>Ga0307488_10005124_pt1 | contig 10848 bp, 7 predicted proteins | sample SB02metaG_FD_202248 | JGI IMG/M metagenome (GOLD analysis project Ga0307488, IMG submission 202248) | Sea-ice brine microbial communities from Beaufort Sea near Barrow, Alaska, United States - SB 0.2 | ecosystem: Environmental > Aquatic > Marine > Coastal | place: USA: Alaska | collected 2017-05-06
CACACAAAGAATAATTGAAGAAAATATCACAAGAACACGTGACAATAACAAGATGAACAACAACGAGATGAACAACAACGAGATGAACAACAACGAGATGAACAACAACGAGATGAACAACAACGAGATGAACAACAACGAGATGAACAACAACGAGATGAACAACACGCCGAACAACTCCTGGCAATTAAATATCATCCGATGGCACATTAAGATGGAAAAAGAGCGCGACGACCCTAAAGTAACATCCATAACAGAAGAATATTTATCCCCTGGTTGTTCTATGAGCACAAAAGGCAGTCATTGTGTTTCTTCCAAAAAAATATCTTATGAAAAAGAAAACATATTCGGAGACATCTCAAAAATTATTCGCAAGAGAGGTTGTGATCGCTGTGGATGTATCAACTGTGAATGTTAATACATACCTCTATATAATCACTATTGATATTCATTATAATGAAATAATATAATTTAATTTAATAATATTATTTAATAATATATGTCATCGTGTTACGGTCCAGAGTCAAAAGGATATATTGGAAATCTCACTAGTATACAAAAATTAATACCACAAAAATATTTATATTTTAAATGTTTATTAGGTAAAAAAAGGCATTTCTTTTCTCCAGTAGATGATAAATTGAAAGTATATAGTGAAAAAGGATTATTAAAACAATTAGACTTATTTAAACAATTCAAAGATAATTTTGTATATATTAATTGTAATAAGGCATATATATTCACATTAAAAAATAATAGACAGCAATTAATTTTATATAATTATATATCTACAAAAACAAAGACCAATTTACTAACTTTTATTGAGAAAATATTGGCCGGATTCCCAAAAACTATTATAAAAAATATTAAACAATATCATTATATTAATAAATATAATACACCCATATCGTCTAAATTAAATGCTAAGGAACAATTTGAATATAAGAAAAAAAAACTCAGTAAATCAAAAAAACTAACTGAATTTAAAGAACAATTAGAATTGGATTATAAAAAAGCGAATAATATTATCAAAAAATATAAAAACGATGATAAATTTAAGAAATTCTATAAAAGGGAGTCAAAAAAATTCAAAACGAAATCATTCGAAAAAGAAATAAAAGAAATTAAAAAAAGCATATTTTTTACTTGTAAAGTGGCTACTAAATATAAAAAATTATTTCCTAAATATTAGTATTTTTAAAAATTAGGAAATAATTATTAATACTTTTAAAATAAAATATCAAGTAAGTTTTTTTTTAAAGTATTATAATATATGAAAAATATTGATAATGTAGCTGTTTTTTTTACGGTATTCTTATTAATCATATGTATTTTTATTAAGAAAGATGAGTATTTTAATGGAAATGTTTACCATACTATTAATGAAAGTGGCAAAGAATTCAAATACAAAGTTCAGGATAGACACGATAAAGGAGAAGCTGCAAATAGATTACATAAATTAAATTTTAAAGTTAATCAAATGATTAATTATTTACATGAAAAAGAACCTGACCATCAAGGTGTTAAACGATTAAAAAATCGCTATCGACCTGATATTCTCAGTGAATTACATGAAGGTAGCAGTAATACTTCTTATTCAATTAATAAAGGTGAAAAAATTGTTGTTTGTTTAAGATCAAAAGATGATTATAGTTTTCAAGATGAAAACACAGTGTTTTTTGTAGTTTTACATGAATTAGCGCATATTATGACAGTATCTATTGGACACAAAGAAGACTTTTGGGAAAACTTTCGTTATTTATTAAAGCACTGTATTGATATTAAATTATATAAATATCAAGATTTTAATAGTAAGTCGGAACCATATTGTGGAATAGAAATTACTGATACACCTTATAAAATGTGAAAATTTATATTTTAAGTTATTATTAATTTAAAGATAATTTTAGAATTTACATCCCAATTGCTCTAGTAAATCGAGATAAAAGATTAAATGAATCGGTACTAGTGTGTTGAGATGTTGATTGTTCATCTGGTAGATGAAATATTTCGGAGAGACTTAGTCGTCGTGGTCTCTCACTCACCTGTGCTAGCACAAGTGCTTCTTCAAGTTCATTGACATTTTCGGACTGTTCTGGGTTCTGCTCGTCCATATCGCGATTACGCCGTCTGGTGATTTGCGAATTTTGAGCAGAAATACAGAAATCCATATGCTGAAGTTCTGCATCCATTGCCAGTTTAAACATATCATTGCGATTAATTCTACTATCCAATGGTGGATTATCATAACTTCCTTGTAATCCGGAACAAATAGATACATTGTTGTACCTACAGAATTCATAAATCAAGCGGAAGCCATGACTCATCCGCGTCAAACGATTAACACTGGTAACATAAAATGCCTTGATGTTGTTTTCCTCGAAAAAAATATTCGAACAATCCCAACACGCTGGATTAATATTTCCATCTGTAATCGTAAAGTTTCCCAGAAAAATCTGAAAACTCAAACGGGAGAGATTCCACGGTGTGCCATACTTTTTAAGATGGGCAGATTGTCCACCTGTTTTAGATGGTCCACCGGAAATACCGTGATGAATCAAGACATCATGAATCCGAAGATTCTTTGATTTGGCAAACGCAACCAGATTAAGCAACTGTTGCTGAATTGAACAATCGTGTTCAAGGTCTCTTTCGCTTGAAACGCGAATATATCCCAGACAAGCCGCTTCGCTAGTGCATTCCCTATTGTAGTCTTTAATTACTTTAATTAGTTCAGTAGCGATAATACTATTCTGATATTCTTTACTTATTTCTCTGCCATTATACATATAGCAGAAATCCTTCAAATCTACATTACTAACTTCTCCATTAGACCACCTTACCTTTAATTTAATCTGACCACGGTTAATATGTCTACTTGAAATAAGCAGACCTGTTAAGACGCGATTTCGAATACTTGGTAAAATGTAGGAAGGTCCAAGTATTTCTTCAATTGTATGTGTTTCCTGTCTAGAAGACATATTTTATTAATTTAATAAATATATTATTTAAAAAAGAAAATCATTTTTTTTAAGACATCATTAGAAGGTTTCCGTTACACTTTTAAGGTATTTTGTCCCTGCAGACGACATATTTGTAGGTCTATCGATTGGCATAGGAAGACTCTGAACATCTCTTATGTAGTCCTGATGCTGTAATATTTCATCATATACTCTGGGAACACAATAATTTAACACATGATTATTTAAATCTATTAATTGTTCTTTTAAAAAATTAGGATCATTCTTTCCATATTGAAGAAAATAAGATCGCATCACGATTTTTAAGTCTGTATCTGATTGCCTTGATATAGTTTGACTACTCAATTTATAAACATTATAACGAATCATATCCTGAATATTGTTAATATTTTGTTCAGAGAAAAACAAATTACTGATTGCCGTGGGTTCTTCAATATTAATTACGGCCTTATGTGAGTAATCAATGTTTTCAGTTTTCGGATTATTTTCAGTCATATTCATTGCCTTATAATTTACATTATCTATTTCGACGACTCTTCCATTATAAAAATTAATTTTATTCGCTGACATATATATACATTTTAGATAAAAAGTTTTATAATTTAAATTTAAATATCTAATACTATTTTCTTCTTCTTTAGAGATAATTCATCCGGATTATCTCGGAAATACAAAACATCTTTCCAAAATTTATCAAAAATTGGTAGTGATTTTTCCATCCAATCTTCTTGTCTTTTAACTCTATCAACAGTATATCTAATTAATTTCCAATAACAAATACTTTTACATATCAATTTTTTAGTATTTAATTTTATCTTATTTCCATTTATCCATTTATCTAATTCCTCTTCATTCATATTTACTTTTGAATATATGAATTTTAATTCATTATTATCATCCATATAATCCATAACTGAACCCTTAAATTCAATATCATTATCCTCAAGATATGTATTACGACCAGAATATTCTTCTATTTCACATTGCATAAAATCACATTCATACAATCCACATACTTCTAATTGTCCTTGCATTTGATCATAATAATGCGGAGGAACATCATCGGCCTTAAATATTCTTGTTTTAGGAACCTTTATTTCTAACATTATTCCATCAGGTGTAATTCCATCAGGTGAAGCACCTATAAATGAATAATCTGGATGTCCAAGACAACCGAATTCAATAACATTGGTATTATATTTAATTCGATATATTTCAGTAGCGACTTCTTCATATTTTGTTCCCCATCGAGTATATACATTTCCACGAAATTTTGCACCTAATCCACATTTTTGCTTTAAAACACTTTTTGATGAACCATATTTACTATGTCCTAATATTGAACCAAAATCACTGGCTGTTATCATATTTTCTCTCATTTTATGCCATTCTGGACTTCTTTGTTCTGGTAATTTAATTAACTGTAACTTTTTTACTATTTTACGTTTTTCTTGAATAGAAACCATTGTAAAAGTTATTATATAAAATAATAATCTTTTTATATATTATTAAATAAAATGTCATCATTATTAGAAATGTTATCCGAACAAACTGGAGGAGATTTTACTTTAGAACCGAATAGTAAACAAACACTCGAACATGTATTAAAAAAAGATCAAAAGAATCCTAATATACGAGTTTTATTTGTAAGTGCTTGTGAAACATGCTTTCAAAAAAGCACAATCGGTTTAACAGGTAAAACTGAAATATTACGTGCCCCGATCTGTAAAGATAGTGGAATTATTAATTCATACTTATTCGGACATTCTTTGAGAAAATTAATTCAAGATAATAATCCATTATTAGATCAAGTTAATTGTGTTAAAATTTTTTGTTCTCCAATGCCAAGCACAATGATAACTGCTAAAATGATATCTAAGGGAATAGATGATTTTAATAATACTGAATCTAATGCAGGAGAAAAGATTAAAATAAACAAAGATAATATTAATCGAATTTATTATGTAATAAAACCAATTAGAAGTATGATTAGTAATAAAAAGGCAGAATTTCTTACCAATAGCAAGAAAATATTTACTAATGATCATGAAACAATTTCTAGAAAGTTTGGTAATATTTATAATATATCAGAAGAAGTAAGTAATTGTTATTCTCAAAAAATAAATGAATTATTTGATGGTCATAAAATTAATGAAACACATATGATAGGTAATAAGTTTGAAACCAAAGAATTTGAAGGAATTCAAGGATATGAAACATTCGTAAAAAATATTTCAGAAAATATTTCAGAAAATATATTATTAATAGAGGAAAATGAATTAAATATTGTGGTTGTTGATAATACTTTTATTGAACAACTATATCAAGATAAAACAAATAACTATTTTAAATTTAAAAATCTAGATTCACTTTTAATTAAACCACATTCTCTCTTGAATGATGTAACATCTAATAATATAATACTAATACAAGGAAAACTAAATAAGAATTTAGATAATGGACATTTGTTAGAAAAATTACTTAAAGTGCCATTATCTAGTGCGAAACCTTTTATTAATTGTGATTATTCATATAAAAGAGATGTTCAATCATCGTGTAAAATAAAATTATTAGATTTCATAAATCCATATTATTTATCAGATGGTAATGATATTGATATTGATAAAATAAAAGAAATAATTAATAAAATGTTAGATTCACAAGATGTTAAGTATTTATTATCATCTAATACTGATGAAATACAACTGAAAACAATTATAGATCTAATTAAAGATGGTAATAATCAAATGATTGTATTACATTTAATTTCACTTTTGAGAGGTTTTTATAACATAGATTGTGAGAATTTTCATAATAAAAATAAGATTTTTGAATTAACATCATTATTACAAAATAATTCAGAATTTGATGATGGTATTAAAAAACTTTTTTACGATGAAGATTTTTTAAATATACAAGAAATGAATAATAAAAATGATTTATTTAAAGTAGTAATAAAAATTTATAATTATATTTTAAATATTGAATCATTTGATATAAAACAGGAAGTAGAAGAACTAAAAGCACTATATAAAGGAAATAAGATGGGCAAAATCCCAGTATTATTAAAAAGAGGATCTACTCCAAATTCAGCAACATTAGAAGGAAAATATCAAAATATTTTTGATAAATTAAAATTATTAGCAATTATTACTTTTAAATTACATGAATATTTAGAAAATGGAGAATTTATAGGTTTTATTCACTTTAAATTTGATAAATTTGAAGAAATTACACTTATGAATTATACTGATGATACTTTAAAGTCGGAACCTGTTGAATGGTATAGAGCTAAAAAAGAATTATCTAGTTATGAAAATTTAGATACTGGTGAATTAAAAGATATTAAATCAAAGAAAATTCAGATAGGAGAAATATTTAAAATAGCAGGTGTATATAAAATAGGTGATAAATATCAGAGAGTCAAACAATATATATTAAAACGTACTGATATAGGCGTTAATCCAGACTTTCTCCCATTTAATGAAAGTGATTTAGAACCATTATATATCAGAGAAGATGTTGAAAAAAATAAAAATCTTATTTCAAAATCATTTGTTAATAAAGTAGCACAATTATCTAAAAATGGAATAGGAGAAACTACATTAAAATTAGGTAAAAATTTAATTAAAGAACACTTATTAACTAAAAATCGACCACCCATAGATATAACTGATTATTTTATATGTTTAAGTAAATTACCTGCCGATGATAAGTTAAGAGTGCTTTCTGAAATACAAAAACATAATATTAATATTCAAAAAGGGTCTATTAGTATTTATAATATTGATTTAATTTCTTCTATGGAAATTATTAAAATTATCGATAAATATACAGATTGTTTTCAAACAGAATATAAATATACTGAAAACGACGATGATGAAGATTATACACAAATTAAATTAGAAAAATGTATTCCAACTGAAGAAAAAATCACAAATAGAAAGGATACGCAAAATAAGTTGCCTAAAAAAACATTAATTCCTAATTCTAAAGAAATTCAAGAAAAATTAAAAAATAAAATTAAATTCATTTTATCAGAATTAGATAATTTAGAAGCTAATGCAAAAATTGAATTACCACCAGAACCAATAATACCACCACGAAGACCAACAGGAACAATACCACCACCACCACCAGGAGGACCACCACCACCAGGAGGACCACCAACAAGAGCAACAGGAACAATACCACGACCACCACCAGGAGGACCACCATCACTACTAAACCCAGTACGAGGACCACCAGGAATAACACCAGGAACAACACCAGGAACAACACCAGGAACAACACCACGTGAAATACCAAATGCAGATATAATAATTGCTAAATTATCTAACAAACAAACCCTCATAATTAATAAATTAAGTGAATTATCAAATGAATGAAAATTAATCTAAAAGGAAGAAAAAGGAAGAAAAAGGTAAAAAAATAAAATTGATTTAAAATGTTTTATTAATAATAAATAAATAATATCATAATATATAATGGCAGAAATTAAAATGGATAACTATGAACAAATTACAGGAGACAATATTTCTGGTATAAAGCCAGATTATCAAGAAATAATGAAAGTTTTTTTAACTAGTATTAACGAGTTTGTAGATGAATTAAATATAAAAATAACAAGTGAAGTTAGCACTACTTTAAACACTGACAAAAAAACTGCTCTTTGTAATTTAATTAGAAAAGATGGAAATAAAAATTTTTTTAATTTAATGGGAAATAATTCTGAAGAGGATGGATATTTTGAATATTTAAAAGTGTATTTAGCAGGTGGAGAAGGTGAAGAAGGTGAAAAAGTAGCAAATGTAATGAAGGATTTTTATATAAATGGAGATAATGCGGCGTTTCTTAATTGGTTTGAAAGTTATAAAAATAAAGAAAATCGTAAATATATTGAGTGGGCAGATAAAATAATAGAACACCATTGTCCAACACCTATTGAATTAACAGTTAAAGAAATTAGACAAGATGGTAATGATGATATAGTTAAAGATACAAATTTTATTTATAATTTAACGAGTAAAGATAAAGAAATTAAAATTAAATTTCAAGGGAAAACTAATTCTAGCATAAATATAAACTATAAAAAGTTAGAAATAAAAGATTTGATTAAAACTCAAGATTATGAACAAAATAATGATCATATACTTATTAAATCTAATTATATTCAAAAACAGAATGATAATAAAGAATTTACTTTAATATTTGATCCTGATATATATAAAAAAATTACATTAAAATTTAAAACACCACCAGCAGCAGTAGACCAACCAACAGTAAACCCAGCATCCAACAACCAAACAATAGTAAACCCACCAGTAGTAGCATCAGTACAAAAGGCGACTCTTAAAATTGACACGGTTGAGCAAACTGATAAGCCTGCTAAAAAGAAGGATAATAATGATACAACAATAATTGATGTTGTAAAGTCCGATGTTTTAAAAATTACATTTAAAGAAATTACAGCTGAATTATTAGCAGAGGCAGGTCTAGAGATAGATGGTAAGAGTGCAGGGGAAGACACGTATAAAACGGAAGGGAATATAGTTATACTACAAGTACCAATTCTAAACTCAACAACTGATGCTTCAAAATTAATTAAGTTTTCTAGCATAAATAACAAATTTATGAACACGAATATTACGATTACTTTTAAATCAGATGATACACCACCATCACCAGAACAAAAAACACTTGTTATTAAGAGTGTTTCACAAGGCACTCTCGAGAAGGATGATATATTCAATATAATCGATGTTCAAAAGGCAACTGATTTAAAAATTGGATTTGAACCGCCTGAAGGTTGTCCAAATTTCTTAGATAGTATGATAGCATCAGAGGGTGAGAAATATACAAAGATAAATGCACAAGAGATTCTAATAGAATCTCAAGAATTAATAAAGATGTACGATATCGCCAAGAATAGCGATAATGAATACTATATAACATTTGAGAGTAATAATAAACAATTTGCTGATACGGATGTCATAATTAAATTCTCCGATAATCAAATACCAGCACAATCACCAGCATCACCAACTGTAGTAGTACCAGTAAAAAAACCAGTAGCAGCACCACCATTGAAATCATCGGACGCCTCTCTGAAAAGTCTCACGATCTCGAATGGCAATTTGAACCCGTCGGAATTCAAGAAGGAGACGACAGCTTACACGGTTAATGTGGAATCAGATATAAAAAAAATCACGGTAACAGCGGAAGCATTTAACTCGAAATCACGTATAATGGTGACGTCGGGCGACCAGTCCGTGGCTTCGGAGGGGGCTTCGGAGGGGGTGTCACATGACATCGTACTACATGATACAGAATCAACTAACATAACAGTTGAAGTCATCGCAGAGGATAGCACAAAGAAGACCTACACCATCACAGTTGGAAAAGTAGAAACACAACCAGCACCAGCATCATCACCAGCAGCACCAGCACCAGTAGTAGCAGAGGTCCCTGATAATGTAATTAAATTAGGAGGATGTAGATTTGAAGATAGTGATGAACTACAACTGTTAATGACAGGCGGAGGGGGTCCTCTTCCAAAATCAGGGCCTAAAAAAGGAACATTTGATAAAATCAATTTTAATGGCGTTGATTATAAGTCTACAGATTTAATTGCGTATATGCAACTGGAAAGAGGCACTGACGTGTATGAATATTTATGTTTAAAAACTAAGAATGAACCAGCAAATGATGGAACATACAAGTGTACATCTTTTTCTCGTGATTCTAACGAGACTAATAAGATAGACTTTAAATTAACATATGATAACCAAAAAAAAATTATTTTGCATATTAATTCTTTAATTAATGTGCAAAATGATGACAAAATTAGATTTAGAAATATATGTATTAATATAAGCGATATGAGATATATAAGTGATAAGACAAAATTACATATAATATATGATAATCAATCTGAAGTACATGGTAAGATTAGAGTTCTTACATCTTATAACTATATTAATGGTACCTGTTTAGTGATTGGTGGAATGGATGGAATTGAAATTGAAATTGAAACTGAGTAAATTATACGCATAAAATTTTATTGTTACTATTAATAATTAATTATTAATAAATATCAAAAATAATTAAAGTTGATAATAATTAAATTAAAATATTAAATTGTCGCTTATATAATAATAATTTATTAATATATATTATAATATAATGGATGAAATTGAATTATTATTACGTGAAAATGTAACTAAGCCGGAACATATAGTGGGAGAACTTGTTAGTCTATATACTTATACTATAAATGGAGAGAATCCACCTTCTCTATGTGCTGATGATTCTGATGATATCATAAGAATATCTAAAGCTGTAACTAACCCGGAACATATAATGGGAGAACTTGTTAGACTATATACTTATACTATAAATGGAGAGAATCGACCTAGACTATGCTCAGATATACAATCACAAATAGATTTAAGTGTCGAAGTACAACCAGCATTACAACCAGCATTACAACCATTAGAAAAGACGCCTACTCCAAAATTAGTAATAACCGTGGATGAGACCGGACATGCACCACTAAATATAATATGTGATGTCGTGAAACTGGATAACAATGACAGATATGATAATATAGAGGAAATAACACTCGTTGAATTTAATACCGATGAATCATCCAATGAGGTCGTGGCCTGGAATAACAATGCTGGAGATCCACTTATAGATAACCGTAAATTTACATTTACTCGAGATAACGACACTGTCTTCTTACAATGTAAGGTAAAAGAATATAATAAAACATATAGTACTACCTCTGAGAAAGTCAAAGTAGAACCATCAGTAGTACCACAATCACCACTAGAACCACCACAATCATCACTAGTAAATAATT
>Ga0307488_10005125_pt1 | contig 10847 bp, 11 predicted proteins | sample SB02metaG_FD_202248 | JGI IMG/M metagenome (GOLD analysis project Ga0307488, IMG submission 202248) | Sea-ice brine microbial communities from Beaufort Sea near Barrow, Alaska, United States - SB 0.2 | ecosystem: Environmental > Aquatic > Marine > Coastal | place: USA: Alaska | collected...
CCGTTACTATTATTTCTCTTTGACATAGTAGAGCAATACAAGTTCTATGGTGACCCTTTCGGTCCCCTCGCAATGATACTCTGTGAACTCGGCCAGGTCCGGAAGGAAGCAACCGCAGCAGATGATTCATGTGCCGAGGTGTGGCTGTTTGGGTTGCCACCACCCTTCAAATCAATAGCTTACATCTTTTACGACAGTTGCTATATGATATCAACTAACATTCCTCGATTTAACTAACCATTAAGAAAAATCGACCATATACTTGTTCTGTTTTCAATCAGCCAATTAAAAATTAAATTTAGTTAGCGCATGTTAAATGTAGATCGTTGCCTATAAATATCATTATTTCTTGTCAATTTTTCTGGGGTAATTATAAACTGGGGAACTAAAATACTGATAAGTTATTAGGATATGTATTGAAATTTTTTAAAGACTAACGTCTATATTCATTGACAAGGGAGCCGTTAAGTTTTCTTGTTAGTTAGCTATTGGTATTAAAGGTTTATTTAAGAAGTGATTTTGGGCTGAACGATAAGCTCACTCTCTGACGTTAACGAGTGTGATTTTTACTTAAACTACGCACCCTCAAAGTTTTAAAGTATGGAGGTTTAACTAGCTATAAGAGCCGTTCATTTAATTGTTTCAACAACATATACTTTAAAACTAAAGATTTATAAATTAAGTTTTTTTCAAGACGCATTTATTTGCTAAACATAAGAGCGCGAGTAGTTTTATTACTTTGACTTTTTGAACAATACTGTAAAATAAAAAAGGGATCCAATAAATAGATCCCTAACAGTATATCTGTGCATGCTACATGCAGGTTTCGTGTTAATTTAAGACGATAAATATTATTTAAGGTCTATTTAATAAATAAGCAGCGAGCATTTTATAAAATTTATTCAGCCACTAGCGCTATATTAGCTAATGTCATTTCTTGATTAAAAGCTTTTGCCTGTTGTACTAATTGTTTCGATGCGCTTTTGTTGGCAGACAATGTTCGCAATGGCATGTCTTTTAATGAATTTTCTAATTCAATTTTAGCTTGATTTATAATCGAGTTAAAATTAACTTTATCAATTTCAACTATGTCATTATAGTCCACTGAAGTTGCTGAGACACCAGCAGTAAAAATGCTAGCAGCTATAATGCAGAGTTTTCTGCTCAAGTTTTTGTTAATCGCGTTTGTTTTTTTCATAATAAAAGTACCTATAATAAAGTGTTATTTACGTATAGACTTTTTAGGACCTTTTCTCGCGTTTATTGAAGTGGGTTGGGTATCACTTCAATATTAAACCCGCATATAAATCGAGAGTTGAGATGAAGTCCTTCATCTACGGGGCTAATAATACGCAATAACTGGTAATTTTAATACTGACAATTTATAATGTCATCCATTAGAAAAACTAATGATTTATGGTTATGCAGTTTTAATGGTTTTTTATACGTAATACAAATTAGTCTTATTTAGGTTTTATTGTGAGGATTGAGTTTTTTGGCCAATAGATTACCCCCTTTAAATGCATTGCGCGCGTTTGACGCATCTGCTCGGCAGTTAAGCTTTACGAGGGCTGCAGAGGAGCTTTTTGTTACACAAGCTGCGATTAGTCATCAGATAAAAGCCCTGGAAGAGTATTTGGGACTTAAGTTGTTTATGCGAAAAAACCGCTCGTTATTACTGACTGAAGAAGGCCAGTCTTACTACTTAGATATCAAAGATATTTTTAATTCCTTGAATGATGCAACAGAAAAACTATTGGCTAGGGGGACAAAAGGTTCTATTACGGTGAGTTTACAGCCAAGTTTTGCTATTCAATGGTTAGTACCTCGTTTACAAGCCTTTAATATTCTTCACCCTGATATTGATGTAAGAATAAAAGCGGTTGATCAACGTGAGAACTCATTAACTGAGGATGTTGATGTTGCCATATATCACGGCCGAGGACATTGGCTTAACTTGCACGCTGATAAATTACACACAGAGTACTTAATACCCGTGTGTTCTCCTTTGCTTTTAAATGGTAAAAAACCATTAAATACAGTGAATGATTTAACTCAACACTCTTTATTGCATGATGCTTCTCGTCGAGACTGGAAACGTTGGTTTAAACAGGTGGGCGTAAAAGGAGTGAATGTTAATCATGGCCCTATTTTTAGCCACTCAGCTATGGTGCTACAAGCGGCGATTCATGGACAAGGTATTGCTCTCGCTAATAGTGTACTTGCCAAACCAGATATAGACTCAGGTCGATTAACGTGTCCATTTAATGATGTGTTAGTTAGTAAAAATAGTTTTTATATTGTTTGTCGTGACAATCAAATGGATATAGGGAAAATAGCATCATTTCGTGAATGGATGCTAGATACTGTGGAGACAGAGCGAGATGATATTGAAAATGGACAAATAATATAATGGCGGAGTTAGCAACAACACAATTGGTTAACGAGCCTTTAGTTACCAATCATTTTACACGTCAAAACTTTGTTCAAGATCCAAAAGCTTTATTAGTTTTGGCTCATGGTGCTGGTGCTGACATGAATCATGAGTTCATGGAGACAATAACATCACAATTAAATTTACATCAGATCAATGTTATTCGCTTTAATTTTCCTTTCATGCAGAAACGTGCTGAAGATGGCAAACGTAGACCACCGGATAGAATGCCAAAATTAATTGACTGCTTTCTAAGTTTGTTATCAACTATCGATAGCCAATTACCTCTCTTTATTGCGGGTAAGTCTATGGGAGGACGTGTTGCTGCAACACTGATGAATGAATCCATTGCTGGATGTCTCTTTCCTTATATCAACGGGGGTATTTGTTTAGGGTACCCGTTTCATCCACAAAAAAAACCCGAAAAGCTTCGCCTTGAACCACTGCAAGATAATCAAAAAAAACTGTTAATAGTGCAGGGGGATAGAGATACATTAGGTAATAAAGACGAAATTGCTCGTTATGACATATCAACATTATGTGAGGTGTTATTTTTGTCCGACGGCGATCATAATTTAAAACCAAGAGTGAAATCTGGTTTTACACCTCAGCAACATATAGAGACGACAATACAAGCTATTGTGGGGTTTATTGATGCAAACAGTTAAACTTATTCCTTTATTGATGATTTTTGTTGGTATCAGTGGCACTTTTTCAGTATTATTCGGCGCTTGGTTAGCTCATGTCGGCGCTAGTTTTCCAATTTTGCAACAAATTGGGCTAGATAAAGCTTTACAATATCAATTTATTCATACACTTGCGTTATTTATTACCTTGGTTTGTTATATTGTTCAACCCCTGAAATGGTTAATTGCTGCCAGTTTAAGTTTAGTGTTCGGTATTGTGCTGTTCAGCGGCGGCTTGTATCTAAAGATTATATTTGGCTTAAGTTTTTTTGGTAAGCTGACTCCTTTAGGCGGAAGTCTATTAGCACTGGGTTGGTTTTTTCTATGCTTTGCTAGTGTCGGTTTAACCAAAAAAAATCAATCATAAATAATTCCATTATATTGATATTATTTTATTCAGTAAAAGTTAGGTAAAATGTTATGACATCAATTGTATTATATTGTCGACCAGGTTTTGAAAAAGAATGCGGTGCAGAAATTCAGGAGAAAGCTTCTTGGAATGAAATGTATGGCTATTTAGAATTAGTTAAAAATCAGGGCATTGTTTATTTTCATTTAAATAAAAGTGAACATGGCGAAGCATTGATGGCTAAATTACCACTTAAACGCTTAATTTTTACGCGTCAATGGTTTGTTACTTTAACTGATAAAATTGCTTTGCCAGATTATAATCGCGTAGAAGCGATCACCGAGTCGCTAGGTAAAGAATGGCAATATGCTGATTTGCGTATGGAGATGCCTGATACGAATGAAGGGAAAGAGCTTTCAAAATTTTGTCGCAAGCTTGCTGTGCCTTTAAGACAAGGGTTGAGAAAACAAAAAATCTTAAGTGAAAAAGGCGATAAAGATGGCGCTATATTGCATGCGTTATTTCTAAGTGGTCAAGAAGTGATCTTAGGTTTTTCTCTCCATGAAAATAACTCGCCCCATGTAATGGGTATTCCTCGTTTAAAGTTCCCACACCAATCACCAAGCCGTTCAACATTAAAGCTTGATGAGGCATTTTTATTTTTTATTCCCAAAAATGATTGGGAGCATCGTTTAACTTCAGGCATGAATGCTGTTGATCTAGGCTCAGCACCTGGAGGCTGGACCTACCAACTTGTAAGAAGAGGGATGATGGTAACAGCTATTGATAACGGTCCTATGGCAGAGTCGTTAATGCAAACAGGGCAAGTTAAACACAAAATGATGGATGGTTTTAAGTATATTCCAATGAAGCAAAACGTTCATTGGTTGGTATGTGACATGATAGAAAAACCAACCAGAGTGGCAAAGTTAATGGCTAAATGGTTAGTTAATGGTTATTGCAAAGAAGCGATGTTTAATTTGAAGTTGCCAATGAAGGGGCGCTATCAACAAGTAAATGACGATTTGCAAATAATGAAGGATATGTTTAACGAATATAACGTAAAGTATGAGCTGTTTGCTAAGCACTTATATTATGACCGCGAAGAAGTTACCGTACATGCCAGACTTTTATCACCTTTACCACCAAAAGAATAGTTTATGAGAAAGCCCTTTAGCTATCAGCAAGTAGGGAGCTGATAGCTAAAGCATGAACAGTTTTAAAGTCGTTCTAACACTGCATCAGTAAAGTCTGTAGTGCCATGACTACCACCTAAATCACGCGTCGTTCTATCACCACTAGCAATAACATCAGTTATCGCCGCTCTAATATTTTCAGCTTTATCACCCATGTCTAAATATTCAAGCATTTGAATCGCTGCAAGAATCACAGAGGTTGGGTTGGCTAGATTTTTACCAGCAATATCAGGTGCACTCCCATGTACCGCTTCAAAAATAGCACAATCTTCACCAATATTAGCTCCCGGGGCCATACCTAAACCACCAACTAAACCAGCACATAAGTCTGATAAAATATCACCAAAAAGATTAGTGGTAACAATAACGTCAAATTGTTCAGGGTTCATTACCAATTGCATGCAGCAATTATCAACAATCATTTCTGTTGATTCGATTTCTGGATAACGAGCCGCTACTTCTCGAGCAACTTTTAAAAACAAGCCTGAAGTCGACTTTAATATGTTTGCTTTATGAACCGCTGTGACTTTTTTGCGGCCCTCTTTTATGGCTGTTTTATAAGCAAAGTTCAAAATACGTTCAGCGCCATCACGTGTAATAATACTTAAAGCTTCTGCTTGAGTTCCATCTTCTGATACCACTTGACCAGCGCCAGAATACATACCTTGGGTATTTTCACGGACGGTAAGAATATCAATATTCTCATAACGCGCCTTTGTGCCTTTGAAAGAAAGTACTGGGCGTAAGTTGGCGTATAATTTAAAGTGCTTACGTAAGGTGACATTGATTGACGTAAAACCTTCACCAACGGGAGTGGTTAATGGGCCTTTTAAGCTGACTTTGTTTTTTTCAATCAGCTTCAATGTTTCTTCTGGAACCAACTCTCCATGTTTTTCAAGTGCAATAAGACCTGCATCAGCATATTCGTAGTTAAAATCACAGCCAGCTTTGTCAAGAATTTTGATTGTCGCGTCAATAATATCTGGACCGATACCGTCGCCAGGGATAACTGTGATTGTTTGCTTAGTCATTAAATTTACCTTTTTTAAAAATCTCGAATGAAGAATGCCCAGTCCAATAATACCAGGAGAGTAATTGGGCAGATTTATACCATATTGATGTTATGTAAGCGAGCTTAAAACCTTTCAAATGACAATGAACACAGTGTTTGTGCAAATACACTACTATATTAGTTTAAATTGAAGCTTGCAGTGGTAAGTATTTATAGCCTTTGATTTACTAAGGGTAAGGTGGGGGAGGGTAAATGTGACAAGAGATTGTTGGTTTATTAAGGATTTAAAATTGCCTGAGCGTTAGTACCTAGTCCAATGTTTTTTTAATTTTCTGTCAATAGCAAATAAAAGTCAGATTATTTATTTACAATTATTTCATCTTTTTTTTTCTGCAAGATGTGGTTGAATATTACTCGATACTTTACCATATTTAAAGTGATTTAAGCGACTAGGTCTTGCTTAACTCTCGCTTGTTAGTCTAATATCTTTTAGATTAAAGCCTAAGGGAATATCCTGTTTTAATGTCAGTAATTGCCTCGTCATTTTAAATTGTTCTTTAGCTTCAATAAGTTTGTGGTAGATGCTCTCTTTGACATCTTCAGCATTCACTAATGCAGTTAAAGACTGATATTGATTAAGTAGTGATGATGCTGTTACTTGGCCAATACCTGATACGCCTGGGATTTTATTAGTTGAATCGCCAGTTAACATCCAAAATTCAATCAGTTGATTTGATTTTACATTGAATTTTTTTTGAATATGTTCTTCATCTAAATAGCGTCTATTAAAATAATCATAGACGTTAATGTTTTGGTTAATTAGCGATAAAAAGCCCTTATCGGTTGAAATTATTGTAACTTTTTGCCCCCTAAGCGCAACTTTAACGGCTAAGGTTGCGATTAAGTCATCTGCTTCATCTTTATCTGAAATTAATGAATCAACATTTTGCTGCATAAAGGTATCTTGAATTGTGGTTAATGCCCTTGCTAAATGTTCAGGCATTTTTTTTCTGCCCTTCTTATAGTCGGAATAAAGTTGATATCGCCAGCAAGGACCTTCACTATCGAATACAGCAAGCGCATGAGTTGCTTGCATTTGAGTTAATATTTTAGATAGTGCTAGGCTACACGCTTGTTGGGTATTTGTTAAAATTTGTTGTTTAGTATTTTCTGAAAGCTCATCATCAGAAAGGCTGTTTTTATTTAATAAAAACGGCCTTTCTTGTACTGCGTATATTCTACGAATAAGGTTTAACGCATCAATCAATATTATATGCATCGGCATTAAAGTTTGCCTTCAGATATTTTGTAGCAAGGGATATAACGGCTACCTGGAAGCTTCATTCGTTGTTGGGAAACAAAAGAAGCCAATAACTTATCCATTATATTCATGATTTTAGTTTCACCGGAGATGATAAAAGGCCCATGTTCTCTAATAGATTTTATACCTGAAGATTTAACATTGCCAGCGACAATGCCTGAAAATATTCTGCGTAAATTAGCGGCCAAGTCAGCCGTCTCTAAATTACTCTCTAGGGGCAACTCTGCCATCTTTTGATGTGTGGGATCAAAAGGATGCTGGAACTCTGAATCTATGAATAATGACCAATTGAAATGGTAAGCATCGCCTGTTTTTTTTCGATGGCTAATAACTTCAGTTAAGCCAGCCTTCATCGCTTGAGCAACGCCTTGTGCATCATTAACAATAATTTGATAAAGTTGTTGTGCTTTTGGACCTAAGGTCTCACCAATAAAAACATCTATCTCATTAAAGTAACCTTCAGACTCCGCAGGACCTGTTAAAATTATTGGCAGTTTTTGCTCTTGGTTTTTGGTGTTAAGCATAATGCCTAATATGTAAAGTAACTCTTCTGCTGTTCCTGCGCCCCCAGGGAAAATAATAATACCATGAGACATCCGTACAAAAGCCTCTAGACGTTTTTCTATATCAGGCATAATAACCAGTTCATTAACTATAGCATTTGGCGGCTCAGCCGCAATAATGCTTGGTTCAGTTAAACCTAAATAACGGCCTTCTTTATTTCGCTGTTTAGCATGAGCTATCGTAGCTCCTTTCATTGGCCCTTTCATTGCTCCAGGACCACAACCTGTGCAAATATTAAATCCACGTAGACCCAGTTGATAACCCACTTTTTTAGTATATTTGTATTCAATATGATTGATTGAATGACCGCCCCAGCAAGTGATTAAATTAGCATCTGTTTTCGGTAATATTACATTAGCATTACGAAGAATATCAAAAACAACATGGGTGATGTGGTCGGATGAAGCCGGTGGCTCATCATAGATACCTTTATATCTACTATTGGTAAATAAAATATCGCGCAATACCGCTGATAAATGCTCCTGAATGCCTTTGATAATTTTTCCATCAACAAAGGCATGCAGGGGAGGATTGTTTAAATCAAGTTTTACTCCGCGTTCACGCCTTAAAACTTGAATTTGAAAGTCTTGATATTGTTGATATATTTCTTCTGCATCATCAGTATGGCTCCCCGAGTTTAATACCGCAAGAGAGCAGTTTCTATAAAGTTTATATAAATTGCCAGCAGCTGACTCTTGAAGCTGATCGACTTCAACTTGAGACAGTAAGTTCATATTTCCTACAGGATTTAATGTAGTATGCATTTTTCAACTCCTTTACAGCAATAAATAACTTAGTTATATCATTATAAATGGTGGGTTATTTGTAAGTGACTTAGTTTGTTTTTTCGAGTTTTTCTTAATATAAAATTTGTTTGTTCGAATAAATACGATATAAACTTTGTCGTCTGTAGTTCTATATATAACACTAATAGATATGTTTTTAATGAGTTTTTAACTCGAACCCCACTTTTTTTCTAAAGTACCATCAATAACTGTAAGTATTTAATTGTATATGTTTTGTCAGTTTTAATTATTGAATGTGAAGGACCAACGATTTTTAAATCAGATAGGTTATGACTAGGTATTGATAAAAAAGATTCAGCCATATTTTATTTTTGTTTTGACAGTTGTTGTTATATGACGGAATTGTTCATTGTTAAATACAATATGTTTTAACAATTCAAAAATAGTAAAAATATTTTTTCAACGTCAACTAAAGCAGGAAATTTAAGAGTGTTGTCATCAATTGACGTCAAGGATTATTAGCTCAATAACTTTAACAACTTGGAATGATTTGATAACTAATTAACGTAATTTATAACGTTGACTCAGTGGTGACATATTTCACTAGCCTTACTTTAAAACTTATCAAAATTTGAAGTTATCGATTAATTGCTTTTAATTGTAAAGTGATAACTGCTTGGGAACTTATATAACTAATTTATCTCTGAAGTTAGCCTAAGTTAGGCAGATACAACACCTAATGTCATAGTAGTTGATGATACTGATAAAAAGTAAGCTACTCCCATATTTACATACAATTCACTGAAAAATACGGGTGATATTGGCTTGATTTATAATATTAATGTAACTAATGAATTTTACAAAATCAATGAATTACCGATAGCTTTAGTTTATGTTTATAAATCCTGTTATAACTTTGTTATTGCCTAAGCGTTCTTAAGTTTGGTGCTGTTTGCTCTGTTGTACTTCTAAAGGGATTAATATCCAAACCACCTCGTCGGGTATATCGAGCAAAAACAGTTAATTGTTCTAAGTTACAAAAGCTAATAATATCAGTAAATATTCGTTCCACACATTGCTCATGAAATTCATTATGTTGCCTGAAAGAAATAATGTATTTCAATAATATTTCGTGATTAAGTTGTGCACCTTTATAGCTAATATATACACTAGCCCAGTCTGGTTGGTTGGTAATTAAGCAATTAGATTTGAGTAGGTGACTAACCACAAACTCTTCTTTACTGTCAGTTCCCAACTTTTGAATACCTTTTAATAAATCTTTTTGATAATCATAATCATCAATAGTTACGTCTAAGTCATCGATACAGTTTGCTTCAATATCAGATATTTCAAGGGCAGGGCATTGATCAACCTTATATAAATTAACGTCCGCGGTGACTCCAGAGGTAAATGATAAGTCTGTAATTAAAATGTTTTTAACATCTTGCCATGAATCAAATTTTGTTTGATTAAAGCTATTTAAATAAAGTTTAAACGATTTAGACTCGACTAAATTTGGACTTGTACAAGGAAATCTAAACTCAGCAACAGCAACAATAGGTTTACCCTTGTTGTTCAACCAAGATAATTCATAACCATACCAAACATCCTCACCTTTAAATGGTAAACAATTATTTTTTAGTGCTAAATCATCTCTATTAAGCTTTCGGGGTACCGCTTGCAATAAATCTGAGTTATATTCGCTAGTGTAATTGGTCTGTTTGCCAAGCGTTAACTTCGTTAATTCTTTAGCGTTATGATAATTGGCCATAAATCTACTTTGTTTGTTTACAATTGTCTCTATTTTAAAGGATCTTGCTCTTTGATGATATTACCAAATTCCCCTTTAGCTGAATCTTTATGGATATTCGCTAATAATTTTGTCGATTTACATGAAAAAAATAACGGAGGTTTACCAATAATAGAAAAAGATCAAAATTGGGCCTCTGCATGTGAACAAGCCGACCATGATGATACAAACATCTATTGGCGCCCGGTTAAAAGCGACCTAGCTCTATCTTTTGAAAATATTGAAAATGCTTTAGAGATTTCTTTGCATCAAGATATTAAAACCTATTTTTCAACTTTTTTTAGTGAATCTATAAACGCTGTATGTGGACATGGCGAGCTTTCTTTATTATTTGCCTGGAATAATGATGACTTTCATCGGTTGCAAGAAAATATTATTGGTCACATTTTGATGAAAAAGCGTTTAAAACAAGAAAATACTATCTTTTTTGCGGTAACTGACGACGATGAAATGATTTTGTCAATTAATAATGAAACAGGCGAAGTCTGGGTTGAAAGAGTAGGCTGTAATGCACACAAGAAACTGGCAAATTCATTAAATGATTTTATTCGTCAATTAACGCCAGCATTGTAGTTTTTAATCTAAAGTTTGATCAAAGCATGTATATTAAGTAAAGATTATCATGCTTTAATGAGCTGTTTTTTTATTTCAGCTACTTCTAATTTAAGTGTGTTAATTTCTTGTTTAAAGGGTATTAATGCCTTTTCAATCGCAATATTTAGCGTATTG
>Ga0307488_10005126_pt1 | contig 10847 bp, 21 predicted proteins | sample SB02metaG_FD_202248 | JGI IMG/M metagenome (GOLD analysis project Ga0307488, IMG submission 202248) | Sea-ice brine microbial communities from Beaufort Sea near Barrow, Alaska, United States - SB 0.2 | ecosystem: Environmental > Aquatic > Marine > Coastal | place: USA: Alaska | collected...
TACTGATTACTTTCTTCCAAGAACTCTGTTGCGTCACCCTTTGGATGGGCTAGTCTCGTTTCAATTGTGGTACATGATGTAAGTAATAATAATAATACTATACAAAGATGTCTCATTAACCTCCGCCAGCTGTTGGTATCACAATGCCGGCGATTGGAATATCAACAATAGTGGTTGTTCCTCCGACATCTTGTACCGTGAGTTGAATCGTATCAATCAATTTCTGATATGATATCGTGTTACCTTCAAATGAAATTATTCCGGAGTTCTGTGCGGCGGCCGTGTCCGATCCAAACATTGTCTCAACCAACTTCGCAGAAAGAGTTGCATAGACTCGTGACTCAAGATTGTTCATGAACTTGGAAAGATTAGTATTCTTTGCGTCTCTTACTGCCTTGGCAAGTGCTGCTTCCGCAGATTTTCTCTTTGACTCTCCTCGTGTGAACTCTTGGTTTTCAATAGTGATGACATGTTGAGCATATCCAACACCCGAGAAGGCTGGATTCTTGAACTGATGTATGAACTCGGTTCCATGTAGTGTTGTGATGAAAAGTAAAACTGCTAAATATTTCATTTTCCTGTACTGTTAAATGTTTGACTCTTTGACTGATATCGACTGATCAGATCGTTCAGAGCGTCCTTTTGTTCCTTTGTGAGACTTTTATCCAAAACTCCTTTGTTTTCAAGTACCATTGATAGCTTCATATTTATGCGAATCATATCATTATCTAACATTCGAATGCGATCCACCAACTTGATGAGAGTCCCCATAGTTTGACCAACAACGGGATTGATCGTTTCTGTTACCCATTTCCATATGAAGAAAATGAAGTACCCCATTCCCATTGCCGCAATGATGGGAAACCCAAAGTCTTTAATTGCTTCTGCTATATTCATTAATCTCTCCTTGCGTCTTCTTTTCCTTCGTTTGCAGCAATACGATCAATGTTTGCCTTTACACCGAGAACATAACTTAAAAGAGCATCGATCTTAACCAGATCATTATTCATTGTTTGAACACGATTGTCCAGTTGTCCTATGATGTTTTTAAGTGTGGTAACACTTCCGGTAACACCCGCAAGAATGAATTTCAATGTAAGGAACACAAATCCACCTGCCGCTAATGCACCTGCAATAGGGAATCCAACTTCAGAAACTAATGTTAAAAAATCCATAATTATCTATACCCCTATTTATAAAAAAACCCCCGTTCAGTCGAAACTAAACAGGGGCCTGGTCTTCACTAAGTGAAGATTATACGCGAGGAGGACTTGTTAGAACCTTCTTCGTCTTCTTCTTCGCGGGCGGTTGTTTCCTCCGGCGGTTTTTGACTTCCCTTTCAACCTTTACACGGAGTTCTTGTGCTTCTTCTTCCAACTTATTGGCGACGGCACGAACTTTACGAGTATTGTTTAAGGTAATCAAAACACCAGCGATAACACCAGCGATGAATATCAGTATGTCTATAATCATGATTTATATATTTTCTGTAGGTATGTTTCAAATTGCTCAACCTTATCCATTCGCTTCGGCCAGTAGATATATTCCTTCTCTGGATTTGCTTTTAGATTGTTGAGCAATGGTTGTATTGCGTTGTACAGGCGATCAATCTTATTTTGAACACCTTTTGCTGTTTCCTCGGATTCCTGAGCCGTAGATGCGGCCTTTTGCACTACATCTAACTCATCTTCAGTTACAGCAGTAAAACCGAAATCGAAAAATTCTTCGTCTGCCATGTATCTATTTATTCTTTTGAATTGCTTCAATCACCTTTGTGGTGGTCTTTCGATTCAATTCTTCACACCAAACAAGTGGGCCGCGTGCTCGCCCAGCTGTCTTTCCAACTCCAAATTTCTTAATTCTATTCTTCAATGCTCGTTTGCTCATATTTTAGTCCCTATCGTTCTTCTTATTATATCGTTATGTGAAAATTCTGCCCAATAAAGTTCAAACGCAACTCCATCCTCAAGTCCTTCAAACTGATGAACCTTGCCTGGTTTTACCTGAGTAAAGTCACCTGCTTCAAGAATCGTTTCATCGACCAATCCCTCTTGATCTTCATCTTGCCATACTCGAACCAACATTCGTCCGGACTCAACATAGAACCCATTCCATTTGTGGGCGTGAGCGTGTTCAGAACACTTGTATCCTTCTTTAAATTCAATCCGATGAAACTCCAATGCACCATTTGCGTGTATGAGTTCAGTTGATCCCCAAATCTTTCCAGCTTTCATTAATAATATCTTTGCGTAAATGGGGCTCGCATCTTGCCCTGTAAAGTTCTTGCTTCGTCCAACGTTGGAATGATCGCACAATCGATGTGAGTATAACCAAGATCTGCGGCGACTCGAATCCTTTGAGATCCACCCCAAACAGTCCACTGTCTTTGCATGTTTTCATCTAAACCATCAGTCCATTCGGGTAAATCGCACAATCGATTCTTGTATCGTTTCTTCCTTTGTCGTAGGTCGGTACGAGTTGGATTTGAAACAAGAAGAGGAAAGTGTAAACCGTCTCGTTCTATATCATCCAATAGAAGTTTGTAGAATGGTTTTCCTCTTAGATTCTCGGTCTTTGGACATGATATAAAGATATCCTGTATCGGAAGAACCCGAACAGGATATTTGTCCCAAAGTTTTTTTTCGCTGAATTTAGATCTAAGTATCTTCCCCTGCATTGCTATCATGGTAAACGTTTACGATTTGTATTATATGCTTCGGCCAAGTGATTGTAAATTCCCATGCGGCGACAATCATACATAGTACCATGACAGGTAAGAACAATATTATGATGAAGAGACTTGCCGTTGAGTCTATTACTAACTTTCGCATAGTCTTATTTATTACGATTAAAAATGGTTTGAAAGCTTTCAACAAGCGGATTACAGTTTTGCGGTACGTACAACTCGGTAAGGATCGTTTGGATTATAGTCGTGACGAATGGTATAGAACCATAGCTCTGATTCTTGATGATACTCTAACCAATGAATGTAATCGTACTCCCAAGGAGCGATCATCGAACCGAAAGACGAGACCACCAGATAATCTATGATGCAATTGCTTGAGTGTTCGTCCCCCTTGTTGATTAACTTCGCAAGAGTTGGGATTCCATTTTCTGCAATCTTGGCCTCTTGTTTAGGTGTTACGTTTTCGAAGACGTAAGTCCCTCCACCCTTGTTCTTCCAGTGTTGAGGACAATCCCCTTCACCATCCCAAGTGTGGGCGCCATAATTTTCACGATACTGTGTCCAGATAACTAAGTTTTTATTACTCATGATGTATATACTCTACTCAAATATGACTTAAAAGTCAAGACTAAAATTGTAAAAAACCTGTAAATTAACGGGCCTTAACCCAAGCGATATGATCTTTGGCTTTAGCGATTCGGTCATTCCAGTCATCATATCTCTCCTTTTTAAAGGCATCTCCATCCGCAAATTCGGTATCGATAACCCAGTTCAAACGATCAATGCATTTAATTAAGGTTTCATAACCCAAGACAATGCGAAGCAATCGAATTCTCTTCTCATAGGAATCGTAAAGAACAGGAGAAAGACTCATATCGTCATACCTTTTCTTGTACCTTTTCAATGTTGACTTGTAAGACTTGTTTGATAATTTTCTCATTATCTATACTCTAACAGAAACAAAGAGAAAGTCAAGGGAAAAAGTGTAAAAAAGATGTAAAAGTCAAACCCAATATTTCTTCACCCAAGGATCGCCACACTGATGCGGCTTCGGATTTCCATGAAAGATCATGATCGGAGAATATGGTCTATCCACTCTACTTCGTTTCCAATCGGGCCGAGTGGCATACTTGTAACTGTCAACCAGATCTTTTCGAAAATTTGTGATGTACGAGTCCATCACTCGCCAAATCCAACACTGATCTCCGTGAAGTTCCTGAGTAACTGACTGATCAAATGAATTGAAAATGTGTTCTGTTAGATCCGTAGGATTCCAAAGAACAGCAGAGGAGTTATGAGCAGCGTGCTTCTTGTTTGGCCCAAAGTTTTCGATCATCACAAAGTCTCCCTTTGAAGATGCGATATCATCAATCGAATCGGTGATAACCACATCAAGATCGAGATAGAGGATCCGAGCTTCCTTTGGAAAGAGTCCAGGCTGAAAGAGGTTTACCTTCTGCCACCAACCCTTCGAAGTGTTTGGTGTCTGTATCTTTTCAACTCCCTCCGGTACATGATCGTGTTCGGTGATACAATAAAACTTATGAGGTATCGAAAGGTTTCGTTTTACGGAATTGTAAAGTTTTTGAACATAGTCGATTCCGTACAAATCACCCCACCACACACAAATAACCGAAAGACACTCGGGTCGTTCATTGTTAAGAACATACTTCGGTGGAGTTGGAAGAGTCGGAGTGTTCAGATTGACTCCGTTGATGATTTTGTTTGATTGTATTATTGCACTCATAATTTATATAGTTCCAGATCCCAATGTTGGCAATCTTTTAATGTTTCAATAAGTTCACCATCCACTTTAAAATCGAAAGTGTCCCAATAATTCCTTTGGTTATTACAGTTAGTTATGAGTAGATACTTAGATCCACTTGCCTTAAAATTATTTATAGCACAAGTTGAGAAGTCAATAGAAAGGTGATTGAGTACGTGTCTACAAAGAATAAGATCACTCTTTTCTAAAATCTCCTTTGTAATATCGAATTGTTTAACAGCTTCATGCCTCGGGAACAGATCGTACCCTTGGTACAATACATTCAGATTGTCGGGAATCCAGTTTAAGTCACCTGCTCCGGCGTCAGAGAGCGTTACTATATCATACTTTTTAACAATGTGGTGAAGTATTCTAGTTACAAGCTTTGTGTTCTTCTTTTGCGAACCAGAACCACATTCAGTTTCATTATCACGGGTCACCCATCCCTTTGTGACCTTACGTAAGAGATGATCATCAGTCATCTCTCCTCTTTCGTATTTGTAATCCCCAATCATTTCAAAAGATATAATTCCAATTCCCAGTTATTTCTTTTATGATCAAAATCCAGAAAAGTATTTATCAGTTCTAAACCAGTGATCTGCCATCCATCCTCAAAAAGATTTCTTTGTCGGTCGCAGTTAGTAACCGCTAAGTATTTAGATCCACTTTCTTGAAAGTTATCGATGCACTTCTGAGCGTATGCAGGTGAGAGGTGATTTATGACATGCCGACAAAGAATCAAATCACTCTTAGGTAGAATTTTCTTAGTCAAATCAAACTGAATCACCGATTCGTGTCTTGGATATAAATCATAACCCTGATACTTGACATCCCACTTCATGTGTTTCATCCAGTTGAGATCACCTGCACCAGCATCAACAACTGTTTTGATCTTATACTTCTTTATGATTTCAAGAAGGCTCAATCTTACATTTGTGGTGTTTTGTAATTCAGATCCAGCGCCGCATGGAGTTTCCTTTGATCTCCATCCCTTGACCACCTTTTGCATTAATTCTCTATCATTCATCTTTAATGTATTGTCTTATTGCACATCCTTTATCATCAATAAATTCTCTATTATGTACCGCTTCACCTGTATCTGGATCAAGAATTTCTTTACAAGTCCTCATCACAAATCCAGAATCTCCCATTTTTTCTGCAACTGGAATTCTTGCGGAATCTACACTCATATCTTTTGCAAAATATTGTATACTTGTAAAGGTTGCCGCAGACTCGATAGGCCAGGGGGCATACTCTTCTATGAATCGAAACTTATTATCGAGGAAACGATCCGCCGGTTGGTGTATACCGTAACGCTTGCAATGTTCTATCAATTTCTGAGCGCCTTCGGGTTTTACTGCATAACCATGTGTGCCAGGAAGGTGACGCTTAGATCTCATTGGCCCGAGTCCTGCACTAATACTTGTCATTCTACCATATCCTGGCTTCGCGAGATTCACCAATCCTTTAAATTCACCATTCTTTATAATGTCGGGTATTTCTCCCACAACAATCGCATCATGTTCTAAAATTAAAGTGACTTCATCTATCTCTACACACTTCTTCCATAACATGTAGTGAGACAACATACAACCAAGAGCAGCCTGAGAATTGTGACTATCTTTGAATAATTTTCCACCGCAAGTTACTTCTTCATTTTCGAAGACTTCCAAAGGGTTATGTTTTGGTGTATATGCATCGAATAGTGTTACGTCAACATTATGTTCAATACCAGTAGTTATGCACTTCTGAGATGCTGCCTCAGAAGGTTTCATTCCCTTAATCGTTATTACATAAGATTTCATCTTGTATCTTTTGAAAGAAATTTATAATTTTCTGTCTGTCTAAAATGGATTCATCTTTAATCGCATGAGTGTGCAACATCGAAAGATATGCGTCATCATCGTTGTCGAGATCCTTAATTTTTTCTATGAACTCCTCATCACTTCCGTAGTCATTTCGACAGAGAAAAGCTTTACTATTAAAATCTTGATGAATGTCAGGATCGCCCCAGTAAAGAGAAACCGTCTTTGCGAGAAACCCCCACCATATCTTTTCGGTTGTGTAACCACGAAGAGATTTGTTTTCAAAGCAAACATTGAACTTGTATGGTTTGAGAACTTCAACATTTGTTGGGCCCAATCCAGAAGACGATGGCCCGATGTATCTTCCACTCAAAGAATCATCTTTCTTGTTGTTCAATCTTTTTCCCAAACAGTCAACTCTCTTGTACTGAGACAACTTCAAAGTAAAGTCTTCTCGGTATCGATTTCTTGATGCAAAAATGAAAGAGCAAAAGGCGCTCTTAGTTGGTATGTCCGTAGAATTTAAAACAGAAGTATCGCATCCATAGAAATTTGATCTCTCCATATCCGATATCCGAAGATACCTTGGATGATCAATCCGTTTTGCGTACATCAGATAATGACCTTTGTTCAGTATGTTTTGAACTATGTTATCTGGCATTGATTCGCCACAATAACAAACTTTGATTGCATCTTTGTATCTTGGATGATCTGCTTCTGGTGAACCTTGACATTTTCCCTGATTCCAGAAAACACTATAAATTACAACGTTGGGATTATCGTTATCTTCTCGAACATCAAAATTAGAGAAGAGAAGATCGTGAAATGTTGGATCAAGTTTCCACTCGAAACCTTTCCACCAATCGGTGAACTTCACTCGTATCATCGATCTATTGCAGATTCTACCGCTCTTTCATTATAATCTATTCCACAATATTCCATTGCTTCTCTTACACCTTTGTAGTTTCCGTTGATAATATCATCAGTATCGATGAAAACTCCGCCAAACCTTTCTTGTATTCGATGCATGTAGTTGTATCTCCATCGAACACAATCAAAGGCGTGTTGATATTCTCCAATACCCTTTTCGACTATGCTATTCGCAACACCATCAGGAGCTCTTCGGATAAAGATATTGTATGGGTTGAGATTCTCCCAGGCGTTGAAATACTCAACTCCGGTTTTCATCGACCATCTCTCAAGTCCCTTTGGACAATCCTTCAAGTGGTGTGCTTTCAGAGCTTCATGAAAATCCTTTGTGACTTCTTCGGTAAGTTGCAACTCTTCGCAATGAGGTAGAACTCCATTTGATGGTTTTATGATGTTCTTTTGAATCTGTTTAATAACCTGATTCTCATACATCTCGTAACCCTTTGTCTTAGCGTAAGTGTTTCCCCACCACACGCCGTGGTTGGCAAATATTTTCGAGACAAGAGATGACCTGCTACGAGAAGTCATCCATAAACATATTGGTCTATTCATAATTCAGATTCTAAAGAGGATTTTCTAAAACAATTCAAGGCACTGTCGGGTGTGCAATTTACCACATCCACATTCATATTTATCAAATCGTTTACCATGTTTTTGTAGGCATCAATGAGGCCAATGATCACTCCGTTCTTATCTACAGAGTTTTGAGATTGTGGAAAGTGTTGCATTGACTTTGGATATTCACCAAAGTAGTGCCGAGGTGTCGAACCGACTTTTTTCTGTCTCCCGTTGTAATCCTTTGCGAACTTCATATCGTGACCAATCAGAATAATCTTCTTGAATCCATAGAGTGTGGCAAAGTTGATAGCCATTGGGCCGCTACCTTTGTTGATGTGAATGACGGAAGGATCTCTTGAGAGACCATTCTTTACAATACTGTCAATGTAATCGATTCCATATTCTTCTGCAATATGTTTGTATCTCGTCCAACAGTCACCTTTCAGACTTTTGAGAAGAGGATCGTGTGCCAGATAATATTCCCACCAATTGTCGTTACATGCGATCTGAATATCCGTGAAGGGAGCAATCTGATAAGCATTATTGACGGTGATTATCCTTACTTGGTTTTCCTTCCTTGCAGAAGTAATTGCAGAGATCTGATCTCCGTCTATGCTTGGGCCAGTAGCAACTACAACCGCAGTTTCACCTTCAAATTTGTTCGGTATCGAGGTTTTCATTATAAAAAAGAACGTTCCCCATATCTTCCCAATAGAGAAACTCGTGTAAGACTTTAAATCCTCTTTCCTTCAACCACGATTTGAATTCGTTATATAGTACAGAGTCTGCATACATTTCCTTAAGAGAAACTTCAGTGTAAAGATACCTTGTTTTTGAAAGAGTTTCGAGTGAATGGGAAAGGACTGTATGTTCATATCCTTGCATATCCAACCACATAAGATCTACCTCTTCTACCCCCTGTCCTCTCAGAAAGTTATCCAAATTGATAGTCTTTACCGTAGATTTGTTTTCGAAACTTATCCTTGGATGAAATTGTATGTGGCCAGTTGGTTTGAGAAGAGAGGATGAAACCCTATTCGAAGAAACATACAACTCTTCCGTGGATTCTGTTGGGCCGAGTGCCACGTTGTAAACTTCTACATTATCACAAGTTGCAACTCTTTGAACTGTTTTATCGTAGGATATGTTAAGAGGCTCAAAGGCAAAGATCCTTCCGTTTGGAAAGTTTTGACTAAACCAAAGAGTATCCGTTCCACTCGCAGCGCCTGCTTCGATGATTACGGAATCATCATTGAGATTCTCGACTATCCACTCCTGTATTTCCATTAAACGTTAATGTATTTGATATTATGACAAGCCTTACAGATACTACATTTATCATATCCTGGCGTTTCATTTGTCTTCACCAAATCTAAGAATTGTGGATTCTGAAACATTTCTGCATAAGTTTGTTTTACCAAGTTTCCTATGATGTGGCTCAATCCATAGTCCATACAACAGAGAACAACGTCTCCGTTCGGAAGAAGAACATTACGATCATAGAAAGGAGTTGATTTACAGGTGAGAGGTTTTGTATGTCTTATTTTTGTTTTGATTAGCTCAATAGCTTGACTCCCCGTCTTCTCAACATCAGAAACATCTAAGACTCCTGCTCTATCGTGAGCTCCGAATCGAGCATTTTCTTTTTCTGCTTCTCTTGCTTCGGGGATGTGACGAATATCAGGATGAAACACTCGGTTGTTCATATCCATTGTCATGGCTCCAACCTTGCCCGGAAATTTCTTGTTGATACCGTACAGAGTCTTGAATGCTCTTTCCCAAGTCTCACTATATTTCCATCCTCTCATATTGTTGTGAGCATCTGGTAAGTGAAGAACAATCGTATCAAATTGTTTTGGATATTTAATTATCAGATCTTCCACTCGATCAATATCCTCTTCAGTCATCTGATAAAGAGTTGTGTAAATTGCAACCTTGAATCCCTTGTTCAATGACAACTCTAACATATCGGTACAATCTGGATTTGCCCAAGGTTCGGACATTCCACTGAAATCGATACGAGCATTCTTCGGTATTTTATCAAGTACCGTTTCGAAATTTTCTATTGAGAGAAACTTACTACTATCTCTACCGTATGCTTTGATAAGAGGTTTTTGAGGACAAAAGGTACACATCAATGGACAACCGACCATTGTGGTGATTTCCATTGCCGGCCCATGCCTGTGGGGGATTCCATATTTTGATTTCATTTACTTAGTTATTTATTGAAAATTCGTGCAGTCTTTTACCCTGCGGGCCATACTTCATATTTTGGAAAAAAGATCCATTTCGTATCTCGTCGATGTGCCACTGACAATTGGCAAGGTAAGTCAAAAACTCAGTTCGATCAAATGGTTTGATTGTTGATCCCATCTCACTAGAGGCAACACCGTAACAAGGGTTGGTTTTATCATCGGTAACAAGTCCCTTTCCAAGAATCAAAGCTTCTACCGATACAATCGAGTTGAGAGAAAAGATCGCTTTCACATCTGACAGATCTTCACGAAGAGATCGCATAAACTCAAGGCGTCCAACATTCTCCAGTGTTATCTTCCGCCGGATCTTCAGATTGTTTGGGTGTACTCTCCTTTGAACATTCCGATACCACTTGTTGATATCATCAAATCTTGTGCTTCTTCCGGTGTCGTGTTGATGACAAAGAAGGTAATTGTCACTATCTAAAGACCAGTGTTCAATCTCTCTCAGATCAAGGTACTTCTCCAATCGGTCTCCATCCATACTATTTCGATCAACACAAAAGATTCCCATACCGTTGAATCCATTCCAACTGATTGCACAATTGTCGTGTACATCTCTTTCTCCAAATCCAAGAAACTTGCGATTCAACATGATGAAATTGCCCCCATCTTTCTCAATGGCTTGGTACAAATTGGGGCCATGTATCACCGAAACATCAGACTCTCTCTTACGAGAAGAGGTGATGTTTGCATCTATTCCATGTTTAGAAAGACCTTCTTTTACGGCAACGGCATATCGTTTCTGCCACGGAATATTACTGCTCGCGTGTATACTTACAGTTCTTCCAATCATCGTACATGTTCACTATATATTTTTTGACACCTTATTAGATATTCTACAAAAT
>Ga0307488_10005127_pt1 | contig 10847 bp, 11 predicted proteins | sample SB02metaG_FD_202248 | JGI IMG/M metagenome (GOLD analysis project Ga0307488, IMG submission 202248) | Sea-ice brine microbial communities from Beaufort Sea near Barrow, Alaska, United States - SB 0.2 | ecosystem: Environmental > Aquatic > Marine > Coastal | place: USA: Alaska | collected...
TTACAGTCCTATTTAAAAGGGGAATTTTGAACGGCTTAACCCACCGGACGTTCGCCACAGGCCGGAAATACTGACCTGAGACGACCAGCGGCCGGTATTTTAGTCTGTGCAAGCCATAATACCCCAACCAGCCAGTCCTCCGGGGCGGCGATTGAATGAGCAGTCTGACCCATGGATAAGCTCCCGATGACCACCGAGGGCCATGTTGCCCTGCAGGAAGAGTTGCGCAATCTCAAATCGGTCGAACGGCCGAATATTGTGAAAGCGATTGCGGCTGCGCGCGAGCATGGCGACCTCTCGGAGAATGCCGAGTATCACGCGGCGCGTGAACGCCAGAGCTTTATCGAAGGACGTATCGGTGAACTCGAGGACGCAGCCAAACGCGCCGAAGTTATCGACACATCGAAACTCAAGGGCAAGACGGTGCGCTTTGGCGCGACGGTCAAGGTCATCGATGAAGAAACCGATGAGGAAATCACCTATCAGCTCGTCGGTGAACTTGAGGCGGATATTAAGCAGGGCAAGATTTCGATCGGATCTCCGCTCGGCCGGGCCCTGATCGGTCGTGAAGCCGGTGATAATGCCGAAGTGACCACGCCGAACGGTGTGCGATATTTCGAAGTTATCGGGGTTCGCTTCAAGTAGCGACCACGTAGCTTAGGGGCGGCTTATTCGCGGCCGCCTATACGGCGGGATCGTCGACTGGCACGCTCGAAGCGTATTTCGAACTCCGGATCACCTGGAACGTTTGTACCGTTGCGACATGCGGGGCTGCAGTCAGCCGCGCGGTCAACTCGTTTTCATGCGCGGTGTTGCGCGCGACGATACGCAGCATGAAATCACCGCCACCACGGATCATGTCGCAGCGCCGCACTTCCGGCCAGGCCGTCATATGATCCTCGAACCCGGAAAGCACCGCTTCGGACTGACTGTTCAGTCCGACCAGCGCGTGGAACGCGACTTCGTAGCCGAGCAATTCAGCGTCGAGCTCAGCGTGATAATCCTTGATGTATCCGGCCTTTTCCAGGGCCCGCACCCGACGCAGGCAGGGCGGCGCTGAAATGCCGGCCCGCCGGGCGAGCTCAACATTTGTGATACGCCCTTCGTCACGCAGATTGCGGAGGATCCGTCGATCAATGGCGTCGAGCTTTACCTTGCGGCGCTCGGGACGTTTTTCGGGCGGCTGCGCGCCACCCACGTCCTCGGAATTACGATCCGTCATGCTTGGGTCATCTCCAGGTCGATGCACGTTGCATCGCGTTCAGGGGCCCGTGGGAATCAGCCGGGCGCGCCCCTATAGTTGTTGTTCTCGCCGTATGGCGATGCTAGCAGATTGAAATTATATTTCAAACGAACACCAACGTTGTTAGCCTCATTCCATGGTCGTATATCCGTGAACCAAGCCGCCGAACAGAACATCACGTCCTGCTGGATCCTGACCGATGGAAAAATCGGGATGGTCAACCAGTGTCGCGGGCTGGCGGAAGTGTTGGGGGTTACCCCGGTTTCCAAAGTCATTGACCAGCGGGCGCCGTGGCGTTGGCTGCCGCCTGTGCTGACCCCGGCCTCACTCGGCGTGACCAGCGCATCGTCTGATCTGCTCGCACCGCCCTGGCCACACTTGCTGATCGCGACCGGGCGTAAATCCGTAGCGCCCGCACGTGCCATTCGACACGCCAGCCGGGGCGCCACCTTCTGCGTTCAGATACAGGATCCCGGCGTGTCGCCATCCGCCTTCGATCTCGTCGTGGCGCCGGCCCATGACGGTTTGTCAGGCCCGAATGTGATCTCGACCACCGGATCGCTGCACGGGGTGAACAATGCAGCGTTGGACGCGGCCCGCGTGCAATTTTCGGATCAGGTCGCAGGCTTGCCGCACCCCCTGCTCTCCGTGCTGCTCGGCGGAGACAACGCCGTCTACCGTATGACCCAGGCCTTTAGTGATCAGCTCGCCGAACAATTGCGGGTACTCGCACAGGAACACAGCTGGGGTCTGGCGATCACCCCGTCGCGTCGCACACCGGATCATGCGCGCGCAGCCATCTCCAGGGCGCTGCAGGACACGGACGCCGCGTTCTGGGATGAAACCGGTGCCAACCCCTATCTGGGGTTCCTCGCCCATGCGGACGCCATCGTGGTGACCGGGGATTCGGTGAATATGGTCTGCGAGGCGACGGCCACGGGCAAACCGGTCCATGTGGCCCATCTGGAAGGGGGGTCGGCCAAATTCACCCGCTTTCACCAGAATATGGAAGCGCGCGGATGGACCCGGCCCTTCGACGGCAGCCTTGCCCAATGGGACTACGACCCTCCGGATGACACGGCCAAGGTGGCCGCCGAAATCCAACGGCGGATTGCAATTGCCTGAACCGCGATTTATGAGACGATCATGCCCGTTATAAACTCCCAGGCGCTTGAGGCAGCACAGCTCGCGCGCGACCCCTACAATCACGTGCTCGTGCCCGGCGTTATCACCAAGGATGCGCTGGACGCCGCAAACGCGGATTTCCCCGTGATCGACCGGCCCGGCAGTTTCCCGACCGGACAGCTGAAATACGGCCCCGGCTTTGCCGCGCTGGTCGACGCCCTGGAAGGCCCCGAACTCGCCGCGGCACTGGGCGCGAAGTTGGGAATTGAGCTTACCGGCAAGCCCACCATGGTCACCGTGCGCGGGCGCGCGCGGCCGACCGACGGACAGATCCATACTGATTCTTCCGGCAAGCTGGTCACCGTCCTGCTGTACATGAACCCGTCCTGGGAAGAATCCGGCGGCCAGCTGCGCCTCTTGCGCAGCCCCACCGATCTTGAGGATTACGCCGTCGAAGTGCCTCCCGATGAAGGTACCCTGGTTGCCTTCCCGTGCATCGAGAACGCCTGGCACGGACACCATCCGTTTGATGGCGAGCGCCGCACGATCCAGTTGAACTGGGTCAACAGCCATGCCTACAAGAAGCGTGAACAGATACGTCACTCGATTTCAGCGTTCTTCAAGAAGCTCAAGGCATAGGCAGGCGCAGCGCATGGCGCTCGACATCAACACCTTTTCCAACGTCCAGGGCGGCTTCCCGTTCTTCAAGGCTGCCGGGCATCCGGCGGTAGCACCCATGGCGCAGGCGATGGTGGCCCGGCTGGCCGGAATGCCGTCGATCGCGATCTATGATCCCACGGGTTTTGCGCCGGCCTTCGCGCAGCTTTATCCGTTCGACGCCATGGCGATTTCCCATGTTTTTGTCCAGGACATCTCCGCACTCGGCGAAACCGTGCTCGGTCAAACCACCCAGCCGGTCACTGACCTCGCCGCGGCAGATGTCACGACGTTGTTGGTGATGGCTTTCGATGCAGAGAAAACCGTGCGCGACATCGCTCATCTGGTCCCGGCGGGCACGGAAATCGTCACGCTGGATGAAATTCGCCTGCCCGACGACCGGCTGACCAACCCGAAGCGCTATCTCGACCCGGTGAATTTCGCGACCAATTTCGCCTTCTTCCGCGAGGCCCCCGATGGCCGCGGCGGGCAGCTGCACACACGGATCGCGACGGCGAATTACTGGCATCGCTATGGCGCCACCAATGTCACTTTGTGGCTAAGTCTGATCGACACATCCGGATCGACCATTGGCCAATGGAATCTCGACCTTCCCGACACGCCGGGCGGCATCACCATCGACAGCGCGGAGGTCTGCGCCCGCTTCGGGCTTGAGGAATTCACCGGTCAGCTCTTCATTCACGCCATCGGCGTGAAGGGCCACGACATCGTCAAATACGCCCTCGATACTTACGGCGACGACCCGCGTGATCTTTCCTGCACCCATGACGCCAACGCCTGGCCTGCCGACTTCTATGGCGGGCTGCCCGCACCGCGCGACCACGAGCGCGTGCTGCTTTGGATTCAGAACAGCCATCCCTGCCCGATCCCGGCGGGCATTGTCGGCCTGAACCTGATGGGCGACGACAATACCGCCTGGCTGGATGAGGAAATCCCGGCCTTCGCGACGTACCCCCTCGATGCTGCCGATCTGCTTCCCGATGCGGCCTGGCCTGCGCAGATCGAAATCCACGCCGGCAAGCATTTCGTGCGGCCCCGTTACGAAGTCGAACAGCGCCGCGACGGCCAGGTCGACCGCCGCCGCACCGCCCATGTGAATGTGGAACGCACGGATTTGCAGCCCAGCCCGAAGATCGCCGAGATCGGCAATCTGATGGGCAAGGGCTTCCTGCTACCCGCCCCGGTGCTGCCCCGCGACCAGTTCCGCTCGATCGCCTTACCCACGCCGATGGCGACAAGTCAGGAAACTTTGCCGGTTGCCGCGCTTGTGTTCGACAAGACCGGCCGCGAGATCGCCCGCCACGATTATGGTGAACTCTCCCGATCCGACAGTGTCGCTCTCGATATGGACGACGTACTCAATGGGACCGATGCCCTAAACAGCGACGCCGGGCATATGGAGTTGGTCTATGATTTCGCCGTCGCCTCGCGCGGTGTCGATGGCTGGCTGCACGCGCTTTTCCGTTACGAATCCCGGAGTTCAGGCCATGCTGCGGAGACCAGCTTCGGGGCGCATATTTTCAACACGGCGCTGACCTGGGAAGGCGAACCGCAATCCTATTCCGGTGGCCCGCCCGGCCTCTCGACGCGGCTGTTTCTACGTACCGATCCGGCGATGGCTCTGGGCCGCGAAGATCACGACACGTTCTGTCACCTGATCTACCCTGCCTCGACCCCCTGGCACCCCAAATCCGAAACCCAGCTGATCCTGCATGACGGGTCAGGCAACGTCGTCGCCGAGCACAGCATTGCGATTGATTGCGGGGGATCGTGCCATTTCCGCCTGAGCGAGATGTTCGACACCGACGCCCGCACCGCCGCCGCCCGGGCCGGGGCCGCGGGTACCGGCTATGTGGTGATCCGCGACACGACCTGTCGCCTGTTTGGTTATCACGGCATCATCACCCATGACGGCTCAGCGTTCTCCCTCGACCATATGTTTGGATTCTAATACAATAGCACCCCAAGCAACCCTGCCCTCAATGTTAGGCTGCCGCTTGGGTCCATTCCGGATCTGGTCTTGGGGGGTCATCATGATTTTGAAATTTTTCGCGCCAGCTCTTGCTGTTGTCGCGTCGCTTGCTTTGCACGGCACAGCCGCAGCCGAAACACCGCTCGAACGTGGCGCCTATTTGATGACGTCCATCGTTGCCTGCGGCAACTGCCACACACCCAAGGGCCCGACCGGGGATGTCCCCGGCATGGAACTCGCGGGCATGGCGCCGTTCGAGAAAAACCCGGGATTTGACGCCAATGCGCCAAACATCACGCCTGACAAGGAAACCGGCATCGGCAACTGGACCGATGCACAGATCATCGCCTCAATCCGCGAAGGCAAACGTCCGGATGGCACGATCATCGGACCACCAATGCCCATCGGTTTGTATCGTGATATGTCGGATGACGACGCGAATGCCATCGTCGCCTATCTGCGGCAGGTCAAGCCGATCCGAAACAAAATTCCGCCTTCGGTCTATCGCATTCCGCTTCCGCCAGCTTATGGCCCCCCCGTGGTCAGCGTTCCCGAGACAGATCATAGCGACAAGGTCGCCTATGGAGCCTATCTCGCCGGACCAGCCGGGCATTGCATCGAATGCCATTCTCCCCTGACCAAGAAAGGCCCGGACATTGCAAATAATCTGGGTGCAGGCGGTTTTGAGTTCCACGGCCCCTGGGGTGTCAGCGTTTCATCGAATATCACGCCCACCGGACTTGGCAATCGAACCGATGATGAGATCAAGGCGATGATCACCAAGGGTATTCGCCCGGATGGTTCGAGGATGCTGCCGCCGATGGCCTACTCCTACTACGCGAATATCAAGCCTGAAGACCTTGATGCTATAGTGGCGTATCTACGGACACTGCCAGCGAAGTAACTCCATGGAACGTGAATTCGACGTCACCACACCCGACGGCACCATGCCGTGTTTCGCGGCATGGCCGGATGCGGACAGCCCGCATCCGGTGATCGTGATGTATATGGACGCGCCGGGCATCCGGGAGGAATTATACGATTTCGCCCGTCGGATCGCGGCGCAGGGCTATTACGCCATCCTGCCCGATCTCTACTACCGGCTCGGCACCCACCGCTTCAATCTGTCCAACCGCACCGAGAAGATGACCGAGATGATCTTCGCGGCCTGGCACAGCCTGGCCAATGCGGACGTGGTCAGCGACACGGGCGCGCTGCTCGAAGCCCTGGGCGAGGATGATGCAGCCTCAGACGGGCCCATGGGTTGCGTGGGCTACTGCATGAGCGGGGCCTTCATCACGGCCGTCGCCGGCACCTTCCCAGATCGCTTTGCGGCCAATGTTTCGCTTTACGGAGTCTGGATCGTCACGGACAAGGAAGACTCCCCGCATTTGCTCGCCCCACAGATCGAGGGTGAGATGTACTACGCGTTTGCCGAACATGACCGCTGGGTCCCCGACGGGCTGACCGATGCCCTGGCCGCCACCCTGAGTGAGAACAACGTCCCCCATTTGATCGAGACCTTCCCGGGCACCGAACACGGCTTCGCCTTCCCCGAGCGGGAGGTTTATCACGAGCCCTCAGCCGAGGTGGTTTGGGAGAAGATGTTCAAGCTTTATGCGCGGGTGCTGGGGTAAGCGCGATTACGGCTTTTTGAAGTCCTACGCTTGCGCTCTCCGTCCCCTCTTGGGACAATTGTGAAAATTCGAATCAGCTTGTTCATGATTTCCCGGAGAATTCACCATGCAAACCCGCGCTGCCGTTGCCCTTGAGGCCGGAAAGCCGCTTTCGATTGAAACCGTAGACCTCGAAGGTCCCCGTGAGGGCGAAGTGCTGGTCGAGATCAAGGCGACCGGCATTTGCCACACCGATCAATTCACGCTTTCTGGTGCCGATCCTGAAGGCCTGTTTCCGGCCATTCTGGGGCATGAAGGTGCTGGCGTGGTCGTCGATATAGGCAAGGGCGTGACCTCCGTAAAAAAGGGCGATCACGTGATCCCGCTTTACACGCCCGAGTGTCGCGAGTGCAGCTACTGTACTTCAGGGCGCACCAATCTGTGTCAGGCGATCCGCGAGACCCAGGGCCAGGGCGTCATGCCCGACGGCTCATCGCGCTTCTCCCTGAACGGCGAGAAACTGTTCCACTATATGGGCACCTCGACTTTCGCCAACCACACCGTGCTGCCCGAAATCGCGGTGGCAAAAGTGCGCGAAGACGCCCCGTTCGAGAAGATTTGCTACATCGGCTGTGGCGTCACCACCGGCATCGGCGCGGTGATCAACACCGCCAAGGTTGAGCCCGGTGACAATGTGGTCGTGTTCGGCCTCGGCGGGATCGGCCTGAATGTTATTCAGGGTGCGCGACTTGTGGGTGCGGACAAGATTATCGGTGTCGATATCAATCCGGCCCGCCGCGAGATCGCCGAGAAATTTGGCATGACCCATTTTGTGAACCCCCTCGAAGTCGAGGGGGATCTGGTGCCCTATCTGGTCGATCTGACCGATGGCGGTGCGGATCATTCTTTCGAGTGCATTGGCAATGTGGATTTGATGCGTCAGGCGCTGGAATGCTGTCACAAGGGCTGGGGCAAATCGACGATCATAGGCGTGGCTCCCGCAGGCGCGGAAATCGCCACCCGGCCGTTCCAGCTGGTTACCGGCCGTGTCTGGCAGGGCTCAGCGTTTGGCGGCGCCAAGGGCCGCACGGACGTGCCCAAGATCGTCGACTGGTACATGGACGGCAAGATCAACATTGACGATCTGATCACCCATGTACTGCCCCTCGACGAGATCAACGATGGCTTCGAGCTGATGCACAAGGGTGAATCGATCCGCAGCGTCGTCACTTACTGATAACAAAGCTCTCAACAGCTGTGAGCGGAGGTCGCTTGCCTCCACGGCTGCTGCCGACTATCTAACTCTGACGACGTGTCCCCCGCGGGGACCCCCGCCAAAGGAAAACCCCATGCCCGAAACCCATCATTCCAAGGTCCTCATTCTCGGCTCCGGTGCCGCCGGTTGCACCGCGGCGGTTTACGCCGCACGCGCCAATATGAAACCCATCATGGTGGAGGGCATGCAGCCCGGCGGTCAGCTGACCATCACCACGGATGTGGAGAACTATCCGGGCTTTGCCGAGCCGATCCAGGGCCCCTGGCTGATGGAGCAAATGGTCGAGCAGGCCAAGAATGTCGGGACGGTAATTTTCAGCGATTTGATTGTCGACGTGGATTTCAGCTCGCGGCCCTTCAAATGCACCGGTGATTCCGGTGATATCTACACCGGGGACACGGTCATCGTGGCGACGGGCGCTTCGGCCCGCTGGCTGGGCCTGGAAAGCGAGCAGAAATTCTCCGGCTTTGGCGTGTCAGCCTGCGCCACCTGCGACGGGTTTTTCTACCGGGAGAAGCCGGTTGCCGTCATCGGCGGCGGTAACACCGCGGTGGAGGAAGCCCTGTTCCTCACCAATTTCGCCTCCAAGGTGACCCTGATCCATCGCCGCGACGAGCTCCGCGCCGAGAAGATCATGCAAGACCGCCTGTTCCGCCACGAGAAGGTCGATGTGGTCTGGGACACGGTGCTCGACGAGGTTGTTGGCACCCAGGACCCCCCGGGAGTGACCGGGTTGCGGATGAAGAACCTCAAGACCGGCGAAACTCAGGATCTCGAGGCTGACGGTGTCTTCATCGCCATCGGGCACGATCCCAACACCAATATTTTCCAGGGCAAGCTGGACATGGATGATGAGGGCTACCTGATCACCGCACCGGACAGCACAGCGACCAACATTCCCGGCGTGTTTGCTGCCGGCGATGTAAAAGACAAAATCTACCGCCAGGCGGTCACCGCAGCGGGCATGGGCTGTATGGCTGCCCTCGAAGCCGAGAAATTCGTCGCCTCTGCCGAGGATTCGGAGACTCGCAACGCCGCCGAGTAGCCTGTATCGACACGCCGCACAGGCACCAACGCCTTTTGGGGGGCCGGCTGCATGGCCATGGACTGGGACAAGCTCAGAATTTTTCACGCCGTCGCAGATGCTGGCAGCTTTACCCATGCGGGTGAGACGCTGCATCTGAGCCAGTCGGCTGTCAGTCGCCAGATCAGTTCCCTGGAAGACAGCCTGAGTGTGCGCCTGTTTCACCGGCATGCGCGCGGCCTGATCCTGACCGAACAGGGGGAGCTGCTCTACCGCACGGTCCACGATGTATTCGCCAAACTGACCATGGTCGAAGCCCGGCTATCGGATTCCCACGAGCAACCCAAGGGCCCGCTCAAGATCGCGACCACGGTGGGGCTCGGTTCGCTGTGGCTCACGCCGCGCATCAAGGAATTCATCGAGCTGTTTCCAGATATCGAAGTGACCCTGGTCACCTCGGACGAGGAGCTCGACGTTTCGATGCGCGAGGCCGATTGTGCGATCCGGCTAACACCACCGACACAGGGTGACCTGATCCAGCGTCGCCTGACCCGGGTCCACACCCATGTGTTTGCCTCTCCGGCCTATTTGCAGAACAAGGGCATGCCCGAAAAGGTCCGCGATCTCGCGAACCACAACATCATCGCCTATGACGAAGAGCGGACCATGCCGGTGCCGAATCTGAACTGGCTGGTAAACGCGATACGGGACGCGACCAACGAAGAGCCGATCAAGGTTCTGACCCTCAACAATCTCTACGGCATCCTGCGTGCGGTTGAAGCCGGGGTCGGCATGGCCGGGCTTCCCGACTTTCTCGCCCGGGAAACCCAAACCCTGGTCCGCGTTCTGCCCGAACTCGAGGGACCCGGCAACGACGCCTATTTCGTCTATCCCGAGGAACTCCGAAACTCCCAGAGAATCGGGGTTTTCCGCGACTTCCTGCTGCGCAAGGTCGCCGAAACCCGGTTCTGATCCCGATTTCAAAACAAGGCAATAAAGACGAAATCATGACAAGTCATGCAATTATTGCATGTCTGGTTAACGGTTTAGCGGCCTGCTCGCGACGCAGTGCGATCCCTATTTGTGATTCACACAAGGTGTTACGTGCACCAGATCGTCCCCGGGACCCTCCCAATACCGCGGACGATATATGTAGAGGTCCCTGAACAAGGCCTCGACGCCTCCCAAGGCAAAAACCTCCCTGTTCTACCTGCCGGACCCTTCGGGGTCCGGCTTTATTTTTGCGGGTTGTTTTAGGCCTGGGACTGCTGGATCGGCGGGCAGGCAACCGTGCCGTAGGAGCAGAAGACGCAGCAATCGCCCTTGAGGGGGCGTAGCAACGTCGTGCAGCCCTCGCATTCATAGAAGAACTGGCAGGCATTGTCGGGCATCGTCTCAAGCTTGCGATGCCCGCATTCAGGACAGGTGATTTCAGACTCTTGTACGACGTCGGTCATCAAAGGTGTCCGGCCTAGCGGAAGTAAACTTCGCCCGCATCCTTGGGGTACATATGCGCGACCTGTTCGCCGTAGCCGTTAAACAGCCGGGTCGGAACCCGTTCGCTCTGGCGACCGCCGAGCTGCCATTCCGTGGCCTGGCTCCAGCGCGGATGGGGCACCTCCGGGTTCACATTGGCCCAAAAGCCATATTCCTTGGCCTGGAGTGACTCCCAGAATGTCTTTGGCTTCTGATCGGTGAAGGTGAACTTGATGATCGACTTGATCGACTTGAAGCCGAACTTCCACGGAGCGGCGAGCCGCAGCGGCGCGCCGTTCTGTTTGGGCACTGGCTTGCCATAGAGACCGGTGACCATGAACGCCATCTCGTTGGTGGCTTCCTCCATCGTCAGGCCTTCCTGATAGGGCCAGGGGTTCCAGAACTGCCGCAGGCCTGGCATCTGGGCCTTGCTCTCG
>Ga0307488_10005129_pt1 | contig 10845 bp, 15 predicted proteins | sample SB02metaG_FD_202248 | JGI IMG/M metagenome (GOLD analysis project Ga0307488, IMG submission 202248) | Sea-ice brine microbial communities from Beaufort Sea near Barrow, Alaska, United States - SB 0.2 | ecosystem: Environmental > Aquatic > Marine > Coastal | place: USA: Alaska | collected...
GGGTGACCACTTTAGATGTGTTCCTCCTGTCTTTTTGTGCCATGTATATGCAGCACACCCCAATGCATTACCAGCATCACTAGGTGCGATTGAAATATGCATATCATCGAAGAGTTCAGAGATTAAGGTGTTTGCAGTTACATTCTGAGCACATCCACCAGAGTAGACCAATTTAGAACCATACTTTCGTGCTTCCTTCATAATCTTTAAGACTTCAACTTCAAAGAATTTCTGCACCGTTGCACACGCATCTTCTTTGGTAATACCTTTGACTCGATTGTCTATGGTATCCTCAAAGTCGGCATATCTTGCGGATAATTCACTCTCAGCAATAGAATAACCAGAGAAATCTATTTCTTGTTTTATATTCTTGGCTTCTTCAGTTTCAAACCAGTAATAACCCTCATGTAGAATATCATATAACTTCTTATCAACTTCACCATATGAGGCGAGACCCATGACAATATATTCATCTCTCAAAGGTTTATATCCCACACATACTGTAACAGTAGCATAGATTGTTCCGAGAGATTGTGGCCAACTGATACTTTTTAATGTCTTGAAGTTATGGTCTTTAATTGAGACAGATTCCACTTCACCCGAACTATCTACCGACACCATAACAGTATCTTCTTTGGATTCCCAAGGTCGAGTAAAGAATGCTCCAGCACAATGACTCTCATGATGTTCATTGAAATCGTCAAATGATAACATCTCACGTAATGGAGTCTCTAGTTCACGTTTCTCACTGTCGAAACCAACGTTAGAGAGCATTGCGCCACCGTGTGTGCGGTAACCACCCATTTTTGTTACTCGCAACTCACCATCTTCGTAGAATGTTACGTGGTCTTCATCATTAACATAATCCCACTGTGGGGGATATATCAGGTGGTCATTCTTGATACCGCTATATCTTTCTGATTGTGATGCATACGCAACTGTACCATCGTCTTCAACGATGGCAAGAGCTGCATCATGATATAGTTCTGAATAACCTACATATCTTTTTTTCATGTAGGTATATAGGAGGGGATTAACCTTCTAGATATTCGTAAACATCTTTCCAGTTTTTCATTAGGGGGAACTCTTCGTTGTCCATGTTGTAACCGTGTTCCATCACAAGACTCTCTAAACCGAATCTCTTACCAACCTCGGCATTCTCTACTTTATCTTCAACCCAGACATAACCAGTACCTTCGTACTGTGCAAGAACTTCGTCCTTGTCAGCACCAGTATCAAGGTAGATAAACTTGACAAACGCTGTATCACCGAACAACTTCTGAATGTTCATTGTTCTTAACTTCTGTGCGTTCTCGTCTTTACTCATAGAGGTGATTAGGTGGAACACATAACCATGTTCTTCGTGCAGTTTCTTAACATACTGCATCGCATCTCTGTGTGGAGGTACGAAACCCATGTGGGCAGACTCGTTGAATATTCTGACTAGTTTTTTAGATTCGGTACGAGGTATATCATATATTTTATCTATGTCGTACTCAAGTGGTTTTACTGCTTTGTAACCTTGTTCGGTCATCCAGACGTTGAAGGCATAACCCCAGTTTAGTAGGACACCATCCGCATCTGTTAATATAACTTTTTGACAATCTTTATTCACTACTTACTCCTCATTCTCAATACAAGTATTATAACAGGTCTCACACACTTTGTCAAGGTTTTAAGTACTTAAACTTACCCTCTTTATAATCATCCATCATAATAACCTTATTACCACCCCCAGTATAATGAAGGAAGTTCATCTCATAACCTTGATCATCTTTCCAGTGTGTTGGCGTGTCATTCCAAGTTTGATCAACAGTCTCCCATTCGAGATCATGTTTCATTATTTGTCCAGAGATGAATGGTTGGTCATTGTTAACCCAGTTAGGGTCTCCGTGTCTGTCACCATCTTCCATCCAAGTATACCAGTCATCGAACCTTTCTCTTGCTTTGAGTCGTGCCTCTTTAGTCCATACCATAACACCAGTATTGAATGTGGCGACACACGAAGGTCGGAGTGATTCTGGAGTGGGTACTGCTGGAACGCCCAATCTTTCATGTTTGTCTAATAATATTTTTTTCTTTTTATCATTAAAGTCCCAAGAGTTGTAACCGCCACTCTTATCACTAAATTTTATCTCGGATTCAAGTACACCATAGACTTCCGCATCAGACACATCAAAAATATTCTCTTCGGTATTACAGATAATGTCTGAGTCAATAAAGGCTATCTTATCGTATTTTTCATAGATTGGGTCATATATGATTCTTAGACACTCAAAGAGTAAGACCGTAGAACCAGTCTTACCCTTGGTGAATACTTGTTTTTTAGAATATTGGTGGTGACAACCAATCTTATCAGCATAGATTCCAAACGATTTCGCAGACATATCGCCTGTTATTCGATATAACTCAGAACGAGTACCTTGAGGATATTCGGGAACAGGAGGTCTCTTCTCGGTCTCCTCGTTAGTAATCATATACTGATAGATCAGATTCATTCAGGCAAACCTGTCGAATATTGTACCCTACCATCTACTCGTTGTGCAGTAAGAGTACTTCTGCGGTTCTCTGCTTTACTTTTGTAGGATACATGAATCCATCCAGACGTTGGGTCACCCTCTTCATAGAACTCTGAAATGAGTTGGTCATAGTCTAGAAAGTCTCGAATCCATTGTGCAACAGCAAGGTTATCTTCACCATCACATTCAAAGTCAACTGCTTGACCCTTACAATGTTGTGACTTGGTAGAACCACCGATCGCTTTGTTTAGTTCGGGGCCACGGTAACCAGAACTGATTCGTGTAATACCGAATCTCTCTCTTACTGGTTGCACTATTCGTTCGAACAACAACTTTGCGTTCTTTAGATGTTCGTCTTCGGGTGTGTTATCGATACCCAAACGAGTCGCAGTCATAGACTTCGAGAACTCTTTGAGTGTAAAGTTTTTACTTAGTTTCATTTGATTTTTCCTCGTTCAACCATTTCCTTTGTCATTATATAGTCACGCACGAAGTCAGACCTTACGATGTCTGCCCATCCATATTCAACAGTTGTAAAATTATTCATGACTTCCATGATGTTCATAAAGTCAAGAATCCCTTTTTTGTCTGAACCCGACTTGAGGTCAGACTGATAATAATCACCAGAGAAGATAATACGACTATTCTTACCCACCCTTGTGATGATAGAATCTAATTCGTGGAAGGTGAGATTTTGCATCTCATCCACAAGTACAATACAGTTATCCAGAGTCGTACCACGTATAAACGATGTCGATACAAACTCAACAATTCCCTGTTGTTCTAGGTTCTCGTATGCCATCTTCTCATTGAAGAGTTCGGTACAGATCGAACGATAGGGTGCGGTATATGCATCAACCTTCTCTTCGACACTGCCTGGCAGATAACCCATCTCTCTTGTTGGGACTACACTCCTTACGATAACAAGTTTGTTCTGTTCATAAGATTTGTCAAGAACCTTTTCCAACGCAAGATACATTCCCACAAAGGTTTTACCAGTGCCAGCTGAACCACAAAGAACGAGATGGTCTCCTTCCTTGAACGCTTCGTATGCTAGTTTTTGATTTTCTGTTATGGGGTCGTAGGTTAACAAATGGTCTATCTTGAGACGTTTCATAGTCATGTTTTGATATTCGCCTTTGAGTCGGAACCTTTCTTTATATTACCTAGTAAGTTCTTCCAATCAGAACTCGTCTTGTTGATGACGTTACCAGTCGTACTAACTAATGCTGGAGCACCGATCTTTTGAGACCAATCAGTTCCCAGTTCTTTCAACTTTTCTTGGAGTGAAACATAGGAACACATCACGGTTTGTGTTTCTTCGGTCTTCTTATTTACAATTGTATACATCGGCATAATTAATTCCTAAATGACGAAAGGGGCGACTAGCACCCCCTCCGAGATACAGATCACCTACCTTATGCTAGAATTTGAGTTGAATTTTCGTACTCTGCAATAGTTTGATTTAAGAATGTCTTTTTCTTCGATAACTTGTGTGCGAGGTTATCCCTTCCCTTCTTTTTGAGACGGTGGATATAGTTATCAAGTTCTCGACTATCATTCTTTAATCTCTCTATTTGGTTTCTTGGCATTAAACGCACTCCTGCTGTTAGTTGAAAGAAACATAACGAAAATCTAAGATAGTAGGGTTGGGAATGCCTCCTCTACTATTTTCTTAGTCAAACCTTTGACTGGAGATTTCTTGTCTTTCATTGCAAGGACAATCAAGGCATCCTCGGCATGGATACTCTCCAATAACTGAATAAATTTGGTTTCAACCCTCAGTTGACCTAACTGTTGACTTCTTGCGCCTTTGACAAAATCACCGAACTCACGGTGAAGTTTCCTCAGAGATGAGGGGACACTTTCGGCATTATTGGGGTTGTAGGGAGGTTTCCCTTCGGGTAGAAGGAATTGAAGACGGTCATCGAATATTCCTCGGATGACATCTTGCACAGCAGGAACTTGGTTCCCCTGTTCTTTCAGGAAAGATATCTTGTCTTTCCTTGTTTTGAGTTTAGTAAAATCTTCGAAGATTTCGAATACTTCTTTTTCCATAATGGACTTTCCTCTATAATATTATATATACAAATTAATTATTTGAATCGTGATATTGGTCAAATTCTTCTAACATCGATTCATATTCTGTGACCATATATGACGAGGATGCGACCCTCTCAAAATCACCACGGAGGAGCGCATCAGCAAGTTCATCTTCAGTCTTTGTCAACAAATTTACTATTCGTTGTCGATTTTCCTTGATCTCTTTATCTATACTCAATTTATATCCTATGCAGCCAGTTTAATGTCAATGTAGTGCGAACGGTGGAAGTAGTCAGTCATGGCATCATCTTCACAGAAGAAATCTTCACCTTCCATTGCAGACTTCAACTCAGTCAAGAAAGCGACACCTTTCTTACCATAGTTCTCTGAAATCCAGTACTCATTGACTTTGTGATCCCACTTGCGGTATTCTTCCATAACCACAACAGGGTCAAACTTGTAGTTTTCAAACTCTCGTCTCGCAACTTTCTCAGGAGACATTTGGACATCAATGTACTCTTCCATGATGTCATCTGCATTCTTTACTTTGGCAACCAAAGTACTGTGATGTTTAATACTCAAAGATATCTTAACATTATATTTCTTTGCAACTTCTTTGATTTTTACTGAAAGGTTTTTCTTGTCTTCTTGCGATACATACGCCATAATTTAATCTCTCTCTCTTCTCATTCTCAATACAAGTATTATAACAAACTAGGCAACGTTTGTCAACAGCTTTCTTCAATTAATTACAAGTTTTTTGCAGAGAATCTTGGATACAATCGGAACGATGCCCGTTCTTCAAGAGTCTCTGAAAAGATCATTGGTTCAGGAAGCGAACGTTCATCTAACGCATTGAAGAACAATGCCATGTCAACGTCTTCTTCTAACCAGATATACTCTTCGTTGAAGAACGAGTACTCCGAAATCTTGTTGGTGAAGTTTAGTTTCTCAGCCAAACGGACTGGAACTTTCAGGTAACTGTGTGATGGGTCAGAAACATATGTCACGGCATTTTGGGGATTAGTTGCAAAACTCATTTTGACACCTCACTTATTAATTTCATCATATGGTAATCTTTCAAAAGAATGTCTCTAACACGTTCACGGTCAAGAGAATCTGCCGCCCACTCGAAGCGAGTCTTAACACTAGAAACAAGTTTTAAGTATTGCATGATTGCTTTCTCGACTTTCGCAACAGTAAGGTCTGCGATAGGATAAAGTTTTGAATCATACGCATAAAAGGATAGAACATAGTTGCGGAACTCAACTAGTTGGGGATGACGTTTACTAACACTATCAAAATTCATCATATTTTCTCTCTCTCTTTTCTCATTCTCAATACAAGTATTATACACCCTATGGCATCTTTTGTCAACACTTTTTTTCAAAATAAGCGAAAATATATTACTTTTTTATGTGTTTTGAATGTATCTTACACCCGATAAACTCGTTGTAATACTCGTCACTCAAGAGAACGTCATATTCGAATTGTAGTTTTGCCTCGTAATAGGAACACTCACCTTTTGTACGGCATAGTCTTAGAATGGTTCTCTCGAACGCCTGGCCCCCTTCTACGAGGGTTTTTACCCTTTCCGAGGAACCATAGTACTTCATCCAGTCAGACTGGACTCGTGTTCGTTTACGTCTTTTTCTTGTTTTTGTTACAGGGAGTATCTTGGGTTTCCAGAAGAACTTCTTACCAATATACTTTTTACCAGTACTTAACTCAGTCAAACAGTAGACGAATCCTTGATAGTCTTCTAAAAAGGATTCGTCTGGTTCGAACTGTTTGTCTTCATATATCCACATAAGGGTATATATGTGTTGTTTATATTGTTACCCCACACATAGGACAGTATTGGGGTTCCTCTTCCGAGTTCTTTACAAGGACTTCGGTTTCTGTTTCACATAGATGACATTCTAATGTATAAGTGTCATCTTCCACTATGCTGCACACCCTTGTCCATCAAGTCCACAGACTTGAGACTCTTCTTCTTCGTCCCAACCCCAGTCACCTTCCATTCCGTTTACAGAATATTCGGTTACTCGTTTCTCAAAGAAGTTATCGTGTGAAGCACCATTCAGTACCCAGTCCAACCAAGGTAATGGATTGTCCTTAACACCGAACTTAGGTTTCATGCCAAGTTGTAGTAGTCTACGATCTGCAATGTGACGAATGTATTGTTTCACATCTGCCTCTGACAGTCCTTCGATGTCTCCAGACTTATAGGCAAGTTTGATGAATCGGTCTTCTAACTTGACAGCGTTCTTTGCCATCTCGTAGATTTTAGACTTCAACTCATCATTTACGATACGTGGATGTTCTTCACAGAACTCACGGAACAACTTAGCGTTGCCCTGTACGTGCATGGTTTCATCTCGAATCGACCACTCAACGATTGTACCCATACCTTTCATCTTACCGAAACGTTGGAAGTTCAACAACATTACGAATGATGCGAACAATGACATACCTTCGTTGAATACAGATTGTGCCAGTACAAGTGCAAGTCCAGTATGAGAATGAATGTCACCCTCTTTCATGAAGTCGATCTTGTCAGCCATCTCTTTATATTCCATAAAGGCAGAATGTTCTTCGTCTGGTAAACCCAGAGTGTCGTTCAACAGTGCATAGGCACGTTGGTGTACACCTTCTCGGTTTGCGAACGATGATAACATATTACGAATCTCGTTGTTCTTAAACTTCGGAATCAACAGTTCGTGATAGTTCTCTCCTACCTGTACGTCTGACTGTGTAAACAATCGTAGTACTTGGGTAACAAATTCCTTTTCCTGTTCAGAGAGTTTTGTTCTCCAATCTTGTACATCCTCTGATAGTTCCGCTTCCGATTCTACCCAATGGATTTCTTCGTGTTTGGTTGTTAACTCTACCGCCCAAGGGTAGAGGAATGGTTTGTACGTCTTACTAAAATCTAATAGTGCCATTTTTATCCTTATCCTTCGCAAGCCCGACATTCATCGGACTCTTCTATTTCTATTGGTTTGTTTAGGTGTTCCATCAAATCCTCATACCCACCTACATACTCACCTTCAATGTAAATTTGTGGTACTGTCTTAACATCTCGACCTGTTACTTCTTTTGCGGTCTTACCAATGTCTGCAAGATCAATCTTGTCGAATGGTATTCCTCTCAACTTGAGTTCTTCCATCGCCATTGCACAGAATGGACAGTTACCTTTAGTATAGACGATTGATCGGGTGTCACCTTGTAGTGCGACCCTTTCTACCTTCTCAGATACATTCTCGGCACGTTGTTTCGCCTCGGTGCGTAGATAGTATAGACCTTTAAGTCCATCCTTCCATGCCTTTAAGTGTACCTTGTTCACATAAGACTTCGCTGCACCAGCAGGGAAGAATAAATTAACCGACTGTCCTTGACATATAAATGGTTGTCTTTCTGCAGCGTGTTGTACAACCCATGTTTGGTCAAGTTCATCCGCAGTTCTGAATACCGCCTTTTCACCCTCTGTGAAGAATGGTAAATGCTGTACCGAACCTTTGTTGGTAATGATTGATGTCCAGTTGGACTCGTTGTTCTCACCTTTATCATCAAGTAACTGAGTCAAGTACTTGTTCTTCACTAGGAAAGAACCAGCACGTGTGCGGTGAGTATATGCATTTGCCTTCAATGGTTCAATAGAAGGACTTGTACTTAAAATAACACCAGATGATGCGTTTGGTGCGATTGCCATCAAGTGAGAGTTTCTTCGTCCACTCCCCTCACCATCAGGATACTCACCACGTTCTTCGGCAAGTAGTTTGGTCTCTGCGACTGCTTCCTCATTGATATGTTGGAATACAGTTCGGTTGATTTCTCGTGCAGTCTCAGACTCCCATGCTACACCATGTTTCTGTAGTAGACTGTGGAAACCCATCGCACCTAGTCCAATACTTCTCTCACGTTGTGCAGAATACTTTGCACGAGAGATAGTGTCAGGCGCATTGTCAATGAAGTACTCTAATACATTATCGAGCATTCGTACAATGTCACGTACAATAGAAGTGTCTTTCCACTCGTCATAGTACTCTAGATTGAGAGAAGATAGGCAACATACGGCAGTGCGATCTGCATCTGTGGGAAGATGAATCTCGTTACATAAATTGGAACCATGAATCTTTAATCCTTTATCTTGTAGTGGTTGTGGTAAATCACGATTTGCGGTATCAATGAAGTTCAGGTATGGTTCACCTGTACGGAATCGTGTCTCAATGATACGTTCCCATAACTTACGTGCATCAGTACTATCCTTAACACTACCATCTTTAGGGTCACGAAGATCAAAAGAACTTCCTGTCTTAACCGCTTCCATAAACTCGTCCGAGACATTGATAGCGTTGTGTAGGTTCAATGCTTTACGTTGTACGTCACCTGTCGGGATACGCATATTAAGAAATTCAATGATGTCTGGATGTGAGATATCCATGTAAGCGGCATAGGAACCCTTACGAGTCTTCCCCTGTCGATATGCAATCATGTCCGCATCAACAGTGTGTAGGAATGGCATCGGGCCAGGCGCAATGTCAGATACAGTTCTTACGTCAGACCAGTGTCCACCGACACCACCACCCATTACAGACAACCATCTTAACTCAGATGAGTGACTGATCAGTCCTTCAAGACTGTCGGGTACGTATGTGAGGAAACAAGAGATAGGCATACCTTTACTCTTTTTCTCTCCGTTGGGTGCATTTGACAGAACAGGGGAGGCGAACATGAACCACTTATTAGACACGTAGTCATACAGACGTTGTGCTAACTCGTCATCCATTTCATCTCGGTACTTAGACCATGCTTTTGCAGCTCTTGCGAAACCCTCTTGTGGACTCTTTTCATAATCATTCAAATAAAAATCTTTTAACATACCTACTGCATATTCAGCGAGTAGGGAATCTTTCTTCTTATCAATCTTGAGGGTCATATTTTACTTTTCCATAGAGTGTAGTTTTCTTAGGGGGTAATAGTATCTATACCCCCAGAGTTTTTCAATTAGGTTATTTTACCCTAAAAGGGCAGAAATGTCAATCTTTTTCTGAATTATTTTCACTGTTTATTTCACCAGTGATTGCATTCTCATAATAGATGATTATGGACTTTTGTTGTTCGAGATATCTACGTGTCTCGGCAACATTAAGTGCAAGAGTCTCGTAGGAACGAACACTCATTGCATAGAAGACCCAAGGTTGACCATTGTCTTTGACATACTCCGCAAGGAATCCATCAAAGTTTTCTTCGGTCACAACATAAAACTTGGGTTCACCCAGAGTTACAGGTTTGGGACTACGTTGGAGGGGAATCTTTTTCTCGACAAACTCTGTTTGTACGGTTACGTTTGATTCAGGTGTTCGTAAGAGGGCGCACCCACTACTCAGAGTCAATAGTAGTGAGAGACTCAATATCGTCAAAAACTTTCTTTGTCGCATTATTAATCCTTAGTTGTATCATGCCGGGACGTTTCAAAGATAGTCGAGTCAGGTCGTGATCTCTAAACTTTTCGATCAGACTATCTTTGTACACCTCTGCCTGTTGTAGGTTTGCTTGTAGTTCTAAGTTCTGTTCTTCCATTTGAGTTGCGAACTGTGTTGCTTCTTGAAGTGCCTTCGCATTATTTTCTGCAACCAATTCCAACTTCGCATTGTTTTCTCTTAGAACCGCAATACGTTCTTTCATGTCTTGGTACTCTAACACCGCACCGAACACTAACATTCCGACAATACCAGCAACCGCAAGTTTTGCGTATAGTCCGAACATTAGTCTTCTTTCTTATAGAATGTCCATGCACCATAAGCGATTGCACCAAGCGCAACCAAGTTAGCGATGGGTTTAAGGATTAGGAAAGTGATTCCAGCACCAATCAGTACAAGTCCATCAACCGATGTACGTTCTTTGATTCTTGAGGTAATAAAATCTAACATTACTATTCTCCTATTTTACAGTTACGTTCACGATGACCATTCCACGCAACAAATCCACCGATTGCTAATGCCCAATATGCGAGTTTGTTTAACAGATGGAAACCATTTTGTTCGATATTAATATCACGGAACAACTGATCTGCTTCGCTCTGTGTCATGGGTTCGGAGGTTGACTTCTTACCCTTCTTCAGAAGTACTGTGTATTTGTATGCATAGTCATGTACCAGACCACCAACCAACAATACACCTGTGGGTGATAACCATGATGCAAGGAACTTAGGTACAGATGCACCATCGAATACGAATCCTTTGGGGATGACATAGTTCTCATCATTCACCGAGAACTG
>Ga0307488_10005132_pt1 | contig 10841 bp, 9 predicted proteins | sample SB02metaG_FD_202248 | JGI IMG/M metagenome (GOLD analysis project Ga0307488, IMG submission 202248) | Sea-ice brine microbial communities from Beaufort Sea near Barrow, Alaska, United States - SB 0.2 | ecosystem: Environmental > Aquatic > Marine > Coastal | place: USA: Alaska | collected 2017-05-06
TTCTATCAGCGCAAAGACGTGCTGAAAATCTTTAAAATAATTTATTTTTTATAAGTGATAAAAATCAGCAACATTATGATAAGATCTTCATTATGAAACACATGTTAATGCTAAATATGTTCAGAAATTATCTGATATTCTTATGCCTTGTATTACCGCTTAAAATTAGCGCTATCGAGGTAGAAAACTTGTACAGCGCAAAAGTTGCTGTAGCGTCACAATCAAATGGCGATCGTAATCAAGCACTTAAAAATGCCTTGCGGGTAATTTTAGTCAAGGTGGGCGGTAATGACATTGATCACCCGCTTATTACCCAAGCAATAAATAACTACAGTACGTATGTTACGCAATATCAATATATTCGCGCTAATAATAAAGTATTGCTCAATGTTTCCTTTAACGAAGCCAAGATCAATCAACTGTTTAAAGCCAGCAACTTGCCGATTTGGGGACAATTAAGACCACAGGTGATGGTCTGGTTGGTTGAGGAAGATGGCTTTAAACGCAAGATGACTTCTGCAACATCGAATTCGTTGTTACCCCGTGTTATTGAAGATTTTTCTCAGTTGCGTGGTTTACCATTAGTCATGCCAATAATGGACTTAACTGACCTTAATGCTTTGACATTAACTGATGTTTGGGGGCGTTTTTCAAAACCAGTAGCACAAGCGTCTGCGCGTTATATGGCAGAAGCTGTGGTGGTGATTAGAGTCTCAAACTCAAGCTTAGTTGCTGCACAAAATGATCTTTTAGATTGTCCTCAGTGCCAAGTCAATAGTTTAGCAGTAGACTGGAGTTTAATGACCGACGCGCAAAATGAGCACGTACAAATGTTTAGTGAACAATACTTAGGTAATAACGTTGATGAGTTATTAACCGCTGCTTTGTCTGATATTACCGATATTATTTATCAGCAATATGCCTTATCAACAACTAACAGTAACGAGTTTGAAATAGATGTTGCCAATATCGCCTCATTAGTAGACTTGATTGCGGTGTCAGATTTTTTTGCAGAATTGTCTGCGGTGCAATCAGTACAATTGGTCAGTGCGAAAGGTACTAATCGGCGCTTTAAATTGTCGTTAATTGGCTCACAACAAGCTTTGCTTGCTTCATTAAAATTGAGTGAACAGCTCAATCGTTATGTTGACCCCCTCGCTGCGCCTGAGGGCATAGAACAAGTGCCGGTATTTTATTGGGGTAAAAAGTGAAGAAAGTTTCGCAACTCACTCTGTCTGTGCAATTACCTGACGATGAAACTTTCGCGAGTTTTAAAAGTGAGAGCAACAAAATGGTGGTGCAACAGTTAACGCACTTTCTCGATCATATAGGTGATGAAAACAAACAAGTACACAGTTTATTTTTGTTTGGTTTAACCAATGTCGGTAAAAGTCACTTGTTACACGCCAGTTGTGCATATGCCGACACATTAGGCATAACCTCGTTGTGTTTGTCGTTTTCTGAGCTTACTCAACTGTCGGTTGATGTACTTGACGGTTTAGAAAATATTGATCTAGTCTGTCTAGACGATATTCAATTGATCGCAGGTAATAATATCTGGCAACAAGGCGTATTTGATTTATATAACCGTATGGTTGAGCAAAACAAATGCTTGATTATTACCGGTGATCAAAGCGCTGCGAAGTTAAATATTAGTTTACCTGATTTGGTGTCTCGGCTAAGTTGGGGCTTAACGGAACAATTAAAACCCTTATCAGATAAAGAGAAGTCATTTGCCTTGCAATACCGTGCACAACAACGGGGTTTAACGATGAATGATGACGTGGCGAGATTTTTAATTAATCGTTTATCACGCGATATGACCAGCTTAATTGCCGCATTAGACCAGCTTGATCAGGCATCAATCAGAGAACAGCGTCGCATCACTATTCCCTTTATTAAAGATGTCTTATTTTAAATAATGAGTGATTTACATCATCATAATGTAAACACGATTGATTTAAAAATAGTGACTTAGAACTAGTCATTTCAATTATCCGTTTAATTTAATCTTTTAATTCATTGGTTTAAAGAAGAAACAATCAAGTGCCTTATGCTTGAGCTTATGTGTAACTTCAAATAAAGTGAGGAGTATAGTTAAATAGTTTCAGGGCGGTCGCTCGGTTAGGAAAATTAATCATATGTTGTGTGTGAGAATTTCTGAGCAATTTTAAAAAACTTCACAATCGGCTAGAAAATAGAGACAACTTTGTGCACACTCCTGAGATTAGCAGGTCGTTATGGCTTGCGTCCGCTTCAAGCTGAATCTGCCGTTGATATTCAATCACTTAAGATTACTTTGAGCCTAATGCGGTCGTTAATTATCTACCTTATAGCAATAGAATAATTATAAAAGTGCTAATAACACGTAAGCACTTTTATGGAGAGGTTTACCTCTGTAGATGAAAACTACAATTTTAATCGCCAAAATCCCGCTTAGTATTGCCATTGGTATAACTGATACTTACGAAACACCAAATGTTGTTACATTGTTAAGTGGGTCAACTTATTAACTCATTTTGTTAAAAAATTGAGCGTCCTGATGTGATAGTGTTATGATGATGCGTACCTAAATCTGGCAAGTTATAAAAATAATCAATATTTGCAACAACATAATAATGCCGAAAACGTATCTATCTTTTTTACTACAACCTCCTTTAATATTGCTGATTCACTGATTCACTGATTCACTGATTCACTGATTAATACGGTTAAAAAGTCGGAAGTCGAACTCGCAATTTTAAGTAGCTTGGGTATAAAAATATAAAATAACAGCTATAAGAGATATTTTATCAATGCTAAACCGATACACCGCTCTTTTTATTTTGGGATATTGGTTATGCCATTCTCAGACATACGCTTTTTCAAACGTATTATTATTAAACTCATACCATCCACAATATCGCTGGACGGCCGAGCTAACTCGAGGGGTCGAACAGGCCCTTGCCACTGACATTGCACCGAAAAATCTTTATGTCGAGTTTATGGATGAACGACGTTTTGTCGATGATCCCATTTATCATCAAAAATTGATTGAACTCCTGCACTATAAATACCAGCAATATAAACCTGATATTGTAATCACTAGTGACGATGCCGCCTATTATTTTATGCTGGAATATGGTGAACAATTATTCCCAGGTATACCGATAATTTTTTGTGGCGTAAATGTATTTAACCCACAATCAATTGCCAACCGAAAAAATATAACGGGGATTGCCGAAGGCATGGAGATCATGGGAAACCTTGAGTTAATCAGCCAACTGCAACCTGATCTCAAAAAAATCATTATGCTTGGCGACACTACAGGGCTTGGTTTACGTATGGTTAATGCGGCAAACACAATTAAGCCGTTTTGGCAAAAAAAAACACGTAATCAAGCTGTTGAACTTGAGATTTGGGATAACTTGTCATTAGATGAATTATACCAGCAAGTTAACGAACTACCGTCAGACACTGCCATCTTAATGTTAGCTATTCACAAAGATCGACTTGGACAATATTTTTCATTTGAAAAACAATTACCTGAACTTTCTAAATACAGTAAGGTGCCGATTTATGGCATGTGGGGGGCGTTAATGATTGGTCATGGTGTGGTGGGAGGAATGATGAATGATCCTTATGAGCATGGTTTTAATGCCGCAAAAATGGCCTTGTCTATTTTGTCCGGCACACCGATCAGCCAACTACCAGTGAAAAATTCAGCTGATTATCGGCCACAGTTTGATTATGTACAATTAAAACGTTTTGGGCTTGAACAGGGACTATTACCGAAAAATAGCGTGATATTCAACCAGCCTATTTCGTTCTACCAACAAAATAAAAGATTAATTAACGCAGTGATCGTCGTGCTTTTGTTTTTGCTATTGTTGATTATAGTAATGGTAAGGAATATTCGTCGGCGAATCACTGTTGAAAATGAGCTAAAGCAATTTGCTCAGCAGCTTGAAAATACAGTTCAAGCACGCACATTAGAGCTTGAAGAGCGCAATTCGGAATTGCGGTCAATTTCACAATCAATGAAAAAACTCGCTCATACTGATACTTTAACGAGTTTAAAGAACCGGCGGGCAGCGAGCAAAGATATTCCAGCTTATCTTAAACATTGCAATATAACTTTTACACCGTTTGTTTTGGCTATTTTAGATATTGATCACTTTAAACAGATTAACGATAATTTTGGCCACCAAGCAGGAGATAGCGTATTAAAAGCACTTGCCGAAATGCTAAAAACTAGTTTACGACCAGATGATCGAGTTTACCGCTGGGGAGGAGAAGAATTTATTATCGCATTACCAGAAACATCATTGATTGAGGCAACCACTATCTGCCAGCGCTTATCGATGAATATACACGAAATTTCAGTGGCGGGGATTGATAATATTACCGTAAGTATTGGGATCACCGAATCCTTTAAGCATGACGACTATGATGAAATTGTGCAAAGAGCAGATGATGCTCTTTACCAAGCTAAAAACAGTGGGAGAAACCAAGTAATGATAGGATAAAAATACGGTATTGTTAGCTTTTTGGTTCAACACTCTGTGATTTAATAAAACAGTTTTTGTAGCGAGCTAGCGGGTGAAAATTTTACTAATCATCCTCTTTTTTGGCAAAATAAAAAATTGTTGGTCTGATAATTTTTTGTTTTTAATATAAAAAAACTTGTTATAATTTCGACATTAAATGCAAATTTTTAATTTTTTAACACCGGCTCATCGAGAAATAAATCATAGGGATAAAAATATCTACCAAAAGGAGGTAAGGCGGCCACTTGAACGCCACAAAAACTTTCTAACTCTTCGTTTTTTGCAAATCTTAGCGGTTGGAGTATAGGAAGAATAAAAAGCCTTTGCTTTTATATTTGTATTTTTCTCACTCAGACAGCAGTCCCAGGAGTCTTTTTTTCATCTCATCTAAGACGGTGGTAGCGCTGCTCGAAAAATGTACGGTTTATCTATGTTGTAAAGGCTGGCCAGCACGAACCAAATTTACTTAACCTAATATCTTCTTCTAGCGGTCAGTTGAGCTAAAGAAAAGCCAATAGCTAAATTCTGTAATGCTCGCTATTTACAGTGATAAATTCAAGACTAAATAGGTCATTTTTTGTCAGCTACTGTTCTTAGAGTAGTTCGTTGTATGAATTTTAGTTCTGCTTTAAAAATTTAGTCAGTGAATACCAATGTTTTTCGTAACGTTTTAGAAAATGCTAAATGCATCAATTAGTTGCCGTCTATGCTGACTCAGCATTATAAAGTATCCTTAATATAAGTTTTATCCAAATATATGTTAGAATATTAACAATATTATTATTTTAAATCATTAGGCGTATTTCATGTCAGAACACTCAATTATCGACATTTGTGTTGAACCTATAGAACTTTGTAACTTACTCAAAATTGCCAATATGGTTGACGGTGGCGGCGAAGCTAAAACCATGATCAGTGCAGGTAATGTTTTAGTAAATAATGAAGTTGTAGTTCAAAAGCGTAAAAAAATTCGCCGCGGAGATATTATCGAATGTAACGGTAAAATTATTGAGATTGCTTATAATCCCAGCAAAAAATCAGCAGAGTTTATTAGTACAGTAGTTTTAGCGAGTAAAAATTCAAAAAAGAAAAAAAGAGCTAAAAGTAAAGCACGGATTATTGCTTCAAAAACTGTTACTGAACCATCAACTGAAAGCTAAAAGGCCGAACTTGTAAGGCCTATACGCTTTAGAGATTTCCACAAAGTATTAGACTTGTCACAAGCCAAATATGGAGCTAATTACCTTTAGCTCTGCGCAACAAAAAATAATGCTGATGAGATTATGTGAACGTCCGCTCTGGTGTGTAAAGCGGACTGCTTTTTGTGATGAATACAGATCTAAAATAGGTCTTAGAAATGGTTAAGTGACCATTAAAAGCCACTTTGTTCGCTGATTGAGAAGCTAAAACATTTCACATAATCATTGTAAATTATTTGCTAAATTTACTCATGGTTTAAAAACCCGATCATTATTCGTTAACTTTACAATTATTTATTATCTAACCTAGCTATGTTTACATTGTGCTGATACCGCTTTGCTTAGGTTTAGCTACAGTTAAGCTTAGTTACGTTTAGGGATTGGCTTTTCATAAAACATTGGGCCGTTAGCATTGAATTTGTTAGCTTTTGAATTAGTTAACTGGAAACTATCAAACACTATTTTATTAGCTTGACTTACCTCAGGACTAATCGCTAAATTTTCTGCCCATGTTTTTCCTGGCTCCATCGCTATTGGTGCGGCTAAATTATTAATAATATTGGAGGCTGAAGTAAACTCAGGCAATATACGGCGAGTAACATAATCAACTCTGGGTTTAATATTAAGGTCTCCGATACGTCCGCGCTGCCCCCAAGTCACTATGTATGGCTCTCCTGCACTTTGAGGCTGGCTAGTTACTGCAACATCTCTGTCAATATCGTAACGCGCTTTCATCATAAAACCATCGAACAACATGGCGTAGTCTTCGCGTTTACTGCTGTAATTGTAAAATTGCGGGGCATGTTCAGGGCTAAAAAAACCGGTAACGTCACTTGGATTGTAATTTTTTTCGCTGCTTGTCGCTGTTTCACCTTGATAACGTACCTGTGCTAAACGGTACATTTGTCTGCCATTGAGCGGCAGTGAAGTGCTTAACATATCAGATTGTATGCCGGTTGATTTTAAGATTTTATCAGCGGCGTCTAGTATGCGATCATTTCGGTCTAAGTTTGCCCAAGTGCTTTGTGCAAAAAAGTCATTGGCGTGTGCGAGTTCGTGATACATCAACGACGCTAAATCAAAAATGCCCTCGCTCGCGTCTCGAGTGATTCGCAAATTTTCTGGATAGTAAAAGCTTGCGTAGTTATTATTGCTAACATAGCGCCATGGCATAACAAAATTTAGCTCATTGCCGAATGAGGCTCGAAAGTCGGGTGCTTGATTAATGGTATCTCTTTCATCGGGTGTTAACCAAAGGTTCTCAGGGTCAAGATGAATAGCACCGGTCACTACCCAATAATATGAAGGGCGTATGTCATATGAAATAACAATGGCTGTGGTGGCACGTAGCAAATTTTTAAAATCGTCTTGCTGATCTGAGTTTTGTAAAAACTCTTTAAACCTTTGCCCCATCCATTGATGAGAAACCACAACGCGGTCCATAATGTCGTCAATAGTCGGTGTGGTGGTGTCTTGTGCTATTAGCGGTAATTCATTAAAGCGGCAGCTAGTGCGAAAATCAATGCGGTTACTATAAACACAGTTAACTAAAACATCAGCATAAGGCGAGTTTGCATTAAAAGGAAATACGGTGGCTAATCGTGAATCGTAAGCGGTGTTATCATCGCTGATAATAGTTGCTGCATTTTCGACTAATATGGCAATCGTATCTTGTTGCTCTGTTGCGCCATCTGAAGCGCTAACCGTAAAGGTTAGCAAGCTGTCAGCGCTAACCGCAGGCGCCTTGAAAAAAACGGCACTCTGTCCCTCAGTTACTTCACTAAAAGTCACCGTTGGGCCAGAGATTTGTTGCCATACAATGCTGTTGTTTGTTAACGCGGTATTTTCTATGCTAGCTCTTAAAGAAACATCACTACCCTCCAATGCTGCATGACCTAGTCTTGCTGATATTTGGCTGCGTTCATCTGAAATAATAACGGTATGCGATAAGGTTTCACTTACGCCATTGCGGGTAAAGCCTACTTGAAAACTATATTCGCCTGCCGCAGATGGTGTAAAGGCAATGCCTTTGGAATGTTCGGCATGAAAAACAAGCTCACTGCCTGTGGTTTGTTGCCAACTAATATTGCTCAGCGTATCGTCAGGATAGTAAAGAAATAATTCAATCGGTTGTGCGGTTTTACTGGCGTCATCAAATGCGACTATGCCGGTTTGAGTAACAACAGGGGTAAAATCATCACTAGGTGTAGCATCTTTAGTGTTAGCGCCACCACCACTACCACCACATCCTTGTACAATTAACACAACTAAAGTCAACGCAAGTGTCGTTACTGTGTTTGAAAAGCCTCTTTGATTAATGTCAATATTATTCATTCGTGCCTCTGTTTAAATGCGGAGTTAAATTAAAAGACCTGTTCACGGTGAATTAACTTCATAAAAAATGCTAATGGGTTGCAATGCTAATCTGCAGACCTATTTTTAAACAATTTTAGCCTTAGAGTAAAGAAAGGAATGTGTTTATCGCTTTGCAGGTTTTAAAACCGGGGTACTAATTTACCAGGCGGAAAAATAGCACCCGTGTAGATATGCCCTTGTTTAGTACTCATGAGTGATGGTGTGTTGATGAAAAATGCCTAGCGCTTAACTGTCTAGGCATTTATTTTCTCGGTATTAATTTTTCTTACTATTAAGCTCGTAGGGATGACTTACTGAATATGAGAGGCAGCGACACTATTCTTTCTTTTTACGAATGCTTAAACCCAGTTCTTGGCCACGGTATTTTGCATAATAACTACCACCAATAAACATCACGGCGGCAAAGAAGAATTCGCCCAAGGCCCATAATTTTTCATCAGCTGAAACCCATAATGTGGTTAAACTATGCAGAAAATAAATCATGACGATAAAGTTTGACCATGCGTATGTATAGGGGTTGCCCTGTACTAGCCCTTTTAATGGAAACAATAAAGGTAGGACAAACATTACTAACGTTAAAGGTACTGATAGCGCGGTGTCATCACTCATAAGAATTAGCCAAAATGGCATGTAAAAAAGCAATGAGAAGTAGCCAAACAGGGTGATCTGCTTAAGAGTAGTCGTAGATAAACGTTTTTTATTGGTCATTTTTAATCAGTGGCCTGCATTAGCGAAAGTACATTTTCTGGTGGACGACCAATAATAGCATGGGTGTTATCAGTAACAATAGGTCGCTCAATGAGTTTAGGTGTGTTAGCCATAGCCGCGATTAAAGTGGCATCATCAGCATTGGCCAAGTTTTGCTCTTTAAACTCAGCTTCTTTTGTTCGCATCATTTCCCGTGGTGATAGCTTAAGTAATAATAATAGCTGCTCAATTTTTGTAATACTAAGCGGTGCTTTTAAATATTCAACAATAGTGACATCATGTTTTTGTTCTTCAATAAGTGCTAATGTTTGTCGGCTTTTTGAGCAACGAGGGTTGTGATAAATCGTTAACATGTTTTTCTCTTAGATTGTTGTTAGACAAATTAAATTTAGTGGTATTTTAACTGATTTTTATAAGCGCTTAAGCTTTTCTTGTTGTTCTTGCAATTGTAATATGCGGCCCTTCATACGTTTTTGTAGTAACGGGTTCTCTTCAACAAAGTTGTAAGCGGTTTGTAATTCATCAACCGCCGTTGGATAAGCACCTAATAGGGCATAAACTTCGGCTTTAGTCGCGTGCATAAGCGCTTTTTTATCTTGTTTTCTATACACTTCTGATAATAAATCATTGGCAATAAAGTTTTTTGGGCTCAGTACTAAGAAATCTTGTAACAGCGTTTCTGCCTTACTGTATTGCTCAGCCTCATTTAAAACGTTCGCGTAGTTCAATGTCACTACTTGGTTGTTCGGCATTAAAAGATTTAACTCGCTAAGCATGGTAATAGCTTTGTCAAAAGCTTTTACGGCAATATAAGTATCGGCTAGGGCATCAACATAAAATAGGTTCTTTTTGTCGTTATGCAACAATGTTTCAAGTTGGCTAATAGCGCTTTGATAATTTTTATTTTCATATTGAGAAAGTGCAAGACCGTATTGTGCTGCAGCCTCTATAGCATAGCGTTTTTTATCTAAACTGTGCTGAAAATTAATGACATTATCTTTCGCGTTTCCTTCATATCTTGCCATAATTCGAGCTTTAGCTAACTCAAATTCTAAACTGGGAGCTAAGGGGCGTGGTGAGTAATTTTGCGCTCTTATTCTGGCGTCTGAAATTCTAGACTCAGGCAAAGGATGAGTTAACAACATGGCTGGTGGCTTCGAGGTGTAACGGTATTTCTCTGCCATAGTGGCAAAAAAATCAGGGGCACCTTGGGGATTAAAACCACTATTAGCGAGCAACATAATGCCCACTCTATCGGCTTCTTGCTCGTTGCCGCGGGTATAATTTATCCCCGCTTGTTGCGACGCTGCCATTGTAGTACTCAGTGCCGCCATACCAACGGTAGGATTTATCAAGGTGAGTAACACGCCTGAAATCATACCGGCCATGGTTAAAGGTTGTGATTTGTTTTGTGCTTCTAATCGTCTTGCCAAATGTCGTTGGGTTACATGTGATATTTCGTGAGCAACCACAGAGGCGAGCTCACTTTCGGTGCTAGCTGTGGTGATCAGGCCACTATGAATGGCAATATGGCCACCAAAAAAAGCAAAGGCATTTAACTCTTGGTTACGTATGACAAAAAATTCAAAACTATAGTTTACGTCTTTGGCGTTTCGCACCATGCGGTTACCTAAGTCATTAATATATTCTGTTAATACGGGGTCGTTTAATATCGGTTGAGACGCCCGGATTTGACGCATCATTTCGCCGCCAATTTGACGCTCTTTTTCGATAGATAATACACTGACACCCGCTGAGCCAATTTCGGGCAGTTTATTTTTATTAGTCTCACTCTTTGCGGCAAATGCACTGCTAGTAATTGATGAGACTAAGGCAAGTGAAATAATGAGTGGCTTTAATTTAAACAAATTTAATTTTCCATATTGTCAGGTTGATCAACACTATCTTTATGCATTATGCTGAGATTGTGAATGCTTACGGTAGATTTCTTGACAAAACTCAGCGATTGTATAGCCATCAATATCAGTAATATCAAACGATTGCTGTAGTAATAATATCAACTCTTTAA
>Ga0307488_10005133_pt1 | contig 10841 bp, 7 predicted proteins | sample SB02metaG_FD_202248 | JGI IMG/M metagenome (GOLD analysis project Ga0307488, IMG submission 202248) | Sea-ice brine microbial communities from Beaufort Sea near Barrow, Alaska, United States - SB 0.2 | ecosystem: Environmental > Aquatic > Marine > Coastal | place: USA: Alaska | collected 2017-05-06
GTTTCTGTAGACAAATCAATTACCAATGACTTTATTACAAGTATGGGTGCTGGAATTCCGATTTTAGGAACCGTTACTAAAAAATGTAAAGTCGAAAAAATAAGCGATAAAATCTTTAAAATTGTTTTAACACAAGGTTTAAATCGTCAAATTCGTAGAATGTGCGAATATTTAGATTACGAAGTAACAAAGTTAAAGCGCACAAGAATTATGAATGTAGATCTTGGCTATTTGCAATCAGGAGATTGGCGAGAATTAACAGATGAGGAGATGACAGATATCAATAAAATGATTTCTACCTCTTCAAAAACAGAAGAAGCTTCTATGGTTGAAGAAAAACCAAAGCAAGCAAAACCAAAGAGAAATAAAGCACCTACAAAAAACGATTTTAATAAAAAAAGTGCCTCTTTTAGAAAATCGTCACCAAAAAGTAAAAGAAGCAACTCAAGTTTTTCAGCCAAAAAGAAACGTTGGTAAGCAACAAGGTGCCAAGGTATCCTGCTGAAACTTGTTAATTCTTAAATAATAGTATATTTGCCCACAATGAAATTTGACTTAAAATTAACCGATCCAAAGAGTAAAGCCAGAGCTGGTGTAATTACTACTGATCATGGAACTATAGAAACGCCAATATTTATGCCAGTTGGCACAGTTGGTACTGTAAAAGGCGTGCATCAAACAGAATTAAAAGAACAAGTTAATCCTGATATTATTTTAGCAAATACCTATCACTTATTCTTACGTCCAGGTATGGATATTTTAGAAAAAGCCGGTGGTTTGCATAAATTTATGAGTTGGGACCGACCCATCTTAACAGATTCTGGAGGCTATCAAGTATATTCACTTTCTGGAAGAAGAAAAATTAATGAAGAAGGCGTAAAGTTTAAGAGCCATATCGATGGTTCTATGCACTTTTTTACACCAGAAAACGTTATGGAAACACAGCGCACAATTGGCGCAGATATTATCATGGCGTTTGATGAATGTACCCCATATCCTTGTGATTATAATTATGCAAAGCGATCGATGCACATGACGCACAGATGGTTAGACCGGTGTATAAATCACTTGGAAAAACTACCTTACAAATACGGCTTTGAGCAAACTTTTATGCCAATAGTTCAAGGAAGTACCTATAAAGATTTAAGAAGACAGTCTGCAGAATATATTGCAAATGCGGGTGCACAGGCAAATGCAATTGGTGGTCTTTCTGTAGGAGAACCTGCAGAAGAAATGTATGCAATGACAGAAGTGGTTACAGAAATTTTACCAGAAGACAAACCAAGGTATTTAATGGGGGTTGGCACACCAATAAATATTTTAGAAAATATTGCATTGGGAATCGATATGTTCGATTGTGTAATGCCAACAAGAAATGCTAGAAACGGAATGTTATTTACAGCGCACGGTTCTATCAATATTAAAAATAAAAAGTGGGAAGACGACTTTTCTCCAATAGATGACATGGGAATCACTGGAGTAGACACGATGTATACGAAAGCATATTTGCGTCACTTATTTGCAGCAAAAGAAATGCTAGGGAAACAAATTGCCTCGATTCATAATTTAGGTTTTTATGTTTGGTTAACACGTGAAGCAAGAAAACATATTATAGCAGGAGATTTTAGAGAATGGAAAGATAAAATGGTCATTCAAATGGACAAACGCTTGTAAACCCTCTTTTATTCTTCGGCTATTGTTAAAGATAAAATTTATAGGAAGCACCGCTCGTTTGTTTTAAAATTTAAAACATGACCTCGTTGTAAATACATTATAAAACTGTGTTTTGAAAATAATAGATTGGTACATATTAAAACGATTTTTGGTAACATTTGTATTTACCTTATTAATCTTAATTCCAATAGCAATTGCTATTGATGTTTCTGAAAAAATAGATAATTTTTTAGAACACCCAAACTTGGGTTTAAGTGAAATTTTAAGTGATTACTACATAAATTTTATTATTTACTATACCAATACTTTTATGCCTTTGGCATTATTTATTGCCGTAATTTTATTTACATCTAAGCTTTCTAACAACACCGAAATTATAGCAATTACAAATGCGAAGGTTTCATTTACCCGTTTTTTGTATCCTTATTTTGTAGGTGCAACCATGGTTACCTTAATGTCTTTGGCAATGAATCATTATGTGGTGCCCAATAGTAGTAAGGTTCGGAAAGGATTTGAAAAGAAATACATTAGTAACTCGAGACAAACGAATGCGTTAAAATATGTTTCAGATTTTAGTTTACAACTTACAGACAGCACTTATATTTTTATTAGGAATTTTAATACAGAAAATAATACAGGTTATGATTTTAATTCAGAGACCTATAAAGGCCTTGAGTTAAAGTCTAAACTTTCTGCAGACAGGTTAACTTATAACTCAAAAGATGCTACATTTTCTCTATTAAATTGGAGAAAACGTTTGATTTTTAAAGATAGAGACAGCATCTTTAATGGAAGTAAATTAGATACCGTATTCAATTTTACACCAAAAGATTTGATATATAAGTCTGCTTTTGCACAAGAAATGCCCTCTGATGAACTATTTGCTTTTATAAGGATATCTAAAAAAAGAGGTGTAAAAAACTTAAATGCTTATTTAGTAGAGCTTTATAAGAGGACAAGTTTGCCAATAGCCTCTTACATTCTTACGATTATTGCAGTTGCCTTGGCTTTTAGAAAAAGAAGAGGAGGTACAGGTATAAACTTAGCCTTAGGTGTGGGGATTATGTTTCTGTATGTTTTCTTTATGAAAATTGGTGAAGTTCTGGGTTCCGTAGCAGGTGTTAATTCTTTTTGGTACGTTTGGATTCCTAACATCCTATTTGGTTCAATAGCTATTTATCTTTATTTTCATGCAAGAAAGTAAATTGAAAAATTACGTTTTACTGCACCTTATTGTTTTTATTTGGGGTTTTACAGCAATTTTAGGGGCTTTAATAACGATTGATGCAATACCATTAGTTTGGTATCGAATGTTATTGGCAGTGCTATTTATTGCTATTTATTTTTTATGGAAGAAAAAAACCTTTCGCGTGGATAGAAAAGGACTTGTAAAGTTTTTCTTCACAGGGTTTGTTATTGCACTGCATTGGGTTTTCTTTTTTAAAGCGATCAAAGTTTCTAATGTTTCGGTTGCTTTAGTAACTATGAGTACAGGCGCTTTTTTTACAGCTTTAATAGAACCTGTTTTTTTTAAAAGAAAGATAAATACGCTAGAAATTTTTTTAGGAGTATTGGTAATTGCGGGATTATACATAATTTTTAATTTTGAAAGCCAATATAAGTTAGGAATTATTTATGCGTTAATAGCCTCTTTTTTAGGCGCTTTATTTGCGGTACTAAACGGTTTGTTTATCAAAAAATATACAGCCGAAATTATATCCTTCTATCAATTATTTTTTGGTGTTGTTGTAATCACGATGTACTTATTGTTTACCAACCAGTTTACCGTAAGTTTCTTTCAAATTCCAACATTAGATTGGTGGTACCTTTTAATATTGAGCAGCGTTTGTACAGCGTATGCATTTAGTGCATCTGTAGAGGTGATGAAATACCTATCTCCCTACACAGTGATGCTTACCATTAATTTAGAACCTATTTATGCAATTATTTTAGCCTTATTTATTTTTGGTGACGAAGAACAAATGAGTGCCACATTCTATTTAGGTGCTTTTATTGTCTTATCTGTTGTTTTATTAAATGGAATTATAAAAAATAGAGGCACTTTAAAAGAGAAGTTTCAACAAATATTGAAGCGAAAAAAGTAAATTAAATGTGCCTAGAAAAGCAAATTTTATAGTATGTTTGTCGCGATAAACAACTAAAATCAAATCACTACAATATGGAGTATTTAGAATTTGAAATGCCTATTAAAGAGCTTCAAGATCAACTGCAAAAATGTCAAATTATTGGTGAAGAAAGTGAAGTAGATGTGACTGCTACTTGTAAGAAAATAGAAAAAAAACTAGCAGATGCTAGAAAAAACATATACAAAAATTTAACACCTTGGCAACGTGTTCAATTGTCGAGACATCCAAGTAGACCTTATACCTTAGATTATATCAAAGCAATTTGTGGAGATACTTTTATGGAACTTCATGGAGACAGAAATGTTGGAGATGACAAAGCGATGATTGGTGGTTTAGGTAAAATTGGTGATCAATCTTATATGTTTATTGGTCAGCAAAAAGGATACAATACAAAAACGCGTCAGTATAGAAACTTTGGGATGGCAAATCCTGAAGGATACAGAAAAGCATTGCGTTTAATGAAAATGGCAGAGAAATTCGGAATTCCTGTAGTTACTTTATTAGACACGCCAGGAGCATATCCAGGTTTAGAAGCTGAAGAACGCGGACAAGGAGAAGCAATTGCTAGAAATATTTTTGAAATGACCATTCTCAAAACACCAATTATAACAGTTGTTATTGGTGAAGGAGCCTCTGGTGGAGCGGTAGGAATTGGAGTAGGAGATAGAGTTTATATGATGGAAAATACTTGGTATACGGTTATTTCTCCTGAATCTTGTTCTTCTATTTTATGGAGAAGTTGGGAGTTTAAAGAGCAGGCTGCGGCAGCACTAAAACTGACCAGTACAGATATGAAAAGCATGAAATTAATTGACGGGATTATTAAAGAACCCGTTGGTGGAGCACATTCAGACAGAGAAGGCGCTTTTAAAGCGGTTCAAAATCAAATAGTGGTTGCTTTTGATGCATTAAAAGAATTGTCTCAAGAAGATTTAGTTGCTCAAAGAATGGATAAATACGCCAATATGGGCGTGTATAAAGAATAACAGTTTTTTTATTTTAAGATTTTAAAAAAGAGAAACAAGACATTATAAAAATAAAAAAAAAGCGAAATTCTAATTAGAGTTTCGCTTTTTTTATTTTCTAGCTACCTAATTTAAATAGCCGTTAAAGGGAATTAGATTCCTAAAGAAGTAAAGATTTCTTTCAGTCTTGGCTCAGAAGGTCTTGGTGCATTTGCATTTACTATATTTCCTTGAGGATCTATTAGTATAAATCTAGGAATCGCATTGATTTGATACGCTTGTTGGAAATCATAATCTTGTCCGGCCCACAATTGCGTTCCCGTTAATTGTTTCGCCTTTACAAATTTTTTCCATTTATTTTCTGCAGCCTCCCAAGAGCCACCGCTTCGTCTCGATTCATCTGTAGAAATACTAACAAATGCGATGTTTTTGTTGTGATATTCTTTTTCTAAAGTATTTAAAAAAGGAATTTCCCTGATACAAGGTCCGCACCAAGTTGCCCAAATATCTATGTATACATATTTTCCTTTAAAGGAGTCTAAAGATTTTTTTCCACCTTTAAAATCGATGTAATCCTCAAATTTTGGTGAAGGATTTCCTTTTGCCATTACTTTACTGCTGCTGTACGTTTGAGTAAAGTAATTGGTCATTTGGGTGGTTTGTTGGTCTGCCATTGCAACCAAAGAACTGTCTATATTATCGTAAGATTTTAAGATGCTATCGTATCGTTTTTTAATAGTTTCCATCTTCTTTTTAAAAGCGTCTTCTTCCAGTTCTAAAATTAATGCAGGGTTTCCAAGACTTTGACTTTCTTTAATTTGTGCAATTACAAAGTTGCTATTGTCTGCACCTTTGCCAGAAAAAACAAAACTCGTCATAAATTCTTCTGAATCACCCTTTAACTTGATGTCAAAACCATTTTTTAAATAAATTGGCGCTCTTTTCTTTTGGCTAGTAGCAAATGTATAAACGGCTCCTTTTTTAACTTTTAAAGTATCTTTAAAAGTGCCATCGGTTTTTATCTTTATTGTTTTGATAGGTCCTTTTTGTAAGTATATCGTAATAATAGAGTCTGTATTATTTTCTAATGTTCCTGAGAACGAAAGATACTCTTTACTATTTTTTTGGCTACAAGAAGCGAATGCTATAAAAGCAAATAATAGAATGCTAATTTTTTTCATTTTTATGTATTATAATTTGAAACAAATATAAAAATTAAATCAGCGTATAACAGATGAATGAAGTGGTTATTTTAAGGTTCTTGCAGAGAGTCTTGAATATTTAAAACAATTTTCACATTATTAGGCAGGGCTATTTGTTTTTTTGAGGACCAACGTTTTCTGCTACTATAGTCTTTTAAAGAAGTATGTATTGTAAAATTTTACAAGAGTGCTTCTCTTTATTTAATGCTTTATGAAATCAATTTTTTCTTTTTGATTTAAACATTTTTGCAGCGGCTGTGAATCCACCTTCCGTGCCATCTACAAAATGTGCGTGCTTCGTTTTTCTATCTAAGACGTAACATGACATAACGGAAGCATAGGTTATGTGCATACCAAAAATAATTTTTTTATCTTTTTCGAGCTGATTTAAATAGATTACAAAAAGGTTTATTTTACTTTGGTCTGCTGTGAAAACGGTATTTATCATTCCGTCAAGCATAAAAGTGTGGGATAATTGACCTATTTGATTTAAATATTGTTTTCCATTTTTAGACAAGTTAAAATACCATTTTCCAAGAAGTGTTTCGATCCAGTTTTTTAAGAGGTACAACAAATTTTTATTGGCAAGACTAATTTTCATTTCTTCCCATATTTTAGAAATACTAAAGTTTAACTTTAAACGCGCTGGTTTTATAGGTTGTCTGTTTTTAAAGGTGCCAAACAATGCATCCATTTCAGTTAAAACAGCGCTATAAATCGCTCTTTGATTTGTTTCTTCTAGCGCATCTACCAAAAGACAAATCACTTTATTTTGGGTATGTGTTGGTTTAATTTGTTTCCATCTGCACTGCATTCCTTCTAGGTTTAGAAGCGCTTTGTTAAAATGAATTCCTGTTATTTCTACAAAAGTACTTTTAATAATATCTTCTGCTTTTTTTAAGCCATTTCCTAGCACAATAGGAATTGCCAATTGGTCTGTAAGCTGGTGTTTTACTATTTTTAAATGCTGTTTTTGAGCGAGTAAGCTTTCAACAGAAATATGGCCAACTCTTAGTATTAAATTTACATTTTTTTTAATATGAAGACTGTAATTTTCTAGAACGCGTGTTACCTTATTTAAAAGTAGGGTTGGAATAATGAATGTAGCTCCGTCACCACCAAAAAAATAAGGAATTTCAATTTGTTCTTTTTCTTTTCTAATGACATTTAATACAGAAATGATTGCCCCCGTTGCAGTGAGGTTTATTTGTTGATGTCTTCCTGCATTTACGGCCAGAGTAGAGTTTTTAATATCAACCACCACTACGTGCCAGGTAATGGGAATATTAGAGAAGTCTGATTCGTCTGCTAATAATTCTACCAGTGTTTTTTTAGATTTTTTTATTTTGGTATAGTATTTTATATCCTCCATTATTGCAATTATTGCTTGCCGATGTATTGCGCAAAATGTTTTTTAAGATTGAAACGCAGTGGTACTTTTAATTTTGTTTTAGCTTCTATTTTTGTCTTTGCTAAGTTAGTTTTTTTGAAGACAACTTCAGAAAGTAAAAAGCGTTAAACGGATATAAAAAAATCCCAAACGTTCGTTTGGGATTTTAATATTTCAAAATAAAATTTAATCTTAAGATTTAGATTCCGTTTCAGATTTCGGCTTCTTTTTACTTTTCTTAATTTTAATGGTGAGTTCATTTTTCTTTTCATCTAAATCCATAGAAATAGTATCACCTTCAGAAAGTTTAGAATTTACAATTTCTTCTGCCAAAGCGTCTTCAATATATTTCTGAATAGCTCTATTAAGTGGCCTTGCTCCGTACTTTTTATCAAACCCTTTGTCTGCTATATAATCTTTTGCTTTTTCGCTTAAATTTAAAGTATAGCCTAAATCAGATATTCTATTTAATAGCTTCTCGAGTTCTATATCGATGATGGCATGAATATCTTTTCTTTCAAGGGTGTTAAAAATAATAACATCATCTATTCTGTTCAAAAATTCAGGAGCAAAAGATTTTTTTAAAGCACCTTCAATTACAGATTTTGCATTTTCTTCAGCTTGTTCATTTTTAGAAGAAGTTCCAAAACCAACACCGCTACCAAAATCTTTTAATTGACGTGCACCAATGTTCGAAGTCATAATAATTATGGTATTTCTAAAATCGATTTTTCTACCGAGACTATCGGTAATATATCCATCATCTAAAATTTGTAACAAAATATTAAAAACATCTGGATGCGCCTTTTCAATTTCATCTAATAAGACTACAGAATATGGTTTTCTTCTCACTTTTTCTGTTAGTTGACCACCTTCTTCGTAACCAACATATCCCGGAGGTGCACCAATTAAGCGAGAAATAGAAAACTTCTCCATGTATTCACTCATGTCAATTCTAATCAGTGAATCGTCAGAATCAAATAATTCACGCGCTAAAACTTTCGCCAATTGTGTTTTACCCACACCAGTTTGCCCTAGGAAAATAAAGGAACCAATTGGTTTATTCGGATCTTTTAATCCCACCCTATTTCTTTGTATTGCTTTTACAACTTTAGATACCGCAATATCTTGTCCTACAACTTTACCTTTAATTAATGCTGGTAATTCATGCAATTTATGGGTTTCTGCTTCAGCAACTCTGTTTACAGGAATTCCGGTCATCATAGAAACTACTTCAGCAACATTGTCTTCTGTAACAACTTCTCTATTTAATTTAGAGTCATTTTCCCATTGTTTCTGAGCAGAATCTAGTGCCGCTTCAATATTTTTTTCGTCATCGCGTAATTTGGCAGCTTCTTCATATTTTTGTCCGTTTACTGCTTTTGTTTTGTGATCACGAATTTCTTCTAACTTTGTTTCAAGTTCCAAAACTTGCTGTGGAACTACAATACTTGTAATATGAATTCTAGAACCCGCCTCATCTAAAGCATCAATTGCTTTGTCTGGAAGGTTTCTATCCGTCATATATCTATTTGTTAATTTTACACAAGCATCAATCGCTTCATCTGTATAATTTACATGATGATGCTCTTCATATTTACTTTTAATATTTTGTAATATCTGTATCGTTTCTTCCACGGAAGTAGGCTCTACAATTACCTTCTGAAAACGTCGCTCAAGAGCACCGTCTTTTTCGATATTTGTTCTGAATTCATCTAAAGTGGTAGCCCCAATACACTGTATTTCTCCTCTTGCTAAAGCTGGTTTTAACATGTTAGAAGCATCTAAAGAGCCAGTGGCACCACCAGCACCTACAATCGTATGAATTTCATCTATAAAAAGAATAATATCTTCATTCTTTTCAAGTTCGTTCATGAGTGCTTTCATGCGCTCTTCAAATTGACCACGGTATTTTGTGCCTGCAACGAGACTTGCCAAATCTAAAGAAACTACGCGTTTGTCAAAGAGAATTCTGGAAACTTTACGTTCTATAATTCGCAAAGCCAAGCCCTCTGCAATCGCAGATTTACCAACACCAGGTTCTCCAATTAACATTGGATTATTTTTCTTTCTTCTACTTAAAATTTGTGAAACGCGTTCGATTTCTTTTTGTCTGCCAACAACGGGGTCTAACTTTCCTTTTTCGGCTAAATCAGTTAGATCCCTGCCAAAATTGTCTAAAACAGGCGTTTTCGATTTTCGAACACTTTTTCCTTTTTGCGACTGATCAAAGGGATTTGGTTTCTCTGATTCAAATTCATCATCTGACGGAGTCTCTGCAATTGGGTTGTTCGGCAAATCTGCAGTATCATCTGCATGAAATTGTTTGTACAAAGCTTTCGCTTCGTCATAATTTACATGGTATTTCTGAATTAGTTTTGTCGTCGGATCATTTTCGTTTCTTAAAATACACAATAACAAATGAGCCGTGTCAATGGACTCACTTTGATATAGCTTTGCTTCTAGAAACGTAGTTTTAAGCGCTTTTTCTGCTTGTCGCGTTAAATGCAGGCTTTTCTTCTCTGAAGTTTCTGTAAATGCCGGGTTTACGGGGTTTAATTGTTCTAGTTTTTTGCGCAATATATTCGTATCTACATCAAATGCAGTTAAGATTTCCATTGCTTTTCCTTCTCCTTCTCTAATTAAACCTAACAATAAATGCTCTGTCCCAATAAAGTCATGCCCTAATCTTAGTGCTTCTTCTTTACTGAAAGCGATTACATCTCTTACTTTTGGTGAAAAATTATCGTCCATATTTTGATATCTATTAGTGTAAATTTAGTCCTTTTTTTTCTCAAAAATTACAAAAAATATGCCAAGGCTTAAAAACTGACAGTTTGACTCTGAAATAAGGGTAGAAACTATTGAAAATCAACGACATAAAAAAGGAATAAAAATTATCAAAAAATGTTGATAACTCTGTTTAATTCAGAAGCGGAAAACCTTTGTAAATAGCAATAGAAGAGCTATCTTGCCTTGTTTTAAAAAAATGAATAAATACTAATAAAAAATATATGGCAGAGGGAGAAAAGGTAATTCCGATTAACATTGAAGAGCAGATGAAAGCTGCTTACATCGATTACTCGATGTCAGTTATTGTTTCAAGAGCATTACCAGATGTTAGAGATGGCTTAAAACCAGTTCATAGAAGAGTTTTATTTGGTATGCACGAGTTGGGAATCAAAGCCACTGGAACCTATAAAAAATCAGCCAGAATTGTCGGAGAAGTTTTAGGAAAGTTTCACCCACACGGAGATACTTCGGTATATGATTCTATGGTAAGAATGGCGCAACACTGGAGTGTGCGTTACATGATGGTTGATGGCCAAGGAAATTTCGGATCTGTAGATGGAGATAGTCCTGCTGCAATGCGTTATACGGAGGTTAGAATGCGAAAAATATCAGAAGACATGTTGGCCGATATTGAAAAAGATACCGTAGACCACCGTTTAAATTTCGATGA
>Ga0307488_10005135_pt1 | contig 10839 bp, 13 predicted proteins | sample SB02metaG_FD_202248 | JGI IMG/M metagenome (GOLD analysis project Ga0307488, IMG submission 202248) | Sea-ice brine microbial communities from Beaufort Sea near Barrow, Alaska, United States - SB 0.2 | ecosystem: Environmental > Aquatic > Marine > Coastal | place: USA: Alaska | collected...
AAAGAGGATTATCGTTTGAGGAGTGTTATAAGTATGAATAAATTATCTGTGTTTGGAGGAACTGGATTTATCGGGGTAAATTTTGTGAAAAACAAGTGGAGTGCATGGTAAGACCTTATGAGGAGAGTTGCATAAACTCTCTTTTTTTGGTATAATATTATAATGTTGTATGATCAGTTTTAATGCTATAGGGCAGTACCCTTGCAACTATGAAGACAATAGAGAAAACAAAGTTTTTAGATTTAGTGATTACAAATGAAAACACTTAAAGAAATTCTTGAAGAATATAATCTGAATATTACAACAAATCCAGATTATGGTACAGATAAGGGAGATCCAAAAACATTTGTTGATGGATTTTATCAAGAAAAGTTTGAACCAATTAGGAATAAAAAACTCACTTTAGTTGAGATTGGAGTCCGTTCGGGTGCTTCTCTAAAAATGTGGAAAGAATTTTTTTCTAAGAGAGCTACTATCATTGGTATTGATAATCTTCAAGACTTTAAAGATAATCGAACACCAATTAATAAAGAATGGACAACAGATGGTGTCCAATTTATTGATGCAGATGCCTACAGTCAAGATACTGTAGATGGTATTGACGGTAAGATTGATATTCTTATTGATGATGGTCCACATACTTTTCAAAGTCATCTTGAACTTCTGGAGTTATATCTTCCGAAGATGAATGAAGGTGGATATATTGTCATCGAAGATATTTCTTATCCTCCAAATAATCTCTACGATGCTGTCCCAGAAAATTATAGAGAAAAGTCTTATGTATGTGACTTTGGTGGATATGATGATAGACTGATTGTTATTGAGGTTTGAACTTATGAAAGTATTTGATGTCTTCTTATTTTTTAATGAACTTGATCTTTTGGAGATTAGATTAAATTTACTCTATCCGTTTGTTGATTATTTTGTAATTAACGAATCCACTAAAACATTTTCAGGTCAAGACAAACCCTTTTACTATCTAGAAAATAAAGATAGATTTGAGAAGTTTAATGATAAGATTATCCATAATATTATCGAACTGCCTACGGATCAACAACTAGATGATCTTGGGATAAAATATAATACCCCAGTTAGATGTCATCAGATGGATGCATTCCAGAAAAACAATATTGCCGATTTTCTGAATACTGTTTGTAGTTCTGATGACACTATCATCTGGAGTGATCTTGATGAGATTCCCAATCCAGAGATTATTGAGAACCTGAGTGACTTCTATACTCCCGGTAAAGTATATAACTTTGCTCAAGAGTATTGTATGTGCTATTTGAATATGGTTGAGAAGACTGGTGTTTTTAGAGCACAGACTGCAGATTTTGATTATGAGGATTGCCCCAAATGGATAGGGACAAAGATGTTTGATTTTTCTTTTTTAGAAAGATATACTCTAACTGATTTAAAAAGAGACTTGCCCAAAGAAGAAAATATTAGACTTTATCCTGGTGGATGGCATTGGACTTACGTTGGTAGTGAAGGATCTTCGGTAGAAGATAGAGTTATTACTAAAATTGATAGTGCAGCACATCAAGAATATAATAATGAGTCTGTAAAGAAGATGATTACTGATCGTCTAAATTCTAATTCGGATCCATTGGGTAGGAATGAAGGCAGATACGAAATTGTTGAGATTGATGATAGTTATCCTGATTTCATTCTGAACAACCAAGAACATTATTCATATTTGATTAAAGATGTTAGCAACTGAAATTCTAAAAGGGCAAGGTATTGGTAATCAACTATTTTGTTATGTGACCGCAAGGTCAATCGCTCATACTAGAGGATTGGATTTTGGTATTAAAGATAGTGGTTGGAGTGGTGATAAAAGATATAATCAAGATGGATTCTATTGGTTTGATCTTGACTGGGGACAAGAAGTTCCATATGGTTTAAATGTTTATTATGAAAAAGAAGTAAGAAAAAAACTCAATACATGTCATCATGACATGACCATTGGATGTGATATTAGAGGATATGACCAAGGACTAATGGATGTTCCTGACAACACCATGATCTTTGGTAACATGCAGGATGAAAAGTACTTTCATCACAACAAAGAGTTGGTCAAAGAGTGGTTAAAGGTCAAGAAAGAGTATGATACATACGACTATATGGACGATGATGTTTGTGTATTGAACTACAGAGGTGGTGAGTATGTTGGATTTGGTGAGTTATATTTGACTAGAGAATATTGGATGAATGCCATGGAAAACATGACAAAGATCAATCCAAATATGAAATTTGTCACCATTACTGATGATATAAATGCATCACAGACCCTTTTGCCAGAAATTCCAGCATATCATTTCACTGTTGATAAGGATTATGCAATCATCAAGAACTCAAAACATGTGATTTTGTCCAATTCTAGTTTCCCATTCTTTGCTGTGTATACTAGTGATACTATTGAGAACATCATTGCTCCCAAGTATTGGGCTAGACATAATGTCTCTGATGGGTACTGGGCAATGTCGCAGAATATATACAGTGGTTGGACATATCAGGATAGATATGGTAATATATCAACATCTGAGGAGTGCGTGAAGGAATTGGGGAAGTATAATGGATAAATCTTTGGTAGTTTCCAACTACAATACGGAACTTAATTGGTTGAAGGAGACATACTCTCATGGGTTTTCTCATGAGAATACTTTCATCTATGATAAAAGTGACAAAGAAATGGATTTTAACCGTCTAGGATGGATTACAAGGGTCCCAAATTATGGTGCAAATCAGTATGATTATATCTCATTTATCATTGATCACTATGATAATCTTCCAAAGATGTCATATTTCATAAAAGGGAATCTATTTTCCAAACATGAAAACTATTATACAACTAGGGAAAGATTCTCTCAGATGTTAGATTCTGAAGAACTCTTTAGTGGTTGGCAAGATAAACAACTGTTGGTCGATAATTTTTGCCATACTAGTACCACTCCTTTAGAGATTCTTCGTGATGGTAGATTGCGTCAACCAATTGGTTGGTGCAGTTTTGGGGGCAATCCATCTATGGAGAGTAGGTATTTTTCAGATCATACTTCACTTGTAAATTCATTTTTTGTAAATCCACCTCCAACAGATGTAATCGAGTTTGTGCCTTCCTCACTTATGGCAGTACCTAAGGAAAATATTTTAAGATATAGTAAAAATCTATATCAAAAATTGAAAGATATTGTATCTTATAAACCAGAACCACCACTCAATCCAACATGTACTGAAGCCTTTGTTATTGAAAGAATTTTCTGGTTTATGTGGACTAACAACCTGATTGAATCCGACCAATAAATACGAGTAAAATTATTTAAAATGAAAAATCAACACGGATACTGCTATTCAGAGACATTGCCAATTGCAAATTATTCTCCTTGGGATGGTGTTGTAATAAATATAATGAGATCTAACAAATGTTACAAGTGATGACTGCTATACCTTATAAGGGTGTTGAACTCTTTAATAAAGACGGTTCATACAAAAAAGAAGATGATAAAGTACAAGGAAGAAGTTATAGTAGTAATCTAACTAAACTTTTAAAACAACTTCCAAAACTACAAAATTTGCAGGAGGGTAAACCAGCCTCTCCTGTGATGGCTCATATTTCATTGACAAATTCTTGCAATCTAACTTGCTCCTTCTGCTGTTTTGCAAACAGAGACATCTCTGAGAAGATGCCTACGGAAAAAGTATTCCAAGCACTTGAGAGTTTCAAGGCAATTGGTGTGACTGGAGTTGAATTCACTGGTGGTGGTGAACCTAGCATTCATCCAGACTTTAAAGCAATTGTAAACTATGCTAAGGACTTAGGTTTTAGTCTTGGTATCTGTACCAATGCAGCAAGATTTGGAAAGGATAGAGCAATCAAAAAAGATATTGTAGAATTATTTGATTGGGTTAGGATGGGTATGTATGGTTTCTATGAGGGTTATGATTATGACCTGAGTGTCTTTGAGGGAACTAATTGTAAACCTTCTGCTGCCTATGTCTGGGATGAGAACTTAGAGACTTCCAAAAATCCAAACATTACTGGTGAGTGGAGTGATGTAAAAAACAAACGTGTTCTTTCTAAGAAATTTCAGACTACCGATAATTTCATTCGTATGCTAGACTGGGTTGAGGAGAATGGTATTCCCTGCCGTATTGCTTTCAACGCCATTAAGGACGTTAAGGAAACTGCAAAAGATATCGAAACTATTCGTGGTATCATTGAAGCATATGAGGAAGATCGTGGAAAAAAATTAAAGTCTGCATTCCTATCAGACTTTAATTTCAAAGGTGAACGTAGGAATGATCATTGCTATATGCATATGGTAAAACCATTCTTGTTTACTGATGGATATATCTACGCATGTCCTTCTGCTGAATTGTCTATTGAGAACAACTATAATTACGTTCCTGAATCGCAGTTTGCTGTATGCGACATTGATGGTATCGAAGATTTTTATAATCAGGGCCCAACTCTCAGACATCATGGATGTCATTACTGCAAATATGCGATGCAGAATGAACTGCTTGATGACATACTAACTGATACAATTCACAATGACTTTGCTTGACATGCACCAATTTACAAAAGATTATTATGAGGATGGAATTCGTAAACATATATCTGGTTATGAAAATTATAAATGGATGCCAACCAGATCAATTCCAGAAGCTTTAGATATTCGAGAATATTTTGATTTTAAAACTTGTGTTGATTATGGATGTGCCAAAGGATTCTTAGTTCATGCCCTGAGAGTCATTGGATGTGATGCCTATGGTGAAGATATAAGTGAATATGCTGTAAATAATTGTCATCCAGGTGTTAATGATTACATCTCTCTTCCAAATGATAAAAAGTATGATCTTTTAATTTGTAAGGATGTATTAGAGCATGTTCAAGTTGAAGATATTCCTGGAGTTCTTGAGACCTTTAAGAAAAAGGGGAATCAATTTTTCTTTACTATTCCATTGGGTGATGATGATAGATTTAGAATTAGAGAATATGAGGTTGATGTAACTCATGTAACAAAAAAAGATGAAGAGTGGTGGATTAATATGTTTGAATCACATGGATTTAAATTGAATAAATTTTCTTATGAATTTGGATCTGTTAAGAAAAAATGGATTGATTCATACCCATATGGAAACGGATTTTTCTTTCTTGATAAGATATGATTTCTGTATATGGTGGGACTGGATTTATCGGAGGTTCATTCTGCGATTTTTTTCCAGATGAGATTGTAAAAATTCCTAAAGAATCTAGAGAACCACAATCTAAAAATATTCTTTATTTTATTAGTACAACTACAAATTATAATATATTTAAAGATCTTCATATAGACATCAATACTAATCTAAATGTATTAATGGAAGTTCTCCAATACTGTAAGGACAATGATACTATCTTTAACTTTATTAGTACTGGATTTGTCTATGGTTTAGATGTAATTAATGCAAAAGAAACAGATCTTCCAGATCCTGCAGGATTTTATTCAATTACGAAGAGAACTGCAGAAAAAATGCTAGTTTCTTTTTGTCAAAATTTTGGATGCAAATATCGTATTCTTAGACTTTCCAATGTTTATGGAACTGATAAAACTGTTTCTATGCAAAAGAATGTTCTTGGATTTATGGTGAATAAGTTAAAAAATAACGAAGATATTTGTTTATATGAAGGTGGAATGGTCTATAGGGACTATATGCATGTTGATGATGTTTCTAGATCTATAAAATTTATTATGGAAAGGGGTGTCGAAAATGAAATATATAACGTTGGCACTGGACATCCTAGTTATTATTATGATATAATAAAAATGGCTCACGATTACATACCAGGATGTACCAGTAAAATTACTTCTATGGAAACACCAGAGTTTTATTCAAGGAATCAACCTAAGAATTTTTATTTAAATTCTGAAAAACTAATCAAAATAGGTTTTAAAGAAAACACTTCATTAAATATTGGAATTAAAAAATTATGTACCAACTGATTAATAAATTCATAGAATCTGCTAAGGAGATTGAGGGTGACGTATTCCCCTTCCTTGCTAATAAGAAGAGTTTTAATCCTGAAACCGACTCTGTATACTACTCTGGACCTTATTGGGATGATGAAGAAATATCGGAGATGATTCATTCGATATTTAAGGGTAAGTGGTTATCTTCTGGTGAGAAAGTTAGTAAGTTTGAAAGACAGTTCTCTAAGAAGTTTGGATTTGATCATTCGGTTATGGTGAACTCTGGGAGTTCTGCTAACCTTGTGATGATTGCTGCTCTTAAAAAATACTTTGAATGGGAAGATGGTGATGAAATTATCGTCTGTGCTTGTGGATTTGCGACTACTGTTGCACCTATTGTCCAAAATGGATTGACTCCAGTCTTCGTTGATATTGATTGGCAAGATCTTAACTGGAACCTGAAAGAGGTTGAGGCAAAGATTAGTGATAGAACCGTAGCTGTGATCTCTTCACCAGTTTTGGGAAATCCATATGATATGGACACCCTTGTAAATATCTGTAAAAATAATGAGATTAAACTGATTGCAGATAATTGTGATAGTCTTGGGAGTAAGTGGGATGGGAAGTATCTGACAGATGTTGCAGTTGCTGCTTCATGTTCTTTCTATCCAGCACATCACCTCTGTACTGTTGAGGGTGGTATGGTATCCTCAAACATCAAAGAGATTGTAGATCTTGCAAGGAGTTTTGCCTGGTGGGGTCGTGATTGTTACTGTGTAGGTCAACAGAATCTTCTTTCCTGTGGAACTTGTGGTAAGAGGTTTGATAATTGGTTGGATGGTTATGATGGAATTGTTGATCATAAGTATATCTTCTCTCAGATGGGGTACAATCTAAAACCACTTGATATGTTAGGTGGTATTGGTTCTGTTCAACTTGCAAAGTTTGAGGAGATTCATAAGATTCGTAGAAGTAATAAAGAGAAGATTGGTGATATTGTATCATCTATCCCTGGTGTTAGAGTTGTTGGTGAAAACAAAAGATCTGAGACTAGTTGGTTTGGTGTTCCTATTATCTGTGATAGTAAAGAACTTAAAGAATCCCTTGTTTTTTTCCTAGAGAAGAATAAGATCCAGACCAGAAACTATTTTGCAGGTAATATTCTTCTTCATCCTGGATATAAACATCTTGACGATGCTGAGAAGTATCCAAATGCTAATCAAGTTCTTAGTAAAGTCTTCTTCCTTGGGTGTTCCCCTACGATTAATGATAATATGATTGATTATATTGCTGCTACCGTCGAGAGGTTTAATAATGATTGATTTACCTGACGTAACTTTAATCTGTGTTTCTAGTATTGACATTGGTAAACACCTCTATGCTCTGAGAAAGAGTATGGAGGGTATAAATTTTGGTTGTGTTAAATTTGTCACCCATGAAGATTTAGATCTTGATGGAATTTGGGTTGACAAATGTGAAAAAATTTCATCTATCGATGACTTTAATCATTACATGATTTTTGATTTACATAAACATGTAGAAACTAGTCATTGTATTACTATTCATGATGATGGTTTTATCATTAATCCAGAAAAGTGGGATCCTATTTGGTTGGAGTATGACTATATTGGAGCTCCTTGGGAATACTCTGAGAACTCCTATATTGATCCCTGGGGCAATCATATTAGAGTAGGCAATGGTGGGTTTAGTTTGAGGTCTAAGAAACTCTTAGAAGTCCCTCTGAATGCTAATGTGCCCTTTGATGTAAACTGGGGTAATTTTTATAAACACATGGGAGTAAACCTGCAATCTGAAGATGGGAATATTTGTGTGCATAATAGACATATATATGAAGTGTTAGGTTGTAAGTTTGCACCAGTAAATATGGCAGCTAGGTTTTCTCACGAAAGGCCAACACCAGAAACTAAAGGTATCACACCTTTTGGTTTCCATTATCATCTCCCTCCAGGAACTGTATTATGAAAATTATTATTTGGGGACACTACCCTCCAGTTTTTTGCTTCTGGTAAAAGATTAAGTGGAGTACATGGCAAGATCTTATGGGGAGAGTTGCATAAACTCTCCTTTTCTAGTATAATATATACTAGGAGTTTAAATATTTTATGTCTGATTATAAGAAGACTGCACTTGTTCTTGGTGCGGGTGGGTTTATCGGAAGTCACATGGTTAAACAACTTCGTTCTGAAGGATACTGGGTTCGAGGAGTTGATCTTAAGCATCCTGAATATTCAGCATCTCATGCGAATGAGTTTATTGTTGGTGACTTGAGAGACACTCGTTTTGTTTCTAGATGTGTTCGTTTTACTGGATACCTTGGAAACTTCTACAAAGATATTGTAGATAAGTTTGCAGAACCTTTTGATGAGATTTATCAGTTTGCTGCTGATATGGGTGGAGCAGGATTTGTATTTACTGGTGAGAATGATGCAGACATCATGCACAACTCCGTGTCTATTAATCTGAATGTTCTTGAGGAACAACGTAAACTGAATGAAATTACGGAACAAAATAATACTAAAATCTTTTACTCTGGATCGGCATGTATGTATCCAGAGCACAATCAACTAGACCCTGATAATCCTGACTGTCGTGAAGAATCAGCATACCCTGCAGCACCGGACTCCGAGTATGGATGGGAGAAACTCTTCAGTGAGCGTCTCTACTTTGCTTACAATCGCAACCATGGTATTCCTGTTCGGGTTGCTAGGTATCACAATATCTTCGGTCCTGAAGGAACCTGGGACGGTGGCAGAGAGAAGGCACCAGCTGCGATCTGCCGTAAGGTCGCTTACCTCCCGGAGTCAGGTGGATCTATCGAGGTGTGGGGAGATGGGTTACAAACTCGTTCCTTCCTGTTCGTTGACGAATGCGTTGAAGCAACTAGAAGACTAATGGAGAGTGACTTTATGGGTCCTGTGAACATTGGTTCTGAAGAGATGGTGACTATCAATCAACTTGTAGATATTGCTGCCGAAGTTGCAGAAAAAGAAGTTTCTAAAAATCATATTGATGGACCTCTGGGGGTTCGTGGTCGTAACTCTAACAATGATTTGATTCGTGAGAAGTTGGATTGGGATTATCAGATGACACTTAAGGAAGGTATTCGTTACACATACTATTGGATTCAGGAGCAGATCAAATGAATAGAATTAGTGATTATTCTCAACTCAGAGATCGTATTGTAACTTGGATGATAACCTATATTGACTATAGTAAAATGGATAGTTGGGTAGTTGGTGTATCGGGAGGAATTGACTCTGCTGTAGTCTCTACCTTAGCAGCACTTACAGGTGAATCAGTTTTTGTTGTAGGTATGCCTATTCATCAAGATGAGGGGCAAAGAGAACTATCGGAAAAGCATTTAAATTGGTTAGATAATACTTTTGATAATGTAACTGCATTGAGATTTGACCTTACAGATATCTTTGAAACATTTAAGAAAGGTTTAGGGGAGTATGGTAGTGGCAATCATGCTCTTGCCAATACTCGTTCTCGTCTTCGTATGGTAACTCTCTATCAAGTTGCAGGAAATAATAAAGGTTTGGTAGTTGGGACTGGAAATAAAATTGAAGATTATGGTGTAGGATTCTACACTAAATATGGTGACGGTGGAGTTGATATTGCTCCTATCGCCGATCTTTATAAAACTGAAGTATGGGAACTTGGCAAATTGCTTGGTGTTGATCAAGATATTATTGAGGCTAAACCAACTGATGGATTATGGGATGATGGTAGATGTGATGAGGATCAGATCGGTGCTACATATGCAGACCTAGAGTATGCAATGGAAACCGGATCTGGACCTGCTGTGAGAATCTTGAATGACTTCAATATAAAAAATAAGCACAAAATGAATCCTATCCCTACATTCAAACTATGACTACATCAATTGAAGACGTAAAAAAATATTGGAATGATCGTCCTTGTAATGTAAATCATTCCAAAAAAGAGATTGGTACTAAGGAATACTTTGATGAGGTATCAAGAAAGAAGTTCATTGTAGAACCACACATCATTCCTTTTAGCCAATTCTCTAAATGGAATGGTAAGAAAGTTCTTGAGGTTGGTTGTGGTCTTGGGACAGTATCAACTAAATTTGCAATGTCTGGTGCTGACTACACTTGTGTTGAACTCTCATCAGAGAGTATGAGGATTGCACAAAAACGATTTGACGTTTATAATCTGTCAGGTAGTTTCTATTGTGGCAATGCAGAACTTCTATCATCATTCGTTCCTGTTGAAATTTATGATTTAATTTATTCCTTTGGTGTGATTTATCATAGTCCACATCCAGAAAAAATTGTTTCTGAAATTAAACAGTATATGAATCAGGATAGTGTTCTTAAGATTATGCTTTATGCAAAGGACTCTTGGAAAAACTATATGATTGAAGAAGGTCTTGATCAACCTGAAGCCCAATATGGATGTCCGATTGCGAATACATATACTAATGAAGAGGTGGTAGAACTACTTGATGGATATGAAGTTCTATCTATTGAACAAGACCACATCTTTCCATATCAAATTGAACCTTATAAGCAAGGTGAATATTTGAAGCAACCATGGTTTGCTGAAATGCCAGATGAAATGTTTGGTATCCTTGAGAAAAAACTTGGGTGGCATCTGTTAATTACTGCTAAATTGAAATGAAAATCGGACTGTTAGGAGCAGGCAAACTCGGTATCTGTTTTGCTCTTCTGTTAGAAAAATCAGGATATGAAGTTGTTGCTTCTGATATCCGTGAAGACTACGTTGTTAACTTACGTGCTGGTTTAATAAAAACATCAGAACCACAGGTCAGTAAACTTCTCTCTAAATCTAAGAATATAACTTTTGTCAATAATAATGTAGATGTAATCTAAGA
>Ga0307488_10005136_pt1 | contig 10838 bp, 24 predicted proteins | sample SB02metaG_FD_202248 | JGI IMG/M metagenome (GOLD analysis project Ga0307488, IMG submission 202248) | Sea-ice brine microbial communities from Beaufort Sea near Barrow, Alaska, United States - SB 0.2 | ecosystem: Environmental > Aquatic > Marine > Coastal | place: USA: Alaska | collected...
AGGCTGGGAAAAATATTTTGGCTGAAGGAGCCCAAGGAACAATGCTTGATGTTGATTTCGGAACCTACCCTTTTGTTACTTCTTCAAATACAATAACCGCAGGAACATGCACTGGCTTGGGAATTGCGCCAAATAAGATTGACCGTATTGTAGGTATTTTTAAAGCATATTGCACGAGAGTTGGAAGTGGGCCATTTCCAAGTGAAGAGGACAATGAAACTGGAGAAAGGATAAGAACGCTTGGATTTGAATTTGGTGCTACTACAGGTAGAGAAAGAAGGTGTGGATGGATTGACCTTCCTGCATTAAAATACGCGATAATGATAAATGGAGTTACCGAATTATCAATGATGAAAGGAGACATATTAGATTCTTTTGAATCTATTAAAGTTTGTACGCATTATATTCATAACGGCAATAAAATAGATTATTTCCCTTACAATATTGACGATAGTGTTGAGCCAGTTTATATTGAGAAAAAAGGATGGAACGTTGACACAACAAAAATTACAAGTGAATCTGAATTTCCTAAAGAATTAGTGGACTACATTGCTTATTTAGAAGCAGAATTAGAAACGCCAATCTCTATTGTTTCTGTTGGGCCTGATAGAAGCCAAACGATTCAAAGAGACAAAGTAATGGCTTAGAGTCATTCAAAAATTTCATAACAAAAAAGAAAATTACAATCACAAACTATTATGGAAAACGATAGAGAAAAACATAAGAGATTAGTGAGATTAACAGTTACAAAACTTATATGACGAAAAAAACTTTTAAGGTAGGATTGGATATACATGGAGTAATAGATGTAGAGCCAATATTATTTCATAAAATTACAAAAACTCTAAAAGGAATCGGTTGTGAAATTCACATATTAACAGGCTCACATATAACAAGTGAAATCACATCATTATTAGAGTCTAACAAAATATATTATGATGTATTGTTTTCCATTTCTGATTATCACAGAGAAATTGGTACGCATATGTGGTACGACAACAATAGTGAGCCCTGGGTTGATGACTTAGAGTGGAACAAAACAAAAGGAGAATATTGCGAAAGAAACAATATAGACTTACATATAGATGACACAAAAAGGTATGGAGATTATTTCAAAACAAAATTTATGCACTTAAACCTAAGTGGACACAGAAAAGATTATAAGTTAGAAAAATTAAATACAATTTCTGACGTAGAAAAATGGTTTAATAATACGTTTTCGAAAAAAGATGAATTTGCACAATAAAATAAAATCATTAAAAGACGATGAGCTTGACATTTTAACAAAAGAAGTGTGGCCAGAAATATTTGAAAAACATATTATATCATTAACACACTTAGGAGACATGTTAAGGATTATTGAATCATGTGAGTGGTTAGATGAAATTTATTTAAATAAAATAAATTCACATTTATTTAAAAAAAAATCTATAATAATAGAAGATTATAAAAACTTTAAATATAAAACAAAACTTACAAGTGCTTCATTTTTAATTGAATCTATAAATAGACAAGGAAATATAAATTAGCTCAATTTAACTTAAAAAGTTCTAAACAAATTTGAATTAAAAACATTGTTGAAAAGTCATATTAATACATTATTTTATTGTAATATTTATAATAAAAACATTTAATATCATGACAGAAAAACAAGTCATTATAAAAGAAATTTATCAAGATTTCTTTATTGTTGAAAATAGCTCTCCTTTAATAAGAATAATAGAATTTGCTCACACTTTACATAGTCTATTATTAGATTCAGATATGGTAGAAGAAGATGAGTGGTTTGATTTTTCTTTTTGTACAAACCTAAAGATATTAGATTCAAATAATGATATAATAACTTTTAATTCATTAGAAATTAAAAATCTATTAGATTGGTTAGATTGGATTTGTAGAATAATAGTTACATCAGAAGGTTATCACAATAGTACAAATTTTATAAAACACTTTATATCTAATTGTGATTTAATATTCTATCAAATAAAAAAATCTTTAAATATAGAGCAGATAATAATTGAGAAAATACAAGTTAATAGAAAGTAAAAAAGCTCACAATATAATTATGAGCTTTCATGTTAGTTTTTTTATTTAGTTAATATTGGTTAGGCTTTTTATTCATGCCTCTTTTTACAGTTTGACTTATTCCTATACCTTCATCCATATCTTCTTCATCTTCTTTGTAAACTAATTTATGACCGCTACAATCACACTTTCCTTTTTCGTGTAACATTTTCATCATATCTTTTGTTATAACTATAGAAGAATTTTCTTCACTTTTTTGACCATCATGTTTTCGGCTTCCACTTTCAAAAAAATCTCTTAAAGACCTCATGTTTTCAGCTACTTTAGAAAGTTTGTCTTCAACCCAGTCATGATGCTCTTCATTTGGGCTTATGTGATTATTTACTATTTCTGCAGACTTTAATATTGACTCTATATTTTGTTTTGACATATAATTACCATCAGAACCTTCATACAACTCTTCTGGTAGTGTGTTTGGTTCAGAAGTGGGCTCCCCTTTTATGTCTAGTGGAAAAAAATCACTATAACCAATGTGTCTGTCTTCAAATGACTCTTTTACAATTTTTCTTAAATCTTTTTTGTTCATTTCTTAATTTGTAATTTATTTATTACCCTTTACCCATGGGTAGTTAGAAGGTTTTTTATTCATACCTCTTCTGTTAGTTTGGTTTCTAGCACTTCCCTCTTCAATCTCTTCATCAGATTTTGAATCATCATTTTTATCAAGACATCTTTCAAGGTATTCTAAATATAAACCATTTTCTGATATTTTCATTTTTTTAAGCTCCCAAGAATTGTGAGCAGAAACATCATCTGGCAACCCATCTCTATAAACTTTATTTAAATTATCAGTGAACATTTTAAAGTCCCTTTCGCACTTTGTGCCTTTTACAGCATCAAAAACATCGTTTATTGTTTCTATTTTGTATCCAATAAGCGTATCTGCCCCAGTTAAAAACAAGTCAATCGCATTTAGATTTTGATTTCTACTTTCTTTAAAGTGATTAAAAACTACTTCCATTGCTTTTTTGGCATCTTTTTCACCATTTTTTCCAAATCCCAAAAAGCTTTCATCGAAACTTTCTCTTATAACTTTTCTTAAATCATTTCTTTTCATTGTAGTATGTGTTTTTATATAAATATAAATTAAAATTCTTTTTTAATTAAATATAATACTTATTTTAAGTTTTTTTAAGACCTAGCCTCAGGCTCTCTTGCGCCACATTCATCACAGTAGCTTATAAAATCATTTTTACCAAACCTCACTTCAACGCTTTTCATTTCTCCCCCACATTCTTTACATGTATTTTCTTCATTATCTCCAAGTTCTAAAAAGCTCTTGTCAAGACTTTCTCTTATTACTTTTATTAAGTTATTTTTTTTCATTACAACATGTGTTTTTATATAAATACAATTAAAAATAAACTCTTATTTACTTTAATTAAACAATGTATATATTAACAACATAAATCTAAATAAAATGTTAGATTTATGTTGTCTTAATTTTTGTTGTTTGGAGATTTTCCTCCAAAATAGAGCCTCTAGAAATAGGGGTTTTATTTTTTTATTTGATTCAAAAAATTCATTAAATTAGAAGAAAACTTTTTTGCAGTATCTTTTTGTAATATTATATTCATATCTTTTTCCAAAAGAAGAATTTTACTTCTTCTAAAACCTCTTTTGTATATAGGTTCATCAGCCTGATGATTTTCTGTATTTTTAAAATTTGAGAAATTCAAAATTCTCTTAAAATCTTCAGAGCAAACCCACAAACCTTCAGTTATATTGTCCTTATCATTAAGCGGTGAATTTATGGTACCATTATTAGTTATGAAAAAAGATAAGAATATTATTCCTTTTTCTTTTTTGTCATTAATGACAGTGTCTCCTAATTTAAACTCTTTACCCATTAGTATCTCTAATTAAATGTCTTTCTATAATTGGTATGTTTTTTAACGTTTTACTAGAATAAGTTTCTAATAATAAAATTTTAGAATTAATAAAACTACCAGAATAGGCATTGGTAAAAAAGTTTATTTTATTTCCACATTTAAAAAAAAAAATACCATATTCAAAGATTTCTATATCTTCAAAATCTGAATTTTCATCAAAATTTAACTTATCTGCCAATGAAATTTTTTCTGTTATAAATCCAAAACCAATCACAACCCCTTTTGTTTTTGGGTTAGTAAATTTCATTTTTATTGTATCACCTATTTTTATTGACATAATTTTTCTAACAATAAAGTTCGTGCGTAATTAGGTTTTTGAATTTTACTTAATATATAATATATATATTTTTCATTTTCTAAACCAGCCCACTCAGGTAAATGACTAGGAATTGTTATATCAGGTACATGTCCTGGGCTTATCATTTTACCTGTTAATTTGCCGCCCATTTCAAATATTATTCTATTACAGGGACAAAAAGTTGTTGGATTATAAAGTGTAGGGCTTAAAAAATGAAAAATAAAAGACTTTACTCCTAAAGGTTTACAGGAATAGCTATCTCCTATTTTTAAATCTTTTGAAAACTTAAAAGCAAAACTAGAAAAAGAATACTCTTCACATTTATTCATGAATGTAATATAAGATTTTTTAATAACTATTGAGTTATTATTCTTAAAATTTCTTCATAATAATCTTGATTATCATCTTTTTTTAATATTAAATCAAGTAGCTCATCAATTTGCTCTTTTTTAGATAAGCCTTTTGATACAAATAAAATTTTACCTTTTATATTTCCATCAATATCAATCTCGTCACTAGTCTGAAGTATCCAGGCATCTAAGCTTTCTGCATATAATAAAACAAAATTATCCATAAAACTTATAAATTAAATGTTTAAAAATTAAAAAACGAGCCGCTAGGCAAGCTCATTGTATATGGCTTTCCCATATCTTTTGGTTTTCTTTTCTTTGTTTTTAACTTCTCTTTAGATTCTTCTTGAACTGCAGAAACTCCTGAGTCTGCCATCTCGTTATCGGTAGATGTGGTTGCTACTGCAGAAACGCCTGGGTCTGCCATCTCGTTATCGGTAGATGTGGTTGCTACTGCAGAAACTACTTCATTAATTTTTTCATTTAAATAAAAATCGTCAACAATTTCATAGGCTCTTTTTGCTCTACCTCTAATAGTTCCGTCCATCTCATCATTATTTCTCTCTATTTCAGATAAAGAAAATTTGACTAAATCTATTAAATCATACTCATTAACATCGGGCATTAATTTTTTAGATATATTCATAACTTCTAATGCATCTAGTTCGGAAAAATATTTCTTTTTTATTAAAAAATTTTCTAACTCACCATACAGCTCACTATTACTTTCTTTTGAGGAAATATCAGATTGAGAAGATAGATAGTCGTCCCAATCTTTATCGGTCCAAAAACTCTCTTTTAAGACCTCTCTAACCATTTTTCTTATATCACTTACCATACATTATAAATATGATAAAATTATAAGAACTTTATTTATCTAATTTTTTTAATAAATTTTTATGAATTTCAAATATATCACCTTTTTTGTTTTTTATTAGCAAAAACCCTTTAGAATCTTCGTCACTAACAGCATCTAATGAAACCCAACTGTTATTTTGAAGTTTAATTATTGGAATTTTTTTACTTTTATAATTTATACAGTATTCATTTTTATACTTTACAGTAGTCCAAAAATTATCTGCCCATAAATCAACTATAACTTTATCTCCTTTTTTTATTAAACCATATTCAGCAGAAACATTTATGCAACACATATCAACAGATTCATCCATCTCTTTCATGCAATAATCTCTCTCTTCCTTGTCTTTAAAAATAAATTTTCTTACATATTCTCCATCTCCATTAAAACAAAATCCTATATAATATTGCATTTCTTTTATGTCTGAATTTTTATTTGGCTGAGGATTAAGCCACCAATCTTTAATAGGATTTATCATCTTTTTGTCATCATCAATTTTGACTGATGGAACTAAATCTATTGGAAAATAACTAGATACGTTTGATAAATTAATCCTAACGTTATAATTTTTAATTGTTATATATTTAGGCATTATTATGTTTTATATTTAAAAAATCAGATTAAACCTGACTTTATTTATATAAATAATAATAAATAATTTATTTATTATTTAAGTATATAATAGCTAAAAGTTTTCTGGCCAACTGAAAGTCCTGCAACTTATTAATTTTTAAGCCATATGATTTAGAAATTTCAATTAAAAAAGGCATAGCTTCAGAAATTTTTAAATTTCCTATTGACATTTGTTTTTTCATGTTTTTATGTTTTTATGTTTTTGTAATAGAGAAATTGATTTATGAACCCTTTCTTAATTTATATTGTTAAAAGTTCTTTTAGGATAATAATTTAATTGCTTTTTCTATAAATAGGATATGTAATAAAATTAGTTATAGTTCTCAGTTTTTTTTTAGCTCTCATTCTAAGGAATCTATTAACAACTTTGCTAATATTGTCTTTTTGTTCTTTTGTTAATTTAATTTCTTTTAAATCTTCATCTATATTACTTTCTATTTTGTTAGTTTCAACTTGCATTTTTAAATTTATTTTCTTTTATTATTTTACAACCAGGATTTACTCCTAGTTTATTTTTTGTACTATGTTTTTCATACCACACTCCCACATCGCTGGTAACTAACCTAAAAAACTGCCTCACACAATCATTTTTTAACTCTAAAGATTCATGAGGACAACTATCTGTCATCCAATATAGCTCATTAGAACTCATTTTAATGCCCTTTCCGAGCTTATCTCTCAAATGAGAACAGTCCCCACCCAATCCAGGAACATCTACATGGTAGTTCCAAATTTGACATGAATCACTAATGTTTGAAGCCATAAATAGTCCACTTTTTCCTCCCCACGCTCCACCATCATCTCCTCCCCAAGAATGTGTGGGAGTTTTTTCTGTATGAATACCCCCCCTTCTTTGTGGCTTCCCTTTATTTACAAAGCTTTCTGTAATTGTTAAATAACCAATCTTTCCAATTTCTGAACTGTGAATATTACAAGAATTAATAATATCTTTATAGCATCTATATTCTTTTGGTATTGAATTAATGTCTCCCATAATAAAAGGCATCATATTAATGTTAATTCCTGTATGTTTTGGAAAGTTGACTTTACCAACTTTTGAGCATTGATTATTTTTCATAAATTAATTATAATTATTTAATAAGCAAATTTAATTAAAAATTATAATATAATGAAATATATTAATGTGAAACTTTTTCTACCAACAATGATTTAGATTTTTTTAGATAATAACTTGAATAAAAATGTTTATTAGTATCTAATTTATTGTTGACACTAAAGCATATAAGATAAACCCTTTCTTTCGTATCTCTAAAACTGTCAATACAATCTTTTTCCATTGCAACAAACCCCTTTCCTTTATGAGCTTTAAACGCAACTGTATCTCCTAGTTTAATGTTATTCATTATCTCTCAGTGGAATAAAAAAATCCTCTTCTATGTGAAGTTGGTTATATTTCAAAAATGTTGCATATGTTGCAACACGCTCAAGCAATAACTCTCTTTTATAAACATCGCCCCAGTTCAATGGCTGCGACTCTAAGCTTTTAAAGTTGTCCTTTACTCGCTGAAGATAAACTTGCGAATCATCAGCTGATATATTGCCAACTTCTATTCTAAAAATTCTTCTATTACTTTGCTGGCTGGACATTAGCTTCAAGATTTATTTCTATAATTTTACCTTCAATATAAGCAATATTAGGCTCTCTTTTTTTTCTTTCTAAAAAAACTTCTAAATTTAACTTTTCTTCTTCTGATAATAGGTCAATAAATAAAACTCCATTTAAATGGTCTAGCTCATGTTGAAATACTACAGACTGAAAACCTTCTAACTCTTCACTTACTTTGTTAAAATTTTCATCTAAATAAGTGACATTAATAAAGGAGTGTCTTTTAGTGTTAGAAAAAATATTAGGAATGCTTAAACATCCATCTGGGATGACTATTGTTTCTTTTGAAAACTCTTCTATTGTTGGATTAATGAAAATTAATATTTCATCACGCTTATCATCTCTATAGTTTCTAGTTGCAAAAACTCTAGCGTCTATACCAATTTGAGGCGCAGCAAGACCTGCTCCATTCTCAACAAGAATCAAAGTGTCTTTTAGGTCTTTAGTGACATTTTTAGTAAATTCATTATTAATAGCTTCTTTGCAGACTTTTCTTAATATTTCGTCACCGTATTTTACTATATCTATTTTCATTATTTATATTTATAAAATTTTTTATTTTCTTCTTCCAAATTTTCTTTCTATTGCTCTATCATTATTTACTCTATTTCTTGTAAAAATAACGTCATCTTTTTTTTCTATTAATAATTTTTTGCTTTCTCTAGAAAAATTATTATTTGGTTTACCAGTTATTAATGACTCTATAAGCCCTTCACAAATGCTTTGTGCTACATTCATTGCGTCAGCAATTGAATTATATCCACCGATAATATTTTGATTCAGACCAGCACCAAAATCAATTTTTCTTTTTGGATTTAATATGTCAAAATTTCCAAATAATGTTAATTTAAATTTATTTTTACTAAATTCTTCTCTATCTTTGATTTTATGATTATTGATGTAATATCTTATATCACAACCTTTTGTTATTATGAAGTGAAAAAAACCAGCATTTTTGGGTAAGCCCTTAAATGATTCTTTATAATTTAAAGTAAAACTTTCATCTTTACATTTAGACTCATAAAGCCGTCCTGATTTATGTATATATTCTATTTTTTGCCAATCAACTTTCATATAATAATTCCAAATTTTTATCTATCTAATAAATTGGTTCTTATGTTTATATTTCCATAAAATTCTACCATATATGTATAGTATAACAATTTTACCTCTTCTATTCCCTGTGTTAAATCAAATTGATTAATAATCTCTCGTCTTCTTTCTTGACTATAATCTAAGGGCTCTAAGGAAAAAATTCTGTTTAAGTAATTTAATTTTAAATTAAATAATTTAACTTCATAAATATCTGAATGAATGTCTTCTATAAAACTTGGAACTTTTAGCACTTTCTCCAAAAGCAACACCCTTCTCATTTACCAATTGTTATTAATTTATAACTACAATTATTATCAGAATTTTCATTTAAAACACTAACTAGTTTTTCTGCAATATTAATGTTGACCATTTCCAACACTTCACTTTGGCCATCAGTTAAAAATATATGTTGTTTTCTGTCTTTTGTGATAATAGTTTTTTTTATAACATATGTTTTTTTATCTATAATTTTATCCATATTTATTTTTTTATTATAAATTTATTTTTAATTTTTTTTTTCAAATACGCAAAGTGAATTAGAAAAAACTTAAAAAAACTCCTTTTATTAATTTTTTTTTTATAATTTACGTTTTCAATATTATTTTCATTTATAGCACGAATCTCATTATAAACTGATTTAGAGTATATTTTATTTTTAATCAATTTTTCTTTATTTTTTTATTTATAAACAAAACTTCCTTATTTTCTTTATTTACATTTAATGATGATATAGGTCTATCAAACTTATACGTAGAGATATTATTAATTGGCGTACACTCTTCTGCATTCATAACATTAAACTCTAAAAACTCCTCAGGTAAGGTATCAATCCAGTCTCTTATTTCCTTTAGATTAATCATATATTTTATTATTTTTTATTCCTTGATTCCTGAATTTGACCATCTCTTTCTGATGCGTAATACCAATTTATAGTTTTTGGAGGATTCATAACATGATATGTCGCTAATGCCATTTGGTGTGCAGCAACATCAGAAGGTACTCTGCCACATAAAGTTGCAAGACCTGGTGTTACAAGTGTATTTATTCTTGTATTAATTGCATAATGAGGCTCTCCACAATCAATTAACATATTATGATGCTGAACTGCCAATAGAGCGGCTTTCATCGCTCTATATGGATTGTCACTACCCACAACATCTTTAGGAATTCTCATAGTAGGAGTATGTGCTACATATTTATTTTGACCAGTATTTATTTTTTCATCTCCTAAAACTATAATTGAAGTTCCAACAGGTTGCTCCCCAGCAAATTCTTTTAAAATTCTATTCTGCACTCTATTCATCATTTGAATCCCAAAATAATCTGTGATACACTGGTCAACTCCACCATCCATTAGACCGAAAGAGTTGGCAGCACTTACTACACAATCAAATTCAATATCTTCAAATCTACTAAATTGACATTTAACATTAGAAAATCCTTCAAATGATTTTAAAAACTCATTATGAAGTTCTTCATTTACTGCTGACAAAACCAGATTGAACCCTAAATTTTCATACCTATTACTCATGTTAAGCAAAGATAATAAATAAAATATAAATATAAAAATATAAATACTTTAATTTGGAACTTCTTGTTCTTTAGGAAAAATAGTGAGCCCTTTCTTTTTTAGCATTTTCTCTATGGCTATTATCCCAATGCTAGAGCCAGGAATTGCTTGCAGCCCCAATAGTATTAGAGCTTTTCCTAAATCTACAGATTGACTTTTTAGAAATTCAACTTCTTTCTCTGAAGGTTCTTTATTTCTAATTAATTTTGATAATATTTTTGCTGCAACAACAGTTTCTTTAGTTTCTCTACCAATAGATTTTCCTATTTTTTTTGTAGAATCCCAAGTTTTCTCACCAACACCTTTAACCCAGCTACCAAAATCTTCTTGAATCAAAGTTTCTTTTACTAGTTCTCTAATATATTTTTTATTGATATTTAATTGTTCCATCTTCTAAATTATGAACACCACCTATAATTATTATATCAC
>Ga0307488_10005137_pt1 | contig 10836 bp, 4 predicted proteins | sample SB02metaG_FD_202248 | JGI IMG/M metagenome (GOLD analysis project Ga0307488, IMG submission 202248) | Sea-ice brine microbial communities from Beaufort Sea near Barrow, Alaska, United States - SB 0.2 | ecosystem: Environmental > Aquatic > Marine > Coastal | place: USA: Alaska | collected 2017-05-06
CTTTCATACTCTTTCTTTTTTTTATAATTATAATCATAATTTCTTATTAAATCGTGTAAATCATACCCACCATAAGGCATAATTATATTAATTGGCTTTAAACTTAAATCTATTAAACATTTATCCTCATCTGTATTATTATTATTATTATAACCTTTACTATAATTAGTATCATTATCATCATTATATTTTCGACTTTTAATTGTTTTATATTTATTATTTAATGAATAATACTCTTCTCTATTATTATTTATATATCTAACTCTAGAAGTATTATTACGGTGATGTGGTAATTGTTTTAATTGACAATAATCATTATAAGTTATAAAATAAGTCTGTTTAGGGTCAATATGTTTTATTAAATTAGATATGATTAATTCATCTTTACTATCTTTATTTGGAGCAATAATAATTTTACTTACTGATTTATTTTTTGTAGTATTATTTGATTGCGTTTTTTCTTTTTTATGATGATTTTGTTTTTTAGTTTTACGTTGAGTATATTTATCTATACAAGGAATGGCAGGTGAAATTACACAACCATAACTACCTTCTCCTAAATATTTACCACCTTGTAATAGTTTCTTTGTTTTTGTCATTTTATGGTTTAGTAGTTATTAGTTATTATTTATTGTTTCTTAGTTATTAGTTCTTAGTTATTAGTTATTTAGATATTTTATTTAGAGATATAGTATCTAGATAGATATTTTATTTTATAAATAAAATAAGTGTTCGTGAGTAAAATTATTTATTATTTTAGAAAAATATAGGAATAAGAATATGTATAATTATAAATTATATAAGTATGAAAAGTAATCAAAAGGTAAAAATGGTAATTATATGATAAAAATGGTAATTATATGATAAAAAGGCTAATTACTAGGTAAAATTATAAAAAAAAACGGAAAAAATCGGAAAATTGAAAAAAATTGAAAAAAGAATTTATTGTTTATGTTTATTACAATTTTGCGACTAACAGATTTTCGTTATTTTACGAGATTTTATTTGCGAAAAAACAAAATGGCGTTTATTAATAAATCCACCAAAACAGGTAAGAAGCCCAATCAAAAAATTCAAGAACTCTTGGAATGTAAGACTGGTGCGAAAGCTACTATGGATGCGGTTGTTAACCTTGTTAGCAACATTGCCGCACCTGGTCAAGTTGTAGAAGGAAAATACTCACCAGACCAAGAGGGATATGATATTATCCTTGCACTTTATACCAAATGCAACGAACTTAATGCACAGTTGTGTAAAGCCGCCATGACTGGAATCGGATTCTGCAACGGATATGAAGAGATCATCAAGCAAGGACACACTACCACCACCGCAGCTTTAAAAGGTGCTACGGAGGGTGCCATTACTGGTGCTCAACAATCGGTCGCCCAACTGTTCTCTACAGGAGCCGCAACACAACTCCCATTTGGACAGGTCCCACAATTGCGTAGGCAGCAGCAGGTCCCCCAGATGATGTTGATGCCCACCCAAGCCACCCAAGCCACCCAACGCACCCGTATAAAGAATGATAATAATAATCCGAATACGAAATGCCACTCTGGACACCTCTGTAATTTCAAGGGGAGTACGTGTCATCGTAACCATGATTCCAGTGCCCCCTTGGGTGCCACCACCACCACCTTCGGTTCCCCCGCCTTCAGTGCCTCCGCCTTGGGTGCCACCACCACCACCACCTTCGGTTCCCCCGCCTTCAGTGCCTCCGCCCCCGGTGCCTTCGCTGGCATGGACGAACTAACCAACGCTCTCCAGAGTTCGCACTCTAGTTCAGATTCAGCGTAGGGAAATTCTGCCTCCCGGTTTAGTCTCCCGTAATTGACTGGCCTAGTTTGTCCCAGGTTAACAACCGCGCAACTCGTTGTCCTTGCAAGACACGTATAAATCAGAGTCCACGAGGACACTAAAATCGTACACAAAACAGAGGCATTCCTGTTGCGTGGGGGTCACCCGCTTTATGTATCAACCTCCACAGACGGTGGAGATTTACAAAAGTATTTAAGTTTCCATCGTGTTTGCCATGCCTTTAATTATCAGTTAAAGAAACACAGCACACACACCACCAAAACCTTTTTTTTATTTTTATATTTTTTTATTTTTTAAAATAAATTTAAAAATAATAAAAAAAACAAAAAATTATGAGAATAAATTTAAATTATGAGAATAAATTTAAATTATGAGAATAAATCTAAATAATAAAATAAATATATATAATAATAATAATAATAATAATATATAATAAACAATAAATTTAAAAATGGTTTATTATAAAAACAAAAATAATAATACAAATACCAATACTATATATAAAAAAAAATACCCAAACCTTAAAAAATATAAATTATACACAAAAAAATCAGGTGGCAGTGAAGTATTAAATTCTGCTTTAACTAAAAAATCCCTACCTCTTCAAAAATATAACATTAGTAAAGGTGGTTATATTAAAGAAGTAAATAAAAATATAAACAATACTCAATCTAAAGCACATAAGAATATTAAAAAATGCGTAAAATATGTTAAGCCAAAACATAATACTGCTGAAAATGTATTAGAAGGTGGAAATTTTGATTTAGGAAAAAAATTAGACGTGGCTAGTCAAGATACGTTTGCTGTAACTAATGATATAGAATATAAAGTTCTTAGATTTAAAATCAAATTTCAAAAAATAGGAGCGGATAAATTTCAAAAACGCTTACTTAATGTTCATAAATATTTAGCAAGAGTAAATTTAGATTATATAAAACTCTTTTCAGTAATGACTAAATTAGTTGGTGAAGGTGAAATGGATAAAGATAAAAAGGAAAAAGTAGCAAAAATACAACAAATGATTAATGATATTATTGAATTAGAAAAATATTTACATTCTTCTGGTGATTATGTTCCTGTTGTATTATCAGATTTTGATGGTAGTAAAGTATTAAAAGAAATGGCGGGTAAATATACTGGCGGAAAAAGTAAAATGAGTAGATTTTTTAAAGGAGATAAATATAATAGTAAAAGATTAACTCAACCTTTAATTATATATTATGTTACAAAACTACAAGATAAAATACGTAAAAAAATACAAAAATTAAGTTTATTTAATAATACTGGTGATTTAGGCACTGCTTGTGGTGAAGGATATAAAACAGCAAAAATACTAGGAGAAATTGGAACAGTAGGAATAGGTAAAATAATAGGTGATCCTTTATATGATACCCGTAACGCATTACTATGCCCTTTAGGTAAATTTCGTAAGCGTGAAGGCAAATTTAACAAACATTATATAAAATTTACAATACATTATAAAAAATTTTTAAAATTAATTCAATGTGAAGCCAAAGATAAATTTAATTTAGAAACTATTGATATTTATTCAACTAGTACTAAAGAACTTAACATTTCTGCTATGACAGATCCTGCTTTATGTAATCAAGCGAATTTAGTAAAAAAATTCGATCAAAATGCTTCTAAATTTATAAATAGTCAAATGGCTCAAAGATTTAAAAATACAAAACTCTACAAAGATACACAAAAGCGAAATCCTGATAAACTCGCAAAATATGAAGCCAAAGTAAAAACTGCCACAGCAAATTTTTCAACTATATTTAAAGAAATGAAAACATCTTTAAAATTTATTAAAGAAAATATGAGAAATCTTGAAAGCACCTATTGTGTTCGTTTATACCAATATAATTTACCAGGTAAAAAAGGTTGGTGGAAATCACTTGTGGGAACAAGCACAAAACAAATTTTTATAAAGCAAAAAACAATTGACCGTTTAGTCAAAGAACCTATGTTTATTGATAATTTTGAAAAATTAATTAGAGGTTTAGATGCTGAAAGTAAAAGTTTGACTACACCTGAATCAAAAGACGCAGTAGACAAAGCCCTTAAATCAGTTTTAAAACCTGATGATAAACAATTTATTGATGACAAAGGTGAAAGACTTAAAGTCATTCCTAATGTGTTGTTAAATGATACTATTAAAAAAGACCAACTTAATATTTATAATATTAATTTTGTTGATAATACAATTAATTTTAATACTATTGATATTATTACTGATGACACACATATTATTTGCGCTCAAAATTGTAGTCAGGGTATGTTAACACAATTCAAAAATAGAAACAATATAACATTTATCCCTATCGCATTTTCAGGATATTCTAAAGATACAGATGGTAAAAACACTAAATTTAATATTATTTTTATTAAAGAAGATATTATAAATACACTTTCTTATAAAAAAGAAAATGGGATAGACCAAACAGAATATTTTCAATTAGATATCGCAAAAGGTATGGACCCTAAATACAGTAGAAGTTTTGCTGCGGTTAATATATTTTTTATGAGTGATACTGGTGATACTGGTGTTAGTGTTGAAGATAAAGCAGAATTACAAAAACAAAATGAGGAAGAAAGAAAAGAAGAAAAAGAAGCAATAAATAATGAAAGGGTTAAAAAAATTGTAAATACGAATACCGAGTTTGATGAAGCATATAAAGAATGGTTTGAGATTGTTAATCCAGAAAAAAAACAAAAACAAGTTTCAAATGTCATTAAAAAAATTAATATTAAACAAATTAATGATGGTAATAAAAATGTTATTAAAGGACAATTATCAGAATTATTAAGAAAAAGTGAAAATAGGGATACTGATGAGACAATAATTGTTCAATATTTTAATACTGATTTTGATAATTGGACTAAAGAAAATGCTGAAGTGATTGTTGCTATTTTAAAAATATCTTCTAATAAAATAAGACTAATTAACGATATAGTAAAACAATTTATAAATGGGTTTGATAAATGGAATAAAAACAGAGCAACAGTAATGAAAAATATTTTGAGTAATACTGAATTAAATTTATATTTTGATGAAAAAAAGAAACTAGTACAACAAATTGTTGACAAATTTATTGAAGGGGAAAACTATAAACAATGGACTGTAGAAAAGTGCGAGGCAATTGTAGAAATTTTAAACACGAGTAGTATTAGTAGTATTAGTAGTATTAGTAGTATATTAAATACAAATATTTTATATATATTCTCTAACAAAGTACAAGCAGCAGCAGCAGCAGCAGCAGACACAGCAAAAGCAGCAGCAGCAGACACAGCAAAAGCAGCAGCAGCAGCAGCAGCAGCAACAGCAACAGACACAGCAAAAGCAGCAGCAGCAGCAGCAGCAGCAGCAGCAACAGACACAGCACAAGAAGCACAAAGCACAGCAAAAGAAGCATTATTCATAATAACAAACGTACAAACCGCATTATTATTGATAGACAAATTTAAACCCATAAAGCAACATTTAGAAGAGCAAATAAATGTTTTAAATAAAGCAATAATAAGTTTAAAAGAATCAATACAAACATTAAACAAAACAGCACAGACATCACTAAACGAACAAAAAGAAGCAGTAACAGCAGAAAAAGCAGCAGAAAAAGCAGAAGGAGAAGCAAAAACCGCACAAACAGTAGCAGAAGCAGCACGAACAGCAGCAGAAGCGAGAATAAAGATTCCAAACGATACGGCAACATTAAATACACTAATTTTAATAAACGATTGGCAAAAAAAAGCACTAGAATGGAAACAGAAAGCATCCATTTCTAAACAGAAAGCAAAAGAATGGCACACTAAAGCAGCAAAATGGCACAAAGTAGAAACAAACCAGGACACCAAAACATTAGCAAAAGCTAATACTATAAAAGCAGACGCCGCGTTTACCGTTGCACAACAAGTACTACAAAAGTCTAGTGAATTAGTTAATTTAGCACTACAAGCACTACAAGTAAATCCAACACAAGAACAAAAAGACAATACAACTGATTTGAATACAGAAATAATACAAATAACGGAACACATAAAACAATTAACAAAACAAAAATCACCCGAAATAAACCAAGAAATACAAAAATATACTGCTCTTGAAAAGCAACAACTACAAAAGTATAACCTACAAATCCAACAAATCCAACAAATAACTCAACCTCAAGATACCAAATTTAGTGCAAATAAAACGAATTTATATTTATCACAGAAATCTAAAGACTTAAAACAGTTAAAAGATAATATTGAAACTATATTAGGAGGACAACCACCAGCAGAACCAGCAGATGAAGATGAAGAAGATGAAGAAGAAGAATGGGAGATAAAAGACGGCTTAATTAACACAATAGCAGACTTCATTTTTATATTTAGTAACAAATCTTTGGCTACCATTAAACAAGAATTAAAAAGCGTTAATTATACGACACCTCATTCTGAGGAAACACTAAGTGCTATGTTTGATTTACTTAACGCCAAAACATCAATAAGAGAAGTAAAGAATACTATACCATCGGATAAATCCATTAAAGATTATATAGATATTTTGAATACTATAAAACTGAATTCGGACACAAATACTGATGATCAAATGTGTCAAAATATAGTTGATTTATTTACAAAATTTAGTAATAATAATAATTATAATTTACTGAAAAAAGGCTTAGGATCAATAACAGAGAATAATATGAAACTAGAACCAAATGATTGTAGTTTTACAAACAATCCATTCGCCAGTGGTGGTGCCCCCCCCGACAAATTTCCCCTCACGTGTTTAAGAATTGTTTCAACCGAGTTAATAAGTTTAAATGATGTTGCCCCAATTTCCTCAACACCATCAAATCCTCCCTCTAAAACACCATCCCTACCCCAACATTTTGACATTGAAATGATAAAATCAGCAAATACATATAAAAATGAAAGTGGTAGTAATTCTTTACGCACCGCCCAATATGATAAAATTAAAACGTTAGTAAAAGACTATACTGGTGTTGAACCTGATATTATTGCTGGTAATTTTGGAGGATTTTTTTATAAAACAGAAAATATTGATGGAGAAACAAAAATAGATTTTTCAGAAAATAGTAAAATAATTGATGCGGTTTATGCTTTAGTTTATGTATATATATATTTAATGTATAAAAAAAATAATACAACAGAAAATGCTAAAATTAATAAGTTTTATATATTTTTATCAAATATGAAATTTATAGATGAAAATATAATTAAAACCCAAAAAAACCCAAAAACTTTTATTGACAATACAACCAAAATATTAAATTTTTTTAAAAATATTATAGGAAATCATTTTAATAAAATAAAAGAATATGCTAAACAAGATTATATAAATGAATATGAAAAAATAAACAATCAGAATCCAATCGATGTAGATAATAAGATTGATGTAAGTATGCGTAACACTAATAAAGTTTTATTTATGAAAGGTATAATTTATGGTATTTTAATGAATATACATTATAACATAGACGTCAACTCAATTGTAATTGAAAAAATAACGAAACTAGATTCCTTTGATCATGATAAATTAATTACATTTAGAGAATTATTAAATATGTTTATTCATGATCATGAAAAAATTAATATAACTAATAAAGAATCATATATAAATTTTCTATTTAATAATACAAAACTAAATAATATAGAACCCATTAAACAAAAATTTAATAAAGAACAATATGCTATACTAAATAAAAAATATTTTAATTATTTAAAATCAAAATTAGAAAACCCATCTGATAATAATTTACATTATTTATTAGAATTTTTATCAATCGAAAATTATTTTACAGATTATGAAAGTAAAATTTTATATGAATTACCAGCAACAACAGGAACATCACCAGACGACCCTAATTTAAATAGAGCCATTAACACTATGAATTCTAAACCTTTAACAACAGCGATAATAACAAAATCATCAACCGCATTAACTTCTAAAATAAAAATCCCTGATGTCCCTAACAATTCATACATATTCAGCGAACTATTTACACCAAGTTCTATAACATTAGAAGAATATAGTGACGCAAACCAACCCATTTACAGAAGAAGTTTTGAAAAATCCAATACCCCACCTGATTATCAATTTAACTATGAACCAAAATTAACGTTATATACTAAAACAAATTTACAAGCATTGATGTTATTATTAGATAAATATCAAAGTGTTTTTACATTAGGCTATAAACCTTATTTAAAACGTGATTTAGGTTGTTTTAGTTTATTAGATGAAAAAGATGGATTTGGATTTAGAAAACTAGATGATTTAGATACACTTTACACTCTTAATAATCCAGGATTTATTGAATCTTATTTAAATAAATTCAGTGGATTTTTTAACGCATCTGGTAAAGACGAAGCAAAATTTTATAGTGAAAATCAAATTTTAAGAGGTCTTAGTCAATCACAACCAAGTTTTAATACATCAACAACTTTATTTTATAATATAGATAATAAAGATAATAAAATATATAATGAAATTTTTTCAAGAAGTAGTGATAAAACACAACAACAATGTGTTAGAGATGTAATAATGAGAATGTTATTAATTCCATCAGAAGATTTAAAAGAAATTACAGGTGTTCAAAATATAAGAAATACTGAAAACCCTAAAAAATCACCAAATTCAACTATAAAAGGTGATCCAACATCTAGTAATGAAACTTCATCATCTATATCTACAGACTCATATTATAATCCAGTTCATTATGTTCAATTAGCCCAAACATTTACTCTTAATTTCTACCGTAATAAAGCATTACCAAAATTATTAAAGAGATTAAATGACATTGTAAATGTTAAATATGATAATCCTGCTGTTTCAGGAGAATCTAAAAAAATGGTTGTGCCTGAAAATTTTATTGATGTATTGTTAAAGAGAAATCAACAAGGTAATTATATAAATTTAGGTAATAGGGCTTTAGTAGCCAATTTTTATGAGTTTATCTTTATTATGTTAAAAATAAAATTTATAGACCATCAAATTAAAAATTTATCTAGTCTGAAAACAGAAGATGTTATTATGGCTGAAATAAGAAGTAGATACACGAGTGGTGAAAGTACTGTTGGTGGTTCATTACAAAATTCTAGACGTTTCTTAACTTTTAATTCTTCTCAAAAACACATTACGCCTAAACAACATTTTAAAGCAAAAAAACAAAATAGTTCTCAACTACGTCTAAAAACTAAGAAAAAGAATAGAAAAACCAAAACAAAACAAGATAAACAAGAATCTAACTCACAATCTAAAAATATAAAAGATAAAAGAACCAAACATGCACTTAAATTATAATTTAACACTATCTCAATAAACCCATACACAAAAGTCTAACCTCATCTTTCACTAAATATTACCTTACCCTCATTCACATAAAACAATCCATTAAACAATCTACAATAATAATAATAAGTAAAATAATAAAGATAAATCTAGAGTTATCTTTTCTAATGCCTTCAAATTTTTCTATTATATCATCAACTTTTTCTATTATATCATCAAATGTTTCTATTATTGTATTTACTTTAGCATTCATTTTATAATTATTTTATATAATTTAATATTTATTAATTTAATATTTATTTAATCTTTATTTTCTATTGTTTTAATCTTTAGTTTAGTTATAATTAATTTAGATAATAATTTAATTATTTATTAATATAATTATTTAATTATGCGTTATTGTTAAATATACAAAATATTATAAATTAATAAATATAAATAAAAAAATTTAAACTATAAAAACACAAAGACTAAACACAAACACAAAAACTAAAAACCTATAAAATGAATTGCAATGATTATTGTTTTTATTATGATGAAAATGAATTTAAAATGAATGGTAATAACACATCAACGTCGACACTTTTATTAATAGTTCCATTTATGTTTTATGTAATGTGTGGGTATGGTTGTTATAAATTATCAACTCTACAATATAAACATTTAGAAATTCAAAATCAAGAAGAGTGCGATGATGCTATAACACACCATACATATTCACATTATACAGGAGAAGTATTAAAAAGTTTAACCCACAGTCACAATGATACTTATAAAAATAATCTATTTAAAAATCTATTGTCTTTACATTCTCTAGATAGATGTTATATTCTTTATTTTATATTTAAAAAGAAAGGTCATTTTATATCGTCTGTTATAAGTGGTGAAAAGAAAAAATACAATAGTTATGTTTTATTTAATAAAATTAGAGAACATTATTGTTTAGAAACTAGTGAATTTACGTTAGATGATACACAAATACCAGATACAATTATAACTATTGGAGAAGAAACTCATTATTTAACTAAATCTCAATTATTATTTATTCAATGGTTATATTATACTGGTTTATATGAGTATTTAACTACAACTATACATTTAAAATATAAACTATTAAATGAAATGAATGAAGAAGGACTATTTATTAGTAATGTATTTTTACGTTATCATATGTTTTTATGTGATTATGAAGATATGAATAAAAAAAATAATGAAACGAATGATAATGAAACTAATAATAAAACTAATAATGAAACTAATAATGAAACGAATGATAATGAAACTAATAATGAAACTAATGATATTAATAATGAAGAAATGTATAGTTTAAGTGATAGTGATGATTTAGATTTTTCTAATTATATTTATGAAACCAACAGTACAACAGATGAAACCACTGACGAAACCACTGACGAAACCACAGATGAAACCAACAGTACAACAGATGAAACCACAGATGAAACCACAGACGAAACCACTGACGAAACCACTGACGAAACCACTGAAGAAATAGAAGACATATCTAGTGATAAAAATTATAATTCTGAAAATGAGATTGAACTAAAAAAATGTAAAGGTATAAATAATATGAATGAAATAGATATTACAAATGAAATTAAAAATGAAGTTAAAAATGAAATAAATAATATAACAAGAAAAATGTCAACTTATATATAACTATAATTTATAACTCACTATAACTCACTATAACTCAC
>Ga0307488_10005138_pt1 | contig 10836 bp, 12 predicted proteins | sample SB02metaG_FD_202248 | JGI IMG/M metagenome (GOLD analysis project Ga0307488, IMG submission 202248) | Sea-ice brine microbial communities from Beaufort Sea near Barrow, Alaska, United States - SB 0.2 | ecosystem: Environmental > Aquatic > Marine > Coastal | place: USA: Alaska | collected...
GGTCCTAATTATCGACGCGCCGTGTGGATGCGCGTGGCCGGCGGGATGATTAGCGGCGTCGCCGAACGCCGGGGCGATCCTAGCCGGTGTCGCCGGCGACGAGCGGAGCACAGTGGTGGCCTCCTCCTGCAGAATCTGCGTCATGTGCGCCACCTGGTTGACGGGTTTCGCCACGCCGCCCCACGCCGGAACAGCGGGCGGCTGGGCCGGAACCATGACCGTGGGCGGTGCCACGGGCGCCGCCGCGCTCGGCGCGGATGCGGCGGCTTGACCCGTCGCGCGCGCCGCCGGCTTGTCGGCGCCTTGTTTGCCCGCGCGTTTCCCGGCGCCCGGTGTGCTCCTCGCCGCTCCCTCCGACCTGTCGCCGCCACTCTTAGTCGCCGCCGCCGCCACCCCCCGGAGGCGCGCAGCGCCGCCTATCCCCCACGCGTTTCCCTCCCCGCCCACGCCCCCGCCCCCGCCCACGCCCCTGCCCCCGCCCCCGCCCCCGCCCCCGCTTCCGCCGTCGCCCCCGCCTCCGGTCCGCTCAGCGGCAGGGGCTCGCTTGTTGTCCCCCGCCCGTGACGCCGCACCCGCCGGCGCCGCAGAGGAGGGCCCGCTCGGCCTGGACGAGTGCTCGAAGCGCGTGGTCAGGCGGTCGCCCGCGTGGCGCGTCTCCTTGGCGTCCAGCGCGAGCAGGTCGGCGGGCAGGTTGAACTTGCGCCAGCTACTGGCGCGCGCGCCCGCGTCGGCGGGCAACCCGCGGATGAACTTGCCGCAGCGGAAGCCCCCGCCGCCGGGGCCGGGGCCGGGCGCCCGATGCGAGGAGCGCAGCACGGCGTGCACCACCTCGGGGAATTCCTCCAGGTACGCGCGCAGCAGGCTCGCCGCGGAAGGTGCGAACTCCCACGCTACCGGGGCGTCCGAGCCGGGTGCGGGCGCGGCGTCAGCGCCCGCCGCCGCGCGCGCGAGCGACGAGCCCTGGAGGTTGAGGCCGACCACGAGCTCGGACGGCATCGCGAGCACCCCGGCGCGGGCGAGCACGTCGACCACCCCCCCCGACCCGAAGATGCCGTCGGGGTCCAGCACGGACCCCAGGGGCGGGAGCGCCGCCTCGATCGTTCGCGCGCTCACCCACGCCCCGTCGTCGACGGCACCCTCGAGCCCCATGACGACGACAGGGCGCCGGAGGCTCGCGCCACTCGAAACGGTTTCACGACACAAGAGCCAGTTACTAAATGATCCGCTCGGCTGGCTCACCGACAGGGAGCACGGGCTGAACCGACAGCGGCGGTGAGCGAACGCCGCGCGAAGATGGGAGTCACGAATCGCGTCGGCGCCTGGCGCTGTGAGCTGCGGCGTTGGTGTGGGCGCGGTAGCACTGGATCGTTCGTTGGGGTGCCCTCTCCAGACCGCCGCCATACTAATGCCTCGGAATTTGGGCGGATTCGGGCAGATTCCCGTTCCCGGATCCGCACGCCAACCCAGCCTGCGGTGCATGCATTGTCGTGGAGTGTATTGACGGAGAACGGTACGGCAGGGTGTCCTCGGGTGACACCGCGACCGACAGGTCCCCGAATCTCTTAAATCGGGTGCCCGGGAGCCATGGCGTCGCGCGCGAGGCAGGGCCCTCGTTCCCACCCACGTCCCAACCCCAGCGCAGTTTTCCCAAGGGCAAGATGTAGGATGTTACCTTTCCACCGCACCCTGCCCCCCCCTTGTCGTGCGCCTATGCTTGTGTTGTGGCGCTCTATCATGTGCAGCTGACGCGTGTGGTGTGGCAGCCGTGGACCCTAGGGCCGGGCGCCGCAGCGCCGCCCTGTGGCTGGCCGCGTGTCTCGTGCTCGTGCTCCTGGTGGCGGCTCCGGGCAGTGTGGAGGCAAAGAAGAAGAAGAAAAACAAGGCGCGTCAGCGTCGGCAGGGCAACCGCGAGCCGGCCGCGGCCCCCAGCGGCGGCGGCAGCGGCGTCGTCGGCGGCGGAGGTAGCGGAGGCAGCGTCGACGGCGGCGGCGGCGGCGGCGGGGCCCGCGAGAGCGAGACGATGCCCCGGACGCGCGACGACGCGCTGGTGTGGCACTCCGAGGGAACCCAGGAGTCGAGCTGGAGCTGGCGGGGCGCGCGGAGGAAGCTGACGCGGACGTGGGAGGATCTGTCGGCGGGGGCGAACAGCTTCGGCGAGAAGGTGCACATGCCGTCGCAGCGCGAGCGCGAGATGGCGTGGTACTACACCAAGCTGGTGGGGTCGCGGATGAAGGCGGGGTGGGTCGGCATCGACTGGAACAAGCTGGCGGAGGAGATCCCCGAGGTCAAGGGCTTCCTGCGGACCTACGCGGAGTTCAAAAACGCCACCGGGTTCGCCGCCGGGTGGCGGGGGGTCATCGTCGTGCCAGCGATGTTCATGTGGGGGGTGGCGAAGTTCTTGGCGGGTCTGGCGATGTCACCGGTGAGCACCATGTACTCGGCGGGGCGGTGGGTGTGCTCGTCGTGGGTGTCCACGGCGGGCGCCCTGCTGCTGGGCGCCGTGCTGTACCAGAGCACCACCGTCAAGCTCACCGTGACTCCGGCGGGGATGCCGCCGCTGCCGCCCGGCGCGCAGGAGGTGTATCATCGCAGGAGGCCGCAGCGCGGGCACTTCACGGCGGACAACATGCCCAAGAACCTGCGGGGTCGTCAGGTGAACGCCAAGGACTGCTGGGCGCGCGTCAACGTGAGCAGCGGGCGACTCGTCTACCGGGCTCTGGGGGACCCCGGGCCCGACAACGTTCGGGAGAAGGTCCTCTCGTACATGACGGGCGGCGCCATCATACCCCCGCAGATGCCGTTCGAGATTTCGCCGGCGGATGGGAAAGCGTTTAGGTTTAGGATGGTGTATTACCGCGTGCCGCCTCCAGCCGCCGCTGTCGACGCGGCTTCGAGCTCGCCGAGCGAGGAGAAGGCGTACACGCGCAAGATTACTTTCGGTAGCCGGCGGAGCGAAGCGGGAGGAACGAGATCATAGGTAGAGCATCGTGTTTTGTATATACATCATCGTCATTTGTTGTTACATGGTGTGCGCTCCTACGACGAATCGTCATTCGTCACCGGCGTACCGCGCGCACATAACCGCGTCACTGACTCACTTCTTGAGGGTGGCGAGGTAGCCGGCGATCTCGGGCTTGGCCTCCATCTTGGCCTGGAGCCAGGGGCTTACACCCGTCCACTTTTCAGCTCAACCTGAGCCGTGTTTATCACTGACAGACCGACGCCAACCAGCATATGCCCCGAAAAGTGCTTACGTTGAGCTGAAAAACTGGACGAGTGACAGCCCCTGCCTGGAACGCCTTGATCTTGGGGAAGGCGTCGGCGCAGTCGGCGGGGATGTGGTCCAGGTTGCCGGAGGTGAGCCAGCGCACCGTGGTCAGGAACTGCGCGTCCGCGATGGTCACCTTGTCACCCGCCAGGTACTCGGACCGCTGCAGCATCTTCTCGAAGTGCCCCAGGTAGTACGGGATGTGCGTGGCGGCGATCTCCTGGCGCATCTCCTTCACCTCGGTGTAGCGGTGCAAGTTGAAATTGAAAGCGAAGTTTAAAAGCACATTATGACTTTCTAGTTACAAGCGCTGAAACCATAGGCGCTTTCAACACAGGATCTGATACTGGCAACCTGCACCGCCCTACCTTGGCCTCCCGGGCGCGCGCCGACAGGGTCTTGTCCGTGGCGGCGCCGATGGAGGGGCGGATCTTGGAGCGCAAGTCCTCGTCCAGCCCGATCGCCTCGTCCACCCTCATGAAGCGCCGCAACTTCAATCGAAAGCAAACGTTGAAAGCAGTTCATGATATTATAGTTTCAAGCGGTGAGACAATAGGCGCTTTCAACACGGGTATTGATAGAGTGAAGGTTGAGCGGCCTACCTTGAGCGCGGCCAAGGGGTCACGCGGGCGCAGGCCGGTGACGGCGCCGGCGTAGGCCAGCATGGCGGCGGACTGCGCGAAGGTGTGCCCGTCCACCAGGGGCTTACACTCGTTCACTTCTCAGCTTAACTTGAGCGCTTATTATGGGATAGGGGGTGCGCGTAGGGCTTGTGCAGCCCATGTTGAGGGGGTGTTAGGGGGTGTTTAAAGTGTGTAGGGTGTTTCTGTGTGTCAGACACGGCTCAAGTTGCGAAAGTGAACGAGTGTAAGCCCCTGCCGTCCACTACCATGACGGGCAGCTGCCCGTAGGGGGTGCTGGCCTTCATCTCGCCCCACTCGGCGAAGGCCACGCGGGTGTCCTTGAAGGGCACCTTGCCCAGGAGCAGGGCGAACCGCACCTTCTCGGCCGCGCCGGCGTGTAGCTGCGCAAGTTGAAATTGGAAAGCAAAACTCGATAGCAGATTATCATATTGTAGTTTCAAGCGCTTAATTCCAGACGCTTTCACACATGGGCTCCATCGGTGGAGGGTGCACCGCCTTATCCGCAATATCGAAGTAGGTGAGGTCGATGCTCTTCGGCTTGACGACGAGGCCGAGGGAGGGCACCATGTCTGCGGGAAGGCGGCAGGGGCACTCAGGCGCCGAAGATGAGTGAATGAACGAATGACGGGACAACCCTCCAAGCCACAACTTACCAGGGTAGGCTTCGACGAAACCGACGGCCCCAACCGCGCCCACCGCAGCGCCCGCAGCAGCGCTCATCATAAACTGCATTATGTCGAGACCTGTTGAGGCAAAGCACATAAGATAGCTATGTCAGGGCAATCATTCCCTCGGAATGCTGGAATGCGTGAAATTCCGAAATCTTCACAACGCACGTGCGCCAGGAGGCGAAATATCAAACATGCTGGAGGTAATTTGTGGACGAGGCCCAATGTGCGCCGGCTTCAGCGAGGTGCGCAAGGGGCTGGGCGCGTCAGCGGAAACGGGCGGGCAGGTGGAGGCCAGGGAATATCTCCTTAGGAGGCAACAAAAGCACTCTGGCTGACCAGGACACAGGAAGGAAGGATAGTGGAAAGGAAACGAGGAAGGGAGGAAGGGAGCCGGTGAAGATAGCACACATGTATTACGCCGGACGCCAGCATACGAGGTGTGGTGCAATTTTAGCAAGTCGGCCGTGGAAGGCGCAAGCAAAAGGTGTGGTTACCCAGTGCACTAGTGGTCAAGTGGGGATATAGACCATTCAACAAGCAAGTGTTCACCATGAAAATAAGCCTTGTTGTTAACAAAACCGAGACGTCCGCGTCCCAAGATCAATGGGCGGTCGGAGGACGGCGAGGTTTGCCCACGCACCTGAAAGGGAGGGGAGGTCTGCCGCGAACCTGTTCGGCGAATTCAGTTGGCGCCCGGGAAGCGACGCGTGAGTGGTGGCTCCTGGGAAGAACCGCGGCGTTGGAAGTGCCAAGGGGTTGCGCGTACCGGCGCGCTACGCGCCGATATCATCATGGTTTGAGGTTTGAGCCACCTTGGGTGAACCCGTTTTTATAACGTTTGTTCTCCCTATCAACGCGCGCCATTCATCGGCGGAAGTCAATGTGGGGGCAGCAGTGTCAAACGGTGTCTGGCAGCGCGCAGCGCGCTCACGATTCATAGAGGCTCGAACCTGAGTTTTGCCTCGTGATTGGATGATAAGGTTTTAACGAGAATTTTAAAGCATCTCGACCAATGAGAATGCAGTAAAGTACCCATCCTTGAAACGGCGGGGGCGGGTGTTCTTGGCGGTTTGGTGGAGTTTTGGCAATGTTGGACAATGTTCATGATGTGCACCGCTTCGCTCTCTCGTCTTGGATGTCGGAACGAGGAACTCTCGGAAGCACAAACGAAAGGGAGACAGGCAACCGCTGGCAGTTCGAACCTTACGTGGTGCGAGCGAGGTGGAGGCGGCATACAATCCACGGCGCGCAACAGCGTGGCATGAAGTAGAGGCGTCCGCGTCCACTGCCTCCCAGCAGCTGAGCTCGCCGCCGCCGCCCGCGGCCGAGGCGCGCGAAGAGACCAAAAAGTGCGTGCCATCTCCGCTTGCCCGTTTTTACCTTCCGAGGCGCCCTCACCTCGGATGGTCCGCGCACCTTTACCCCACGGCATCCATATCCCGCGTCGCCGTCGCACCGGCTCGAGGGAGTGCGAGGAACGCGAGGTTGTTTGGCTCGCGCGTCCGTCACTGGGGCATCGGAGCGCCGCGGCGGCTCGATAGCCCGCCCCGAGCAGGCGCCCATTCGTCGTCCCACGCCGCAACGCTCCGCCCTCGGGGTCGACCACTGCGCCGCGCGCGCCGCGCCGACGTCGCCCTCCCCCCCTCGCGCTCACCCCCCCTCCCCCCCCGTCTCGCAGTGGCGGACATCAAGTTCGAGAACTATGTGCTGTCCCGCGGCGGCACGCGGCTCATCAGGAAGATCCTCATCGCCAACAACGGCCGTGCGTCCCCTTACCTCCCCATTGTCCAGTCAATCCTTGTCGGATCGAACCGAACCACCGAATCGCGCGCCCGAAGCGCGACCGCCCGCCTAGGCATCATGACCATGCCCTGACCTCGGTCTCCCGTGTGGGCTCTGTGCCACCCCCCGCAGTGGGCGCCGTGAAGGCGATACGGTCGCTGCGGCTGTGGGCGTATGAGACGTTCCGCGCACACGACGTGCTGCATCTGGTGTGCATGGCCACGGAGGATGACCTCAAGGCCAACGCCGAGTACATCCGACTCGCCGACGAGTTCATCACCGTGGAGGGCGGCAGCAACCGCAACAACTACGCCAACGTGGACCTGATCGTGAAGGTGGCGCGGCGCTGCGAGGCGGACGCGGTGTGGCCCGGATGGGGCCACGCCTCGGAGAACCCCAAGCTGCCCGCCGCGCTGGCGTACCACGACATCGCCTTCCTCGGCCCCTCCGCCGCGGCCATGGACGCGGTCGGCGACAAGATCTGCGCCAACCTACTGGCGCAGTCCTGCGACGTGAACGTGATACCGTGGAGCGGCAGCGGGCTGACCATCCCCTCCGGCGGCACCGCCGTCCCCGATGACGTGTTGGCCGCCGCCACACTGCGCACGCTGGAGGAGGCGGAGGTGAGCGCCGCCAAGGTGGGCTTCCCGCTGATGATCAAGGCGTCCGAGGGCGGCGGCGGCAAGGGCATCCGCATGGTGAACACCATGGCGGAGCTCCGCACGGGGTTCGTGCAGGTGCAGGCCGAGGTGCCGGGCTCCCCCATCTTCGTGCAGCAGCTGTCCACCAACAGCCGCCACCTGGAGGTGCAGGTGGTGGCCGACCGCCACGGGCAGGCCGTCAGCCTGTACGGGCGCGACTGCTCCGTGCAGCGGCGGCATCAGAAGATCATCGAGGAGGCGCCCGTGACAGTGGCTCCCCCGGAGCTGTGCCGGGAGCTGGAGCGCGGCGCCGTGCGACTGGCCAAGAAGGTAGGGTCAGGCCGAATATGCTTTTTATTTTGCCCAAATTCCCTATGCTTAATTCCCCAAATTCAGCCCATTATGCTCGAATTATGCCCAATTATGCCTGAAATTCCCCATTCCCCAAAATTCCCGGCTTATGCTGGGATAATGCTTTTGCCTATTATACCAAAAGTAATGCCGGCATATTCGGCCTGACCCTACAAGAAGGTGAACTACAGCGGCGTGGGCACCGTGGAGTACCTGTACAACATCACCACGGGGGTCTACTCCTTCCTGGAGGTCAACCCGCGCCTGCAGGTCGAGCACCCGGTCACCGAGACCATCACGGGTGTTAACATCCCCGCCGTGCAGCTGCAGATCGCCATGGGCATACCGCTGCACAAGATACCGCACATCCGCAAGTTCTACGGGCAGGCGGACCCCATGGGCGTGTCCGCCATCGACTTCGAGAACACGCCGCAGAACCCCCCGCTGGGTCACTGCATCGCCGGGCGCGTGACGGCGGAGGACCCCGAGAGCGGCTTCAAGCCCACCAGCGGCGCCATCCACGAGCTGCACTTCCGCTCCCTGCCGGGCGTCACCGGCAACTTCAGCGTGGGACTCACCGGCGGCGTGCACCAGTTCGCCGACTCGCAGTTCGGGCACATCTTCGCGCACAAGCCCAACCGCGACGAGGCCTGCACGCTGCTCGTGCAGGCGCTCAGCGAGCTCAGCATCCGCGGCGAGATCCACACCAACGTCAAGTACCTGTGCTCGCTCATCGAGAAGGAGGCCTTCCGCGGCGACCGGCACACCACGGCGTGGCTGGACGGACTCATCGCGGCGCACGACAAGCCGGAGGGGCTGGACGACAGCCTGGCCGTCGTGTGCGGCGCCGTCATGCGCGCGTCCACCCGGCACCACCAGCTGGAGCAGCGCGTGGTTGACGCCCTGACCCGCGGGGTGCCGCCCGAGGTAGGGCAGTGCAGGTTGACCCTATCAAACCGATGTTGAAATCGCCTAGAACTCGGCGCTTGAAGCTATAATACGATGGACCGCCTTCAAACTTTGCTTTATATGTCAACTTGCGCCGCTACACCGAGGCGTGGATGACCAACCTGTCCGAGCACGCCTTCGAGCTCATCTACAAGGTGGGGCGGTGCAGGTTGACCCTATCAAACCCACGTTGAAAGCGCCTGTACCTACGCGCTCGAAACTGGATTATGATGAGCTGCTTTCAAAATTTGCTTTCAAATTTAACTTGCGCAGCTACAGCAAGGACGTCAAGTACTCGCTGCGTGTGACCATGGTAGGGCGGTGCAGGTTGACAGTATCATAGCCCGTGTTGAAGGCGCCTAAGGTTTCAGCGCTTCAAACTATAATGTCATGAACTGCTTTGAGCTGTTGCTTTCAATTTTAACTTGCGCCGCTACACCATGGGCAGCCGCACGCTGTTCTACATTCACGTGAACGGCGGCGCGGTGTGCGAGGCCGAGGTGCTGGTGCTGCAGGACGGCGGTCTGAAGGCAGGGGCTTACACTCGTCCACTTCTCAGCTCAACGTAAGCGCTTGCTGTGGGATAGGGGTGCATGTACATGACATCTAGGGGGTGTTTATGGGGTGTTTGGAGGGTATCGGGGGGTGATTAGGGTGTATTTTGTGTCAGAAACGGCTCAAGTTGAGCTGAAAAGTAGACGAGTGTAAGCCCCTGTCTGAAGGTGCTGCTGGGCGGTCAGGCGCACACCGTGCACACTGAGGAGACCAAGGTCGGCCTCAAGGCAGGGGCTTACACTCCTCCATTTCTCAGCTCAACCTGAGCCATTTCTGACACAAAAACACACCCTAAACACCCCATAATACCCCCTGACACATCATACACACCCCTTACACACCCCCTGTACAACCCCTAACTGCACCCCCTATCCCACAGAAAGCGCTTACGTTGAGCTGAAAAGTGGACGAGTGTAAGCCCCTGCCTGAAGGTGCACGTGGACGGACACCCGTGCTTCTTCCCGGACGACCACGACCCCACGCGCATGATCGCGCCGGGCTCCGGCAAGCTGCTGCGCTTCCTGGTGGCGGACGGCGCGCGCGCGGCCACGGTAGGGCGGTGCAGGTTGACCCTATGAATATCAAGTTGAAACCGCCTGGAACTAAGCGCTTTGAAACTAAATTACGATATACTGCTTTCAACATCTGCTTTCAAAATCAACTTGCGCCGCTACACCACGGGTGCGGCGTACTGCGAGATCGAGGTATGGCGGTGCAGGTTGACCCTATCAAGCCCGCGTTGAAAGCGCCTGGAACGAAGCGCTTGAAACTAAAATGTGATGAACAGCTTTCAAACTTTGCTTTCAAATTCAACTTGCGCCGCTGCATCGAGGTGATGAAGACGGTGATGCCGCTACTGGCGACCAGCACCGGTGTCATCACGCACCTCATGCAGCCGGGCGCCGCGCTGGAGACGGCGGACACGCTGTGCCTGGTGGAGGTGGAGGATCCCTCCGCGGTCAAGCTGAGCCGCCCCTTCAAGGGCGAGTTCCCGCGCATCGAGCGGCGCAAGCTGACCGGCGCGCTGCGCGACGACAGCGCGCTGGTGCGCTTCAACGTGAACTCCACGGGGATCATCCAGCTGCTGGCGGGCTACGACTACAACGGTAGGGCGGTGCAGCTTAAACCAGTGAAAATCATGTTGAAAGCGCCTGAAGCGCTTGAAATCGTATTATGAGGAACCGCTTTCAAACTTTGCTTTCAATTTCGACTTGCGCCGCTACACAACGGGGTGGACCCCGTGGCGCCGCTGCTGCAGGTGCTGGGCAGGGGCTTACACTCGTCCACTCTTCAGCCCAACCTAAGCCGTTTTGGTCACACCTCCCGGTGTCCCCCTGTGTAATAGACTGGGGGGAAATCATGCACCCAACGTATCCCACAAAATGTGCTTACGTTGAGCTGAAAAGTGGACGAGTGTGAGCCCCTGGTGCTGGGCACGATGCGCCTGGCCCTGGACGACTTCTCGGAGACGAAGCAGGCGGTGTCGAGCCGCGCCTCCACCGCCGCGCTGGAGGAGCTGGCTGCCATCGAGGCGCTCATGGCGGCCGCCGTCGAGGCCGAGCCCGCCACCGCTGGCCCCGACGACGACGCCGCCAGCCCGCTGGCGCGCCCCAGCGGCACACGTGAAGGAGGTGCACTGACGGACGTGGTGTCACTGGCGGTGCGGCGCGTGAAGGAGGTTATCGAGGAGCACGGGCCGGACTTCCTGCCGCTGCGCTCCTTCGTCGAGCAGTTCGACGGGGGGCTCTACATGAACCGCGTGCGGGTGCTCACGCGCTATATCGAGACCTACCTGGACGCGGAGGAGCCCTTCGCGTGCAGCGCCTCCTTCGAGGCAGGGGCTTACACTCGTCCACTTCTCAGCTCAACTTGAGCCGTGTCTGACACAAGAAAACACCCTGCACACCCTAAACACCCCCTACCACCCCCTTAACACGGGCTACACAACCCCTCCGCGCACCCCCTATCCCATACAA
>Ga0307488_10005139_pt1 | contig 10834 bp, 27 predicted proteins | sample SB02metaG_FD_202248 | JGI IMG/M metagenome (GOLD analysis project Ga0307488, IMG submission 202248) | Sea-ice brine microbial communities from Beaufort Sea near Barrow, Alaska, United States - SB 0.2 | ecosystem: Environmental > Aquatic > Marine > Coastal | place: USA: Alaska | collected...
TTAGTCTTGCAGCATGGCATAATTATAAAGAGCCTACTATCGAAATTAAAGAAACAGTTAAGATTATCTCACCAGATAAGGTTGATGCGCATGTACTTTTAACCAAATGGCAGATTACCAAAATGCTCAAGACATTTGAAAAAGATGCTCATCCTGCTGATACTTTAAAATTTAAGACGGTGGTAAAGAGTGAAGGTGATGGTTGGAGAATATCCTCTACTCATCTTGCACGAGGAGGTACTCCCTCACCTCACCTAAATGGAAAATTTTACGTAATTGATTCTTCATATGTAGATCATGTAGGTGATTTTAAATCTTGTGTTGAGTATGCTGATAGTTATAAAAAATTCCACGACTATATTGTTATTAGTGCTGAATAGGAACTCCGATATAATAATAGTATGAGCAGTATATGTAATTGTGGTAAGCCGGTTCATCCAATGAGAGTTGAGTTTGGATTTGGTAATTGTATCGATTGTGCTAATGAGAACCCTGTAGAGCCTCCTAAAGGTGTGATGATTTATTCACATAAAACTGGTGGTGAGCTTGAAGTTCATTCAGCTGAGTCATGGCGTAAGAATAAGAAGTATTATGTGCCTAACGGAGCTCGTAGTGCTCTTAAGAACTTTAGTAAGAGTATTTGCTCTTAGGGAACTTTAATATAATTAGGTATGGCAGCTAGAAAAAATAAAGAAGGTCGACGAATGGCAGGAGGTCATTATACAAAGGATGCTTTCTCTTTCATTCAAGACCTACATGGTAGTTTACTCATGCATAATGTGAGTGACTTCTCTCAAAGCGACGCTCGATATGCTCAGCGTCTACTCGAAGAAGTGGATGAGATGAGACCTGCTCTTCAGAAGCTAGCTAATAATCTAGAAGCTAATATGCCTGATGAGTTTATTAATAACCAGAAAGACCTATAATTTTATGCATACAGAAAAATTTATGAAAGGATTACTTATAGTTGCACTGATACTAATTGTAATTGCTATCTCAGGAGATATGTTGCAAGCTCTTGTTGAATTAGTGTTTGATAATGGACTATAAGTATTAATGAAAAGGAACTCCGATATAATAAGTAAGATGAAACCAACTAGAGAAGATTTAATTGAAATGGGATATATTAAGCCTGGAGATACTCTCGCTCGATCCCCTAAACGTGAGCGTAAGCTATTCCTAACTGATGGTGATGTAGAGTATGCTCAGCGTCATGGATTGACTCCTCAGGAGATGATAGACTTTAAGAGCGAAATGATCATTGAAGAAGAGATTCTACGTGATCATCGTATGATGGCTGCTAAAGATAAGAGTGAGATCTATGCTTCACCACAAGCTCATTATACAGCATGGTAATTAAATCGTTTGACTTTAAGACAAAAGTACGGGTTGGTGATTGTGCTCCTTCCTATAGTATGAGTTGGGAGCTTGATGAAACAGATGGAGTGTATACTTTAACAATAGATGGCTTTGAACCAGAAGTACTAGAGATTAATGATCGTGAACTATACTACTACATTACTAAAGGTAAGCGGAAGCCAATTAGGGTATTGGAAAGTAAAGCATTTAAGCAGTGGATATATGCTCAATGGCAATCAGGTGATGTGTGGGGGTATGCTCCATACTTGTGTAAGTTCAAGAGAGATATTTTAGTCTTTGGCAATGCTCAATGGTCTGAGATGGATGCGTTTGGAGATTGACTTCAAAAGGAACTCTCTTATAATTATAGTAGAGAGCGATAGAACATAAATGGAATTAGATTACAAAAAAACAAGTTTCACTAAGGTAAGTGAATTGGAGATACCTGCTAGCTTCTTTAATAGAATGAAGACAGGTTCAGATATAGATAAAGTTTTTGGTGAGGGTATCTTACCAGGAGCAGCAACTACAGTCACAGCAGTTGCAGGAGGTGGTAAGACTACCTTCTTGTTAGAGTTGATGGAGAAGTTAGATGCGAGAGGTTATAGAACAGCCTATGCATCAGGTGAAGAGAGTGTGCACATGCTAGCCTATACTTGCAAAAGGTTAAACATTACTAATGTTGCTGTAGCTAATGAGACAGATGTAGATAGGTTATCAGCTGCTATGGAGAATCTAGATGCAATTGTTGTGGATAGTTTTCCTTCTTTAACCTCTACAAAGAAAATGAATACGAGGGAGCATGAGAGCTATGCAGTAACTACTCTTACTAAGAAAGCTAAAGAGACTAACTGTGCTATATTTTTCATTATGCATTTGACTAAAGCAGGTATGTTAAAAGGCTCGACTCTAGTACCTCATATGGTTGATGTCAATATTAAGATTGAGAGAGATGCTGATGATGATAGGTTGAGAGTGTTTGATACTTACAAGAATAGATTTGGTGCAACCGGTGAAGTAGAAGCTGAGCTAGGTCGAGAAGGTTTTAGTGGGTTTGGTGAGAAAAAGAAACCCCTTACTGATGCTGAGAAGATTGAGAAGGGTGTACTTGAGATGGATCCTCCTACCATTACAGAGGATGCTGTAATGGATACATTCAATATTTCAAAGAGCAAGGCGTATGTAACTCTTAGAAGTTTAGTACGGAAGAATAAGATTAAGAAGTTTGGTAGAGGTAAAAGTGCTGTTTGGAAGAGAGTGTTAGTTGATAAAAGTAAAGTAGCAGGTATACTTGTATAGATGAAAGTTGACATTCATACTAACTTAGAATGGTTCCCGACTTCGAAGAGCTCTGATACTAGAGTGTATGCCTCTGTTCAGCAGATGGCTGACTTCCTAAATGTAAATGAAGTAACAGTTAACTTCTGTCTCTACCCTAGAGATGGTTATCATATGCTTGAGAAGCTAGCTAAGATTACTCCTCACATTAAGCATATCGGTGTACAAGTACTCATGGGTGCAGAAGCAGCTGATGCTACAGCAATTGAGGGTGTTATGCTTGATGTAAATAATAGCATAAGAACATTTAAGAATGGTGGGCTGTGCCATGGTATCAAGATAGCTTCTCATAGAGGTTGGTGGAATAGAAAGGGTGAGGTTGACTCAGGGTTTGATTATGGTAGAGGTGATTGTAGGCAGCTTACTAAATGGTTAAGGTCTATGCCTGATGGTGCTATCTGCTCTATGCATATGCAAGGTGACCCTATTCAGAACTCTGCTTCTATACCTACTACTGTAGGTATGTATGCTTATAAGAACCCTAACATTAAGTTCATTATCAATCATGCAGGTGACTTTGGTCAAGGTGGTCTTAGTAATAAACCTAAGAAGTATGAGACTGTAACTAAGAAGGGTGAAGTTAACTTCTTTCCTGCTTATAGATACGCTCACTCACAAGGCCTTATTCATACTGCTGTAGCCATGGCTAACACTATGCATAATGTAATGATTGATACTTCTGTCTATACCCCCTTTAAAGGTAAGATGATGGGTGAGTGTAGGTCATGGGCTATTGGTAGTGACTACCCTTTCCAGATTAAAGCTGATAATGAGAAGCTTAAGAGTACCTCTAAGATGATGCTTAATGAAGAGAAGAAGTTCATTAAGGATCTAGGAGAAGAGAGAGTTAAGCAAGCGCATAGAGATGCTTATCATTGGTTGACTGCTGATATTGATACGCTTATTAAAGAGAGTGAATGGTATGAAGAATAAAATGACATTTGGATTAGAACTAGAACTACCTGATGTAGATACGAATGTAGAGTTACCAGCTCATATTGGTAGCTTTGATATGAAGGACTTCACTATTGCTAACAGTGATGGGCTTGCTAATGATCCTAAGAAGAAGTACTTCTTAGTTGGTTCAGAGGTCAATATGACTCCTACTGATACTATTGATCAGATAATGAATAACGTAGAGAGCCTCTATTCTCTTGTTAGTACAAAGACCAATCATAAGTCTAACCTACATGTTCATATTGGTGTAGCAGGTCTTGTAGATGACTTTGAGAAGCTTCATAAGTTACATGCTTATACATACAAGCATGAGAGGTATGTAATGGGTAAGGTTGATTCTTTACCTGCAGCTACTACTGATAAGATGTCAGAGAGGGTTAAGCACTTATTAAAGTCACATCAGTATACATATGCGAAGAGCTACCAAGAGAGAATCTTAGCTGCTACAACCTGTAAAGATTTAGGAGATGCTCATCAACCAATTAGAAAGAGGGATGGTAAGAGACTTACCCATTTACATAAGAGAGCTGGTATCAATTTAAGATCTATCTTTAGTCGTGGTGCAATTGAGTTCAGACACTTCTTTGGTACAGATGACTTTGACCAATATAGAGATGCAATTGAGTGGTGTAAGTTGTATGTAGAGAATGCTATCGGAGATCAAAAGCATCCTAATAAACTACTTGCAAGTAGAGAGTGGAACTTCCCTAAGATGGCTCCTTGGAATGAAGAGTTACAGACTATGTGGGAGTATACTAACCTTGAGCATAATAAGCGAGGAGAAGTAAAAGAAAGAATCAACCAATTACTAAATGAGAATAAAATCAACAGACAACATCTTGGTAGTATGTTCGGGTAACATTAACCGTTCAGCTATAGCAGAGTATTTATTTAGAGCAGAAGGCTTTACTAGTGTAGACTCATGTGGTCTAGGTAAGACAGCAGCTAAAAGTTTACCTATGGCAAAAAAGATGAGAGCTCTTTTTGAAGAAGAGTTTAATCATACTAGTAAGCAGATTAATCAAGAGTTAGTTGATTGGGCTGATGTAGTCTTATGCATGGGACCAGGTCAGGTAAGGAAAACTAATAAGTTATTCAATACAGATAAGGCAGAGCTCTTCGGAGGTAAGAAGGTAGATGATCCACACTTTACTAATAATCATAAGGAGGTTGCTGACTACATCGATGTAGTCATTAAACGTTACAAGTTGAGTGGAGATGTGCAGATGGTTGATAATATTGATGATTTTATCTAAAGGAACTCCGATATAATTAGGTATGGAAAGAAAGAGTAATTATACAGTAGTATGGTCTTATAAGGGACTTGAGCGTAGAGTTGTTGTTAAGGCAGAGACAAGAGCTGATGCTGAGGATGTAGTCTACGAGAAAAATAAGCATCTTTTTGATCATGATGCAATTCATGGTACAGAAAATTGTGAGATTAAGTCAGTACGTAAGAACTTAGGATAATATGGGACCAATTAAAAAGGAAGTTTATCTCGATAGGCGAGAGCTTCAGAATAATATTGAGAGTCTTGCTGCTGAGATTAGAGCTGGTGAGGAGGATGTTATGGAAGATTATGATAAAGCTGTTAAGGTATTTGCCGAGTTAACTCGTTGTCAGGCTTCAGCTAAAGAAACTGATCCTATTGCATGGGAATCTTTTATTGAGAGTGGAGGTCATAGTGAGACTAATCTTCCTTATGCAGGTGGTAATAGAGGTCTAAACTATCTTGAAATGGTTAAGTTTAACCGTGGATATTGGCGGTAAAGAGTCTAGAATATAAGTATGAAAGCAGGTCAGTGGGCAGGTGGGAAAGGCGATAAAGAGCGTATCAGTGACTACAAAGCTTATACGTCAAACTACGATAAAATATTTAAAAAAGATAAAAAGATGGTAGCATGCTACGTAGCAGTATTAAAATGGGATGTATATAGTGATGACTATGAGTGTCCAAAGGCAGTAGACCTTCTCGAGGGTGATGTTATCGAGTGGGAGTTTCTAACTGATGACGTTGAGATTACTATTAGGGAGGAATGCTTCTCAGTAGGTGAGGCAAGTGGTAGAGGTGGATCAATCTTTACTGTACCAAAAGATAAGTTTGAAACAGAATACAAACCAGCATTAAGTAATTCATGATTGCACAAGATATAATTGATAAGGTATCTAGTGAAGTTATTGACCTTTGGAATGATAGAGAGTTGACCGCGCCAGAGTCAATTGAAGAGACATCATTCTGGTATATGGAGCATCTTAAAGAGGAAGTCCTTAAACATATTTATAAATTAGATGAGCAAGCTTAAAACAACAGGTAAGCCTAGACAGTTTGCTACTGGTGCACAACGAGACAATGCAGAAGGTAAACATCGTATGAGCCTAGTACCTCATACTGCATTGAGTGCTGTTATGCTAAGATACTTGGCTGGAGCTGAAACCTACGGTGAGAATAATTGGAAGCTCGGCATGAAGACGTCTGTATTATACGACTCTTGCATGCGGCATCTTATGGCAGATTGGACTGGTGATGAATCAGAAGATCATCTAGGTGCGGCATTATGGAATGTAATGGGTATGATCGATAATAGAGTTAATCGTCCAGAGATGGATGATAGAAAGGAATTTCAATAAAACATGAATAAACAAGAAGTTGAAGAAGCACTAAGTGATATTGATTCTAAACTATATGATATTATGAGTGCTTATATTAATGATTGTATGGAGCCAGCTGCAGCAAAGAAGTTTGAGACTTGGTATACTAGGCGAAAGAAGGATACATTTAACAAGACAGCTAAAGAAAAAAAAGAGTTTAATAATGAAGGATGAAAAAAGTACATTTGGTAGGGATTACTTCCTAGAAGGTATTCCTATTGAGAAGGATAAGAAGCCAATGAAAAGGGGTGATGTTAAGGTAGATATAGATATGCTAACTCGTCTTAAATCACTTGGATTAATTAAGCAGGTTAAGTTAAATGGAAAAAAAAGATGATAATGGTAATGTAACTTACCGTAAGATTGAAATGTGGTATGAGTATGATGATAGAGGTAATTGCATCTACCAGAAGAACTCTAACGGTTTTGAAGCATGGTGGGAGTTTGATGATCAAGATAGAAAAATTGGTTATAAAAACTCAACAGGTATTACCGAGAAATGGGTGATGCCAAAAGAGGAAGCTCAATGGGATCCCTTTTGGCTTGCTCTTGAAGATATTCACGGATCAGTAGGAGCTATTAAATGAATGAGATGAACAGTGAAACTATATTTTTACTTGTAGCCTTCGGAAGCGGGCTTATCTTTCTAATTGATTTATTTACAAAAGATGAATAAAAGTATGAACGGTGTAGAATACATTAACTTATTAGAATCTGACATTATGCCTACTAAGAAAGAGCAGAATGCTGATGCTAAGAGTGCTGCTGCTCTTCACTGTATATACTCAATAGTTATTGATGGAGTTAGTGCTGCAGAGGGTATGGGAACAATTAACAGAGGATTTGGACTTATCTTCAGTGATCACGGAGCTAAATACGTTGGATCACATCAGTCTGGCCCTATTGTTGCCTTAACTTTGGCTCTTAGCCCTAAGAGTAAGATACAAAGAGCTGTTAAGTACTGTCTTAAAGAAGAGTGTAAGGAGATGGAAGATGAGATGCACCTCACCACGGACTTCCTCAACAAGAGGGGTGATAAGACTCAGAAGCTCCTCAAGCTTTGGAATGAATTTTGTGAAGTAAAAGGTCTTAGTACTGAAGCGAGGATGGTTGGGTTAGCGTATGTTGACTCTGCCTTTGACATGTTTAGAGACATTAAGTCTAATGCTAATAAAGGCATTGGATTTGTAACACCGGAGATACTTAACGAGATTGAAACAGCTCTAGGCTTCTCACTCTAATAAGGAACTCCGATATAATTAGGTATGGAAAGAAAGACATACCCTAATAAGATCAAAGTGCTTAAGAACTGGAACAACAAAGTGACTGCAGTTACTATTGACTCCGGAGGCTCTGATGAAAGGCCTCACCGTGTAACATCAGAGTTTCAGGTATGGGACACTGTTAACAAAGTATGGGCTCAGCGAGTGATTCAGCTTGATTTTGTAACGAGACCAGAAGCTATTGTCTACGCAGATGAGATGGAAGGTACCCTCAGAAAGCATCTCATGGAGCGTGACATTGCTCCAGCCAGAGCAACGTTCTAAAGGAACTCCGATATAATTAAAGAGAAGAAAGAAACGAATTATGAAGAAAAACGAAACCCCACAAGAAGTAATCGATTATTGTATCGATAATAAGGTGTCAATTGAAGAAGGTATGATCGCAATGATCGATGCTAGGCTTGAGAAAGCAGAGAATGATGTGAATATCTTTAAACAAGACGTCGTTAATACTATTAATGAACAAAATAGTAAAGTAACTAAAGATGAGTTGGATGATGTAGAGGCATTCCTTAACTCTATTAACCAACAAATCCAAGACTAATGTTTAAGCTAATTAAAAACTTCTTAATTAAGAAAGAGCAGCCTCTACATTACACCAACTGTCTAGATCATCGCACCTGGCTTTCACGTCAAGTACAGGAAGTTGAAATTGATGAAACGCTGAGACTTCAGCTGAGTAAGCAGAGTATTAAAACGATGGATATAGAGTCTCGTAAACGTGCGCAACTCAATGTTAAAACATCCGTCAGTAAAGATGACAACTGGTACGAGCGCTACCTTTAAACAACCAAATAAGTTATGGAACCAGCAGAATCAAAATCAAAAAAGCATTTTTACATCTCACTTATTAAGTCAGTAGTACGTATTTTAGGTTGTTGTGCTATTTTTATTGTAACACCATTAGAGGCTGTGTTATATTTATCGCTTGCTTTAATGGGTGCTGAAGTGCTCGGTATCGTTGAGGAACTATAAATATCTCAACAATGCTCGTGGTTCGTGGATATATTCTAATGCAATACCTATCAGGGTGAATAAATAAACGTATGACCAGCAAGTTTGACTCTGCATATAGTGATATAGTAGAAAGTACATCTAAAGCTCCTAAAGGAGATTCATACGATTCACAAAATAATTGGAAGCCAAGTGGGGTCGATTCTGATTCTGATGGTTCAGGGGGTAGATACAGACGTACTAGGCCTAATACATCAGGTAGGTCAAAAGCTACACACGGTGGCCAAGGTGTTCAAGATGAAGAAGATCATGAGCCATTTGATGCTGATACTAATTCTGATTACAACACTCAAGAGTCAGAAGAAGATCATGATGGTACAGTAGACATTACAATGCCTATAGAGCTTGCTGATGTTCTACATGAGCTCCTAATGCATGTTGTTGATGAGGAGGATGAAGATAATGAGAAAGAAGATCCTGTAGATGTTGCTCATGCTAAAGGTGATATTAATAAAGATGATGTTAGAATGATTAAAAATCTTCGCCCAGATGAAGATGCTGAATATCAGGGCCGAAAAGTTTCACTTAATAAGCCAACTCGAGGTGATGTTAAGAAGTTTAAAGTTTATGTAAAGGATCCAAAGACTGGTAACGTTAAGAAGGTTAACTTCGGTCATGGAGGTACATCAGCAAAGAGTAGAGGTGAGAAGACGATGAAGATTCGTAAGAGTAATCCTAAAGCTCGTAAGTCTTTCAGGGCTAGACATAATTGCGATAATCCTGGAAGTAAACTGAAACCCCGCTATTGGAGTTGCAGGAAGTGGTAGGGCCCATCAATAAATGTAGTTGATTTACCCTTATACTCTTATATAATAAGAGTGTATGAATACTAATATTACAAGTATCGCAGTTGGTATGTGGGCCCCTACACTAATGAGGGCATCCAATCGATATGGTCTTTTAGCTCAGTCAGATACAAGACTGCAGAATAGGTTGCAAAGAGGAGGCTGAAATGTTTAGGTATTACAAGTTTGTAATCTTTATGTCTCTTATCTTAGCCCTATCGTGTAGCACAGAGAATAATATTGAAGTACCTCCTACAGAGATACCTGTACAAGGGCGGAGCCCTTCGGAGAGAGGGGGTGTAGAGAGGATAGAAGAGTATCCAGGAGATATTAGGGATTGGTTTTATTGGCCAGATAGTTGAAAATTCTTTAAGGGTATTGAATAAGGAACTCCGATATAATTAGGTATGGAAGATGTAATAACATGTGTGTTTGTAGGTATCTTAGCTCTAGTAGCTATACCTGCTGTAACATGGTTTGTAGTAAAGCATCTACCTACATTCATAATGTTTTGCTCAAAAGTTGCTGTTTTGATTTTATTTCTTATAATCATCGAACGGATAATGAGCATACAGTAAAATCATGAGTAAGCAATCTATTCTCGTTACTGGCGGTGCTGGTTATATAGGCTCACATACCGTTCGTAGGTTATGTGCTGAAGGTTATAGGGTTATTGTTCTAGATAACCTTGTATATGGTCATGTAGAATCAATTGTTGATGATGAAGTTAATCTCTTCGTTGGAGATGTTTCTGATAAAGAGCTATTAAGGAATCTATTTAAAGTATATGAATTTGTAGGAGTTATTCACTTTGCAGCGTTTGCTTATGTTGGTGAATCAGTAAATGAGCCCCTGAAGTATTATAGGAATAATACAGCTGAACCATTAACTCTACTTGAGGTGATGTCAGAGTTTAACTGTACTAACTTTGTATTCTCATCAACCTGTGCAACTTATGGAGAGCCTGATAAGCTCCCAATGACTGAGGATCAGCCTCAACGACCAATGAGTCCATATGGTAGGAGTAAGCTGATGTTAGAATGGATCCTTAAGGATTGTGATACAGCTTGGGGGCTTAAGAGTACAGCACTACGATATTTCAATGCTAGTGGATGTTCAACTGATGGTAAGATTGGAGAAACTCATGATCCAGAGACTCATCTCATTCCTCTCGTATTACAAGCCATTAAGGGAGATATACCTGAGCTTACTGTCTACGGTACTGACTACCCTACACCAGATGGTACCTGCATTCGTGACTATATTCATGTTGAAGATCTAGCTAACGCTCACCTATTAGCATTGAGATATCTTATTGAGGGTGGTGAATCAATTCAATGCAACCTTGGAACAGGAGTAGGAGTATCAATCCGAGAGATTATTGATGCAGCAGAAGCTGTTACTGGTCGTAAGGTACCTGTAAGGTATGGTGAACGTCGACCTGGTGA
>Ga0307488_10005140_pt1 | contig 10833 bp, 16 predicted proteins | sample SB02metaG_FD_202248 | JGI IMG/M metagenome (GOLD analysis project Ga0307488, IMG submission 202248) | Sea-ice brine microbial communities from Beaufort Sea near Barrow, Alaska, United States - SB 0.2 | ecosystem: Environmental > Aquatic > Marine > Coastal | place: USA: Alaska | collected...
GAAGGGGAGGGGCTGGTCGGGTTGGAGGAGGCCGGCCGATCACTACGTGCAGCGCAACGCGCAGACCTGGCTGCGCTCGGCCGGCTCTTCGCTGTGGTGTACTCGAAGCAACCAGCGCTCGCGGACGCCCCTCCGGCAGGGCGTCACACTGGCTCCCTTTCAGTCCACCTCCCTGTCTGCCCACAGTATGCCGGTGTTCCCGTCACCCGTACACACTCGCTGTATCCCCCTTCATTGTTTCACACCTGTTCCCTTTTAAGCTCTGCTTGCCCCGATTGCCCCCTCCAACGAGTGACAGCTCTCTTGATGTAATACCTCCAAGATGTAATGCCACCTCAGACTCTGGCTACTGGGAGTCGTGGCTGCCGCCGCAGCCGCGCTGCCCTTGGTAATTCGCTCAGTGGTACTGAATCTGACGGGCCTCAACAGTGGCGGAGACGGCTGGAACTGGGGTGCGGGTGCACAATGTGGGCAGACAGCGGGGCCTCCGCCGACTGCTGCGGCGGTGAGAGACTCGGGGCTGTTTCCAACGCATGTGAGGATAGCGGCGGCGGCGCTGGCGGCGTTCAGAGCTGTGCCCGCGGGGCTGGAGCGGGTGGAGGCGGCTGCTGCAGCGCTAGGTCGGTCGACACTGGGCGGTGACTTGCACGCGGGTCCAGGTGTGGAGATAACGGCGCTGCTCGCGCCCGCGGCGGCCCACGCACTGTGCACCGCCGTATACGCCGCCGTAGCCTCCACAGTTGCCACCGCCTCCGATGTCGCCGTCGCCATCACTGCCGCCACCGATGCCACCGCTGCCGACTCCGCCACTGTCACTGTCACCGACGCCGTTGACACATCCGCCGCGGCCACCGCCACCGATGGCAGCGACTACAGCGATGCAGCCACCGCTGGTGCGGCGGGTGAAGAGGTTGGGGCAGAGGCGGAGGTGGAGGCGGAGAAGGCGGCGACGGTGGCAGCAGCGACGGTGAATGAGGCGGCGTTGCCGGCGGATGTGGTGGCGGTCGACCCCAGTGGGGAGCGACTCGCCGCCGCCGCAGCCGCCATCTTTACGCGCATCGCACGGACAGCGCCGCGCGACATCGCCGCCACATTCCTCATCCCCGCGCTGAAAAATCTTCTCGTCATCGGCGTCAACGACTCTACGGGTATCGACGACACAGATTATCCCTCAATCCTGTGCGACGCCGTGCGGTGCGAGATCCTGTCTCCACCAGTGCTCAGCTCAATTCGTCTCTCTCTGGGCGCGGCCGGCTACCGCTGCAACGTTCTACCGCTTGTAATGCTGTGCCTACAGCGCTCGGCGCCGCACTCCACCGCCGCTGCCGCTGCCACCGCGCTCGCCGCCGCCGCCACTGTAGGGCAATGCAGGTTAACACTTTCAAATTCATGTTGAAAGCGCCTATGGTTTCAGTAGCTGAAACTGTAGAATGATGAACTGCTTTCAACTGCTACTTTCAAATTTAACTTGCGCCGCTACACCACGGAGACCGGCGCGTTAAGCGCGACGCTTCGCGGCACCGTGCGGCCCCTGCTGCGCTCTCTCGGCGAGGGGCCGCATGTCGTTCACGCTTTGGCGATGACTGCGGCAGCGCTCGGGACGCCAGCCACTGTGCGGCACATTTCGCCTGCGCTGGAAGCGATTTTGGGATCGGGTGGGGATCACCTTCCGACCGTTGTCGAGGCGGCCACCGTTGCAGCGGCTGCTGCTGCTGCAGCGGCCGAAGCTACTGCCCTGGGTTTGGTGAGTGGCAGTGGGGGTGCTAGGGACGTAGGTAGTGGTCGTGGGGGTAGTGGCAGCGGTTTTAGTAGTGGTGGGCTTAGTGGTGAGAGTGGTGGCGGCGGTAGTGCTGGAGTCAGTGGTGGCGGTGGCGGCGGCGGAGGCAGCGGTGGTGGTGGTGGCAGTTGTGGCGATTTGAGTGCAGCGGTGATTTCCACGGCGGAGACAACGGCCGTGAAAGACGGGTGGGCGACGTCTTCACTGTCAGTGCTGCCGCTATCAACCCCGCCCCCGCCCATCCCCGGCTCCCACCGCACGGTCGGAGCTCTGGCAGCGCTGGGTGCGATCGTTGGGACGCTACCCCCGGCAGGGCCTTGCAGATATTGCTCACCACATCATAGGATGCCATATCACTCAACAGACGAACGTTTGAGCGGTGAATGAATACTGCACTGGATCTATCAGTAAAAGGTCAGCTCGCACTAGTGCCAGTGCAGTCTCGATAACTTGAATGATTGGTGACTCCACTGGTGTGACTTCGGGTTCGAAGTGCGTGTCGAGCAAGTGGCGATGGATATCTGCCTGGCCCTAACCCACGAAATCGTTCTCTGAGCGCCTGTTTCCGGCGCCGCCGCATCCGCCGGGCCCGCTCCTCTCGTTGCTGCTGCTCCCCATGCCGTCACTTCCGATCCTGCTGGGCGCCGCCACCGCCGTGCTCTCCGCCGCCGCCCGCGCCGGGTAGGGCGGAGCAGGTTGACCCCTGGTCGACCCCGGGTTGACAGCGCTTGGTTCCAACGCTACCCTGCCAGAATGGCATTTGCAGCCGTTTTCTCATCCGTACACACTCCCAAAATGTCCTCCCAAATCACGTCCGCTGAATTCGCCATGCCACTGCAGGCACTCCCTGACGCTGAAATACTATTACTGCTTACGAACGTTGCTTTCATTTTCAAGTTGCGCCGCTACAGCTGGGCCCACCGCCACCGCCGCCGCCGCCGTCCCCCGTCTGGCTCCGCTCTTCTCCGTCGCCGCCACCGCGCCGCCACCAGCAGGTGGAAGCGGTGGCATCGACGATCCCCCCGCTGCCCTCGCCGTCGTGAGGAAGGGCTTGGTGAATGTCAACCATCGCAGTGGGCTTTTCGCACCATCGTTGGGCGTTCTTTGCTCCTTCTTCGGACGGCGCTTTATATCATCGTAGGAATGGGCACTTCGCAGCCTCGAAGTGGGCAGTTTGCATATAAGAGGGGATTGGAAGACAGGGGGTTGTCACTTGAAGCGACCCTACTCCGAGAAAACTATATCCGGGCCTCGGAGACATCCTTGGCCTGTCAGCCTTGCGCGAGTTGGTGCCCGAGTGGTCTGCCCTGGAGGCACGGCTCGCGGCGTGCTACGGCTGGACACCTTCCAAACAGGCACTCGAGCTACATACCGTCAGCAACGTCGGCGGCGCGAGTGCAAGCCACGGCGGTGGCGGCAACGGCCGGGCCCTTGCATGAGTGTCGTTGCAGTATTTATTATAGGGGTTCAAGTGTGATAACTCCAGTACAGTACTATCAGGGACGAGCGGCTTAAAGTGAAGCTGGAAACGGTAATCATGTCAGGCCCTGTGGGGCGGCGGCGCTAGCCCCAGCAAGGGAAAGGGCTTGGGCACCATCATCAGCAGTAAACTTCGCAGTAGCATGGCATCCATGAAATCTGTCAGCGCCGTGGGCGGCCAAATCACCGAAGCCTCCGCCGCCGCTAATACAGTTCTGTTGAACCAGATGTCTTCCGGCTGGCACGGTCTGGGTCTGCCCATTGATACCGCTGGAGTGAAGCATGCAGCAACAGTTGCCGGCATGCCAAGCCTGGCTGGGACAATCGCGCGAACGACGGATCTAGTCAGGGACAGCGTGAGTAAGCGGTGGGCTGGGAGGTCGTCAAGCTCCCCAAAGGCGGCGGTGGCGCGCAAGAGATCATATGGCGGTGGCGGCAGCGAGGGAATCGTGAGCAGTTTCACTGACGTGGGTGCCCGGGGCGACGGGTCATACAACCCTGGAGAGCCGTGGCAGGGGGGTTAATGTGAATGAACATAACGACTCGAACCCAGATAAGCGTACGACATGCTTTAGGGATGAATCATGCTCATACATACCTGCGTACTCGGTTCGTGTATTTGACGTCGATCGTGTCGCTGTGCTCAATGCCCCTCCTGCCAGGGCATGGCTGCCATACTCCGTCGCCGCGGCGGATGCATCCGGCGGAGGGCGGGGCGGGGGCACGGGTGGGGTAGGCATGGTGTTTTCAGCCGAGGACGATGAGTCGTGGGCACTGAGCCTGGAGGTCCTGGCGTCGTGGTAAGGCGGCGCAGATCGAAACCAAGAAATCCGTGTTGAAAGTGACTGGAACTAGACTGTAAGCGCTTGAAACTATGATACGATAAACTGCTTTTCAGTTTTGCTTTCAAATTGGACTTGCGGCGCTACGTCGTGGCGCGCGCACCCCCGCGCGCTGAAGCTGGTGAGCGTGTCGGACGACGAGGGGTGGTTCCTCACCGTGGGCGGGAATGGCAGCGGCTCCTCGGAGGGCAACGGGACGGTGCGGGTGTGGTCGGCGGGTGGTCCCTCGACGGCGGGGTTCGGCCATGGTAGGGCGGTTGGTGCAGGTTGTACCGATGTAACCTGTGTTGAAAGCGCCTTGAAATCTGCTCTTGAAGTTAAGATATGACGAATCAGTTTCAAACTTCGCGTCAAATTCGCCGCTACAGCAAGGCGCACGGCGTAACGGAGGTGCGGTGGCGGCGCACGACACGCACATTGCCGCCCCATCGTGCGCCGCCTTCCTGCCGCCGAGCCCTGGTAGGCCAGTACAGGTTTAGGGTTTAAGGTTGAGGGTTTATAAACCCTCAACCCTGGACAGTATCAAAGCCCATGTTACGGTGTCAGCGCCTCAAACTCTAATTTGATGAAGTACTTTCAATGTTTGCTTTCAACTTCAACTTGCTCCGCCGCTACACCCAGGGCACTGCGGCGTGGCGCGCGTCGCGTCGTGCGACTCCGCTGGGCACCTGCACATCTGGCGTGCGGACACCGGCGAGACGCTGGCGCAACTGCGCGAGCCCTCCGCTGCATCGTCCGCGTCGGCGGCGGTTTCGGCGATGTTGTTTCCCGCTCCAGCTGCAGCCCCCGCCGCCACCTCCGCTGCCGCCGCCTCCGCCGCCGCCGCCGCTTCCACCGCCGCCACCGCCACCGCCGCATATTCCAGTGCCGCCGCTGCCACCGCTGCTGCCGCTGCCGCCCCTCCCCTGTCCGTTTCACGCAACGGTAGCGGACACCTCGGAGACGCCGGCACGGTAGGGTGGTGCAGATTGACCCTACGAGACCCAAATTGAAACACCGTCTGGAACTAAGCGCTGGAATCAACGTGTGATGTATGGGTTTCAACTTCTGCTTTCAAAATAATATTGCGCCGCTACAGCACGGGCGCGGATGTGGGTCGTGTGGCGGGCGCTGGCGGGATACCACCAACGATTGTGGTGAATGACAACCACTACGCCGGAGATACTCTGATCGCTGGAGGGCCAGTATCCCCCATCACCGCCGCAGCAAGGCCGGACAGATGATGCCTGCCACGTCATACTCCACATTGCAGACCCCCATTTCTTGAGTCAGACAGAGTGAGAAAGCGAGGCAGACGCGTCAGCGTGTATGTTGAGGCACCAGGCTTCTGCCTTGGCGCCCGTGTCTTGAATTGTATTGTTATGCATGAGGTTGCAAGCATTAAGTGTCAGGCCCTACGCCGTGGCCGCCGCGCACAACGGGCCTGGCATCGCCGGCCGCATCCTCGACGACGGTTTCGGGCTCGGAGTCAACGGGGACGGCGAGGTTGCAGTGCACACAGGGTACACGTGCATCGCCCCGGTCCCGGCCTTGTCAGGCGGAGGCGGTGGATTGCTGGCTCTCGGCACCGCAGATGGCCGGCTTCGTTTCGCCGATGTCGGAGAGGAGAAGTTGCTGGGGTCGTGGAGGTGAGGCTGGGCAAATCATGCCTGCCGCGCTGTTCGCCTCATTTCAGGCCCTCTCTTTTCCGTAGAGACCGTGACTGTTTCATCATGGTGTACTCGTGCGCATTCACGGGGGCCAGGGCGACAGCCTGGTGCCTCCTTATACACGCGGAGGCGCCTTTTTTCACCGCTATCTATGCCTACTCGCACGATTCGCCGTTGAAATTTGTCGGTTGATCAGTACGGCCCTACATGGAGGTGCACACCGGTTTCGGGCGAGGCGGCCGGGGCGGTGCGGACCGTGTGCTTTCCAGGGAACGGGGGTGGGAGCGACGGCTGGTTATGCGCCGGGATGGGACACGGGCACGTCAGTCTCCTGGATCGCCGCGGAGGGCGACTCGTGGCTGGGTTCCCCGCGCACGACGGCGCCGTCACCGCCGCCGCCGTCTGTGGCAGTGATGGCAACGGCGGCGGCGGTAGGGCCTGGCAGAAAATACCGAATACATCACAGGGTCCGTGTCATTCTAACAAAAGAAACGGGGGTTTGCTAATGAGCGCAATAGTGAAATAATGTCTTGAACAATAGGCTGAATGGGTATATTGCCTGGGTGAAATGCCCATGCAGAGTTGCGGACAAAGCGTCAGCGCTCCTCGCGGGAAAGCGGGCGCCAGGTTGAATGCACTTACAGAGTTGCGGACAAAGTCAGCGCTCGGCGCGGGAAGCGATATAACGTGTTCGGCCTATTTATGCCTGGCCCTGTGCGGAGGCACGGGGTATCAACTCGCCACCGCGTCTGCAGACCGCACCATGGCGCTGTGGGATGTTCGAAAGTTGACGTCGTCTACCGGGGGCGGGTACCGCGGCGCGCTGCTGGCCTCCTTCGGGCACGGCTTTACCCATGACATTTCTCTCTGCTTCATACCAAACCAAACGATGGAAGATGCATGGTAACATTTCCTTCCTGCCGGCGAAAACTAAGTCCTGTTCGCGACTCTTTGCGCTGAGGTGCTTGTTCTTGGAACCGCATGAATCGTCCCATTTATTGCCTCAGCTTATTTATTACTCAGTTAAGCTTGAAATGTACTGAGGTGAGGCCCTGTCTTCAGGGGGCACAAGGACCCCGTGGGGTCTCTGGCGCTGCACCGGGGCGATGCCTTCACTGTCGCGGGGGTAGGAGCCAGTGCGTGTATGCCCTGGGTGTATTGGCCAAAATGACCTCTATCCTGAACCGACTCTTACTCGCGCGAAAATGCCCAAAATAGGTTGGGGCACAGTAGCCGGCGTTGGAATCGAGTCGGGATGGCTTGACACCTCATCCACTAAATGTCCGATACAAATTCATCGCGTACAATGGCGTGCTGGACGAGATGAGCAGTACATGCTAACTTGGCCGTACGCTTCGGGCCGACTTGGGGTGTTCCCATTGGCTCAGAGACACAAAAGCGGGGAGTGGGGTGGGGAGGGCTGGAAACGCGGCCGGCAGGTGCCCATCACCCCGCTGCGGCTGCGGACGCGCGCGGGCGCCAAGGTAGGGCGGTGCAGGTTGACCCCGCTAGGATTCAGCTCCTGAAGAGAGAGAGTGAGATGCGTCCGCGTGTATAACGAGGCACTAGGCTTTCGCCCTGGCCCCCGTCTCGGCGCTTGAATGTGAAGCATGGTGATTCGCTTTCATGTTTTGCTTTCAATGTCAACGTGCGGCGCTGCGTCAAGGAAAAGGCGCACATGACCGGCATCGCCGTGCTGCCGCAGAGCCGCCTCTTCCTGGTCACCACTGAAGACGGTACCGTCAAGATCTGCCACTAGACCATCATAGTGTACCGGTACAAATTGACCGTCATCGCCGTGCTGCCGCAGAGCCGCCTCTTCTTCGTCACCACTGAGGAGGGCACCGTCAAGATGTGCCACTAGCTGTACGTTACTGCAATTCGCGTCCAGTCACGCGTCACTGCCCCCGTTACGTCATCCATGGATGCTGCCGCCACCGCCGCCTCATCCTTATCCCACGCCTCCGCCGCCTATGCCGGCTCCGCTGGCGCCGCTTCTTCATCACCCGCCGCCGCTGCCGCCGCCGCCACGCCAAAGAGAAGGCGCACATGACCTCCATCGCCGTGTTGCCGCAGAGCCGCCTCTTCCTGGTTACCACTGAGGACGGCACCGTCAAGATTTGTCACTAGCAGTACGTTGCTGCAATCCGCGTCCACTCACGCGTCACTGCCCCCGCTACGTCCTCCATCGATGCGCTGACCCCGTCGCTTCATCCTCATCCACCGTGTCCGCCACGTATGCCGCCGCTTCTTCATCATCCGCCGCCACTGCCGCCACCGCTACGCCAAGGAGAAGGAGCACATGACCGGCATCGCCGTGCTGCCGCAGAGCCGCCTATTCCTCGTAACCACCGAGGACGGCACCGTCAAGATCTGTCACTAGCGTGTGCACGCTTTACATCAAGCAATAGTCATAGAGAGGAGAGAGACGCTTCGGCGTGTATGGGCGCCAGGCTTTCGCCCTGGCCCCCGTAACTTATCCTCTTCCATGTACTTTACCCGTAGTCATATTCCTTCTCATTTGTGCACATGCATACATTGACCTCCTCCTCATAGAGTGCATACTCACGTGCATCGAGTCGATAGGCACTCACAGGATGGGTCCGGCGTTGAGATTTAGACGTGTATCGACTATTAAAGATGATGATCTCATCTTCTTGCACATTGCTTTATTCATAGCGCTAGCAGGCTCAACTTATGACTCTTCTTCTAGAAACAATGTGATCGAACCTCTCACATCAATCGACGCGCCGCTCGCTCACCACTGCATTCGGAGCCCTAGATAGCGTCAGAATGTTTGCTCATACAGCACTGCACACATTGGCGACCTGCTCAACACTCCACCCCACAAGTATCCCTGATCCTTGAAATCAAAAGTCTGGACATCGTCATCTTGCGTTTTTTGCCGCCATTTATTGAACATTTTTGTCTCGAGGATCGATGATCTCACCCACACGTTTCGTACGTATGAGTAGCTTGTGTTGATGACGCCCCGTTGAAGCGGCATATCCTGCCACGCGAGCACGCAGCCGCCGCCACCACACCGATCGTGCGTCGAGAGATGCCGCGCACGAAGAACGTCCCGCGGAGAAGCGAGGGCGACGTCCTGAACGAGCAGCCGTGCGCTGCCGCCGCCGCCCTCGTAGCCGCGTCCGTGCCTGTGCCAGCGCCTCAAGCCAACGCCCCTCCACTGGGATCTGGGGCTTCTGGGTCGCCAGGGGTTACCGTAAAACTAGAGGAGGAGGAGAAGGAGGAGGAGGGAGGGCCGCAGCAAGACAGGACGGCGCCCGGGCCTACTCGGGTGCCTGCGTTCGGGCCGCGCGCCGCATTCGCCGCCGCGCCCGCGCCCGCGCCTGAACACGAAGTCCCTGCTGCGGGGGGGGCCGGGGGCTCTGGGGTAACCCTAGTCAAAGAGGAGGAGGAGACACTGGCGCAGCAGCGAGACCGGCTGGCGCTGGCGCTGGCGCACGGGCCCGTTCGGGTCGACTCGCACATCAAGGTCGAGGACAGCACGAGCGGGGAAGACACGGACGGGGACGGGGACGGGGAGGAGAAGGAGGGAACGGGCAGGGGTGGGAGCGACGGGGAGGGAGAAGAGGGACTCAGCGGGGAGGGGGCCCTGGTGGTGCTCGCCGTGGAAGCGCACGTCCCGGGGGACGGCGGGGGGGGCGGTGGGTCTTCTCGACGGGGCACCCCTGCGGATCGGGCGGCTCGGGCGAACCGGGGGCGAGGCGACGTCACAGCCGACGCGCCCGCACCGAAGCGTCGTACTCAAGGTGCGCAGGTCGGACAATCTGGGCGCCACGGCGTGACCGAACTCAACGGCAAGCGCACCAAGAAGGACGCACCGTGGCTTAAATGGCGCACGCAGCTGTACCTGTCTGACAGCGAGCACCTCGAACTCGGCATTTTTCCAAACGTGGACGACGCAGCCCGGGCTTACGATGCAGAGGTTCGGCGGCGCGGGTGGGCGCACGCGAGGCCACTCAACTTTCCGCAGCCGGATGAGCTGGCGGCATACCCGCATGCCGGGGAGCGCTGCGACGAGCGAGGTCTGCCCCTCTCACTGGCACCGGACCCGCCTGCCGCCGACCGGGGGACCAGCGCCACGCAAGACGCCACGGGTCATCGGCCTCCAATGCTCAGTGCTCAAAAGCGTGGCAAGAGTGGGTTCTTCGGCGTGGCGAAACGTTCTACCACCAAGGCAGCACTACCTTGGCAGGCAATCATGCACGTGAACGGCACTAACAACAAATACATTATCGGCAACTTCGCCGCCAAGGAGCCTGCCACCCGGTCGTACGACGCGGAGATCCGCCGGCGCGGGTGGACGCTCATAAAGCGGCTCAACTTCCCGGACCCGGCGGACGACACCGCGTTGCCGCCCTCCTCCGCCGCCGCCGCCGGGGCGCCCGGCCCCGAGTGAGAGTCGCGGTCAGTGAACACAACGCGGACGAACGCCTTCACGGGCGGGTGTCGCATCCAGGAGGAAGAGGAGAAGAAGGGGGCACCCACAAGTACACAAACTCATCACAGTGGAAGAACACGAGTTAGCATGACACATGCGTCGCATCTTGTAAATAGACCGTACCTCATACAACACGAATTGAAACACACCCGCTACTTGTTGTCCAATACTACCGCATTGAAATAAATACACATGGACCTTCTGCTCCGCAAGTGTGCATACCAAGGTTCATCGAGGGCCGAGGCGCTCACGTGTCGAGCATTTAGCCAAACAACTGGTCTAGCGTTGAGACTCAGACCAGTGTTGATGACGGAAACAAATGATCGCATCACAATGCACATTGCTTCAGCACTACCAGGCTCGAATGATAACGTTCATCATGCATATGACGACGCGGCTACTTCTTGTGCTAGTATTCTTCAAACCGCGCGGGCTGTTGGTGTGGCTGAAAGTGTGAGGCGGCACACCATTGCTTGGGCGAGGCATTATTCAAACACCATAACGGTCGGGTGGACACACACCGGCGTCGGAAGGACACGCCGCAATAGAGAGGGTAGGGCAGCCGTGGCGGGAGCCGCTCACACGCCGCACCGACGGGCGCTGCTTGCGCCCGAACTG
>Ga0307488_10005141_pt1 | contig 10832 bp, 13 predicted proteins | sample SB02metaG_FD_202248 | JGI IMG/M metagenome (GOLD analysis project Ga0307488, IMG submission 202248) | Sea-ice brine microbial communities from Beaufort Sea near Barrow, Alaska, United States - SB 0.2 | ecosystem: Environmental > Aquatic > Marine > Coastal | place: USA: Alaska | collected...
TAATACAGTTAACCAAGCTGGTGGATCTTTATATCCAATCGGTGCAATTGCTGGGGTAACAATTTATGTAGATCCTAACAGAGCTTTTAATGACTATACTGTTTGTGTAGGACGTAAAGGTGATGGTAATTCTCCAGGATTGGTATTTATGCCATATCTAATGGCTGAATCAGTAGAAACTATTGCAGAAGGAACAATGGCGCCGAAAATCGCTATTAAGTCTAGATTTGCTTTAGTAGATGCAGGATTCAATCCAGAATTAATGTATTACACAATGAACTTCAACTTTAATGCTGGAGCTTCTCTGATATAATTTATATCAAAGTAATATCTTTATATAGAAAGCCACTCTTCGGAGTGGCTTTTTTGTTCTTATAGCTCAAATATATAAAACAATTAAAAACAATAATAGATCATGGCAAAATTAAAAACATACTCAGCGTTTGTTAATGAAGCAATAATTGATGCAATCAAGAATCCAATTAAATGGAAGAAGATTAAAAACAATGCTAAGAAATTTCAAAAAGCAAAAGTAGCAGCTGCTCTTAACGATATAGATTATGAAAAAAAGAAAGCTGCATCAGGTAGTAAAGATCCAGATAAGAATGCGATTCTTAAAGCTGCAAATTCTAAAAAGAATGATACATTAAAACAAGATACTTCAGATATCGGTTCAAGAATGGATGATTTGGCTACAACTCCTGGTTTAAAGAAAGTTGTTACATTAGCTAAAAGTAAATCTAGTTTAGCAGCTAATAAGATAGTTATTAAAGCTGCTACTGGTGAAGAGGCTAAACAATTAAAAGTTCAGCAAAAGAAATTAGTAAAAAAGATCGGTGCTGCTAAGACTGCATTAGCTGATTATGAATCTAGTGATAAAAAAGAAGAGACTAAGCCTGCTCCTACTACTAAAGAAACTCCTACTACTAAAGAAACTCCGAAGACAAAATTATCGGCTGCTGATAAAAAGAAAGCTGATATGAAACAAGAGTTAGGTAATAAAATTGGGGATGCAATGGTAGCTATACGAAGAGCTAAAGCCGAAGGTAAAGCCGAAGAAGCTGAAAAGGCAGAAGCAATAAAAAAATTAAATTCTGTTAAGGGTACTGAAAAAGAAGGTGCTGCAAATAAAGAAGTGGCTGCATTTGCAGATGCTAAAAAATCTAGAGAAGAAGCAATTGAAAAGTTAAAGAAAAATATAGGAGATTTACAACAACAACAAAAAGATTTAAATGAATCTTTTGAATATGTAGCAGAATCTGTATCTGAGAAATTTGCAAGATTAAGAAAAACAATATAACCATGAAACATATAAAATTATTTGAACAGTATATAAATGAAGCGTCTAAAGATGAATTCATGGCAAAGATGGTAAAGAATCCAGTAACAGGCCGTGAAGTTAAAGTTGCTTCAATATTAAGTGATCCTAAAAATCCATTATACAAGAAGCTTAAAGCTAAAGCCGATGAATTAGATGGAGGAGGTAGTGATGAAGCAGTTGAAAAGTTAAAGAAACAACTTGAAGATGAAAAGGAAGAATTAAAAACTCTACAAATTCAGCTTAGTGCAGCAGAACAAGGCGATGAAGATGAGGACGAGGATGAGTATGGTGGAATGGGTGTAGACATTGAAGACATTGAAGATGATATAGATGATGTTAAGAAAACAATAGCTGATCTTGAATTAAAAATCAAAGAAGCTCAAAAATAATTATTAATATGAAATGTGAATGTAAAAACTGTGGCTGTAACAAATCATGTGATTGTACGTGTTGCAACTGTTAAATTAAAACCTTATGTATAAAGTTCGTAAAATAAACTTTGGATGGTATAAAAGGCGGTATGGTATTCTTCTAGAAAACCTGCCGCCTTTGAAGCAAAAATTGCTTTTAAATAACCGTCATATGAAATGGCTAGATTCAGATACCCAAGCTTTTGAAGTTATCTTTAAAGTAGAAGATATGAATGGCCATGAAAAGAATGTTAATAAAGCTATATGGAATCCTTTTAGAGAAACCTTTACTACCCTTAAGCAAATAGAGAAAGATGCTGATTTAATTAAATGGAATTGTGGAATATGTAAAGTTCCTATTAAATCTAGAATGGACTCTAAGAAAGTAGAAAATTTTGTTTGTAGTAAATGTTCTAAAGCCCACAACTCACGGAACGGAAGTGTAGATGGTAGAATTATAGATACATCTGTTAAATTTACTAAACACTGTAAACACCTCCTTAAGAAAGAACAGAGGGAGTTTATGACCTATGCAAAGAGATCATCTAAAGCTTAATGCCTGTTCCAGTGTAATCTTTGGAAATACTGTTAATTTACTACTAGGAGAAGCATTTAAGATTGAAATACTCGAATCTTTTAATTCAGAATTTAATTGATTAAATCCAGGTATGAATTTTTCTTTATACATACTATCTGGTGCTGCTTTTGCTGGATACCCATCATGAAAATGAGTACTCTGACTATTACCTCCCATATCAAACCCAAGTAGTATTATACGGCTAGCCCCTAAATGATAAGCAAGATTAATTGCTGCATAGCCACTATTATTACCGTGTGCTACAGTCTGAGGATCTGTTTCTATGCCGAAAGCTTTACCTTTCTTTAATATTTTAATATCAGTAGTATATCTACCTCCAGTTTTAATTGTAAATTTTAAACCTTTATAATTGTCTATTTCATTTTTGTGCCAAGAATAAAATCTAGAATCAGTCCAGTATAAAACATCTGCCTGTGAATGAAATAATAATGCCTTATTGATTGCAATTGTTTTAGAACCTATTAATTTTCTAAAATCAAAATTCTTTAATGAAGGTCCACCACCTATAATATAAACAGTCTCATCTTTAAATATCTTTTCTACAGTTGTGTATTCAATTTTGTCTTTGTGTAGCTCTGGTTCTGCTTCAACTATTCTTCTTCTACTATTTCTTCTTATTCGAGCAGCCTGTGCTGGTGTTTCTTTTTCAAAATGTTTAGGAATTGGTCTACGCTGAATATTAGAAGTATGACCTACTGTAGCAGGTGGTAGTATAATTTTTCTAATATTTCTATTTCTTTGCATAGTATTGCTTATTTTTATATTTATTTGAGTGTAAACAACTCTCCTACTTTACCATATAAAAATAAATTAATTCATGCGCAACATACAAAACATTTTACTTACCGAAAAATACCGACCTAAGGTATTAGAGGATTTAATAACACCTAAAAGAGTAGGTGAAAAATTAAGCAAAGGAGTATATCAACATTTATTATTACACGGTAGCCCAGGGACAGGAAAAACATCTGCTGCTAAAGTTTTAGTAAAACATTTTAAACATCCTTATCTTTATATTAATGCATCAACAGATACTTCAGTAGATGTTGTAAGAAACCGAATAACTGACTTCTGTGCTAATCGTTCTATTATGGATGAGCCAGGAAAAATGAAAGTAATTATACTTGATGAGATTGACGGTGTATCTGATCAATTCTTTAAAGCATTAAGAGCTACAATGGATCAATTTGCAACCAATGCAAGATTTGTAGCAACATGTAATTATATTAATAAAGTACCAGATCCAATTCAATCAAGATTTGAAATGATTGATTTTGATTTTTCTAAAGATGAAGAAACTGAAATAATGAAACATTACATTATGAGGCTTCTAAAAATATGTAAAGATGAAGGTATTGGTATTGATAAGCATGCAGCTGTAGAATTAGTAAAAAGAAAATTTCCTGATCTAAGAAACATGCTTAATCAGTTACAAGGATTTCAATCACAAGGTAAAGATACTATAACCGTTGAGGATATAAAACAATTTAGTTCGGTATATAAAGATATTTATGATTTAGTTATAGATGGAACAGATCCTGTAAAAAATTATCAATATATGTTATCAAATTATATGAATAGAACTGATGATGTTCTTTCTTCTTTAGGTGCTGAATTTATAGAATTTATTCAACAAGAAAGGCAATCATACGTTCAATTTATACCTCAGATAATTATAACAGTAGCGAAATATCAATCACAAAGACAACAGGTAATAGATCCTGCAGTATCTATGCTTGCTTGTATTTATGAACTGCAATCAATATTAAATGGTGTATGAGAGCACAATTCTTAGAAAAACTAGTAAAAACATTTCCTAATGATTATCAATTAGGACAAGCAATTAGAAAATATCACTTATTAAGATCCAACGGAAACACAAAACCAGATTGTGAAGAAATTGTCTTAAGTTCTACTTTCAGTAATAACTAAAATTTGTTATTATTATATTAAATACTAATACAATGAGAAAAACAGGAAGGCATACGTTTGTAATAGACGGTAATTATTTTCTTTTTAGAACATTATATGTTTTACCAAGGAAATCCAAAAAAGAAGGAATGTTAGCTACTGATGAAGACGCAATAGTTTTTATGAGAAAGCTAGCAACTGATTTTGCATATCAAATTAGATTATTTGAAGGTCTTATTGATAAAGTAGTATGGACTATAGATTCAAGATCATGGAGAAAGGATTTTTATCCAGATGCAGAATATAAAGGTAATCGTAAACAAGATACTTCAATTAATTGGAAAAACTTTTCTAAAGTTACTGAAGAGTTTACACAATTACTTATCAAACAAGGTGTTATCTATTCTAAAATAGATGGCGCAGAAGGTGATGATTTAATGTATGCATGGAATACTGAATCTTTAGCAAATGATAAATCAGTCATTATGTTTACTGGTGATAGAGATTTAGTTCAATTAGTAAATAGAAATAAAACTAATAGTACTCATACAATTCTATTTTCACCTGCCCATAAAAAAATGTATACATACCAAGGATTCTCTGAATGGCTTACTACTAAAGAGGACGAAACCTCTAAAGATATATTTGATGTATTAAAATTATCATCCACACCAGAGGCACAGTCTAAAAAATTACTATCATCAATTATTTCAAAGAAAAAGGTATCAGTAATAGAAGTAGATCCAGAAGAATTCCGTTTTCGTAAAGTTCTTACAGGTGATTCTGGAGATAATGTACCACCTGCATATTGGCATACATCAACTAAGAATGGTAAAACTAGAAGATACGGTGTTAGTGAAGGTAAAGCAACAGCTATTATTGATGAGTTCAAACAAAAACATGGTACACTATCTCATATGTATCTTTATGAAGATGGTTATATTACTGACTTAGCTAATATTCTTATTAGACATATGAAAGCTAAACATATGAGCAGAGAACAAATTATAGCTAATCTTAAATCAAATGTTAATTTAATGGTACTTAGTTCTCATACTATACCAGAAGGTATTTTAGACGAAATGTTTAAATCTGTAGAATCCCAAATAAATGTTAATGAATTAATATTACCTAATGTATCTACTATGAAAAAAATAGTTAAGGGTACTGAATACGATGGTGATGATAATTCTGCATTTAAAGCTAGCTTTTTTAAAGGCGATGACGATGGTGATAAAAATGATATGTCATTTATTACAAACAAAAAAACAAAAGGAAAGATTTTCTAAAAAAAGAAAACTATTCTATTAATAAGTCGTATAAATAATAAAAGGAAATGAAATTATTTGATTATATAAAAGTCTTGTTTGGTCGAGATTTGCAATGGAATAAATTAAAAGGGTATGACAAATCTAAGAATTCATTTATGACAAATAGATTTATGAGTATTAAGTTTCCTATACAAGCAAATATGTTTAATGCATTGAAGATTGATCCAGTAGGTCAAGCCGAAGCGTGGAGAATGGTTGCATCAAAATTTAATAGAGTACCTGGTTTTATTTATACTAAAACAAAAGCCTCTAAGAAAGTAAAAAAATGGGATCCTAATACTAAAGCATTAGAAATGTATTTAAAGATTAATGAAATAGGCGAACGCGATTTTAAAGAAGCAATGAAACATCATCCAACTGAAGTAAAAAATGCAATAAATGTATTAGAAAAACAGATGAGTGATGATATCAATTGATAAACAATTTGAATTAGAAATACCAACACATATTGTATTTACCTTATATAAAAATGATTACATAGATAATCTAATTATATCTAAGGTTAAAAAAGAATGCAAAAACAAATCAGATAATCCATCTGAATTTAATGTTCCAGTAGAACAATTTGAAAGGGCTATAAAAACCTCAGCATTTTTAAGAGCTGAATTACAAAAAACCTTAGATCAAGAAATACTACCTAACCCTAATTTTAAACCAAATTCTATTTTCTTCCTTCAATCTATAATTGCTAGATTATCTAACTTAGAAAGAATTACATTTAAAATATCTAATGACAAAATATTTTCTAGGTTAGTAAAGATTGATAATGGTCGAGAGATTGTAAGTTTTCATTTTAATATTATAGAAGGTATATTTGATCTTACACAAATATTAAGTAGAGAACAATTAGATACTTTTAATAAAAAGTTTATAGACTTAGGAATATTAAGCAATAAGTATTTAGATAGATCTTCTCATTTTTATATTAAAGCTGCACTCTTATTTGATCTCCTTGCGGAAATGGAAGAATCTCAAATTATGGATGCATTTGATATTATTACAGCAATTGATCCTAAGATAGAAGAAGATGATCCAATCTTACTAGTTAAGACTGACTATACACCGTATTAGAACATGAATATATAAACAAATAATGTTTGTATATGAAAAAGATAATAAGTTGGATTAGTGGTCTATTGAAAGATGAAAAGGGTACTCCTTCCTCAAAAAGATTTATTGGTATAACTGCAGGACTATCTTTATGTTCAGCTCTTTTCATTAATCTATACACAGAACAACCAGTAGAACCTGCATTAGTAAACGCAGTAGCAGCAATATGTATTGGTGGTTTAGGATTAGCTTCTGCTGATAAGATATGGGCTAAGAAACTTGATAAAACAGAAGATCAACAAATAAATTCATAACATGGCAGTAACAGGATCATCAACAGATGCTAACGGGGATCAATTATTAGTTAGCCTTCAAACACCTTATGAAAATGTAACCGAAATAATAGGATTTACAGATTCTATAACAGGTGAATCTACCTCTTGTTATTATAATAAAGATTTTAGGTGGGGTATTGACGGTGTGACTTATTCAGATTGGGTTTCATTAACAGATGCAAATTTACAAACGCTTGTATTAAATCCAGCAAATAAATTTTGGATTCAATATAGGTACACTCAAGTTGGAGATTGCACATTAACTTTTAATTCAATAGCATTAGAAATTCTAACTGATGGTGGGGTAATATGCAAAATACCTCAGATTGATTGTGGTGGTGTTGATGGTTGTTCAGGTGCGTTAAATTTAGCATTTGATTGTTGTGAAGGTGGGTGGAATCCTTATGATATATCAAGAGCTGGTCAAATGTATACTCAGCTATCTGCAATGGCAAGTAACTTATTTGGATTTTGTGTTGATTATTATAAAACAAAAGCAGATCAAAGAAGTAGAGATGTTATCCTAAAGGAATATTCTTTATTTGATGTTATTAAGGAAGGTGAAATTAAAATCATGATTCCTGACAATGAATTACCTACTAGAGATATAAACTTTAATCCATTAATGATGGATTTTCCAGTTCAGTTTGAAATTCATATTGTAAAATCTGCATTTGAAGCTGTCTTTGGTATTGGTTCTAAACCTCAAATGAGAGACTATTTATATTTTAAACAATTTATGAATAGAATGTATGAGGTTGATGCAATCGCAGAGGCTGATGATTTTATGTATACTGGATCTTATTGGAGAGTAAGTCTTGTTACTTATCAACAAAGAACAAATGTTGGGTATGAAAATACCGTAGAGGGTTTAGCTGCTGAAACTTCAACCGAAGCTTTAGTTTCTAATGTAGAAGAAAAGTTTAGAGTTGAGCGAGATAATGAATTTAAAGATGTTAGAAAACCTAATGAATATAACACTATAGGTAGCCAAGCAAATGATTATGTAAGAAGAGCATTAAATAAAAGGATGACTATTACAGAAGAGAATGTTTACAACCAGTGGACAATTATTTCTAAATATCATTACGCATTAGGAACATTAGCTGATAATACTTTAGCTGTTAAGTATCGATATACTGGAGGTTGGACTGCAACTGATAATAGAGCATTTACCTTTTGGTTTAGGCCTACATATACAAAACCTATACAAAGTAATATTTTAATAGTTTCTATTTTAGATAATAATGGTCATCCTGAACTTGTTACATCAGGATTGCCTACTGCACCTGTATCAGATGTAATTAAAGCTGGTGATTGGATAGCTGTTAGAGGTACTAGTAATTATAATGGAATACAAAAGGTTTTATCTGTATTAAATAATCAAATAACTTTAGATACTCCTTATTTGGATAATGTAATAACTCCTACTGCTAAATTTGCTAAAGAAGTTAGTAATACATTTATTTCATATGATACTGATGATGCTAGAAACTTTACTTATGTTCAATTAACTTATACTACAAATTGGTTTATAATTAAATTTAACAATACTTATTACAAGTATGATTTATCTAAAAAATCATTAGTACTTAATAAAGGTAAATGGTATGCAGCCGTTATTAACTTAAATCAGTTGGCTAAACAATTATCTTTATTCTTATATAACCCAGTAGAAATAGCAGGAACAATTAATCCTGATAGAACTGCTGATTTAACAAACATATATACAAATACTCAAACAGTACCTACCATAACTATACCTGAAGGTTATACATGGAAATTATTAGGGTGCAAAACTGATTTAACAAATATTAGAATATGGAGTGAACCAATAGAGGAAGAATTACAAGAACTTATATTAAGCCAATATGTAGTTAAAGATTCTCATTTAGCTTTATTACTTGATAATGCTTCTCCTGAATTATTACTCCCAACCGTTACTAACCCAAGGTAACTTGGAATATATATTATAAATTTAAACATATGAAAGAAACATCGAAAGACAAGTTTCGTGATAGCTTAGGTGATTTATTAAATGATTTACCTGATGAAGTAGAAGGCTTAGGTGAGAATGATGTTGATTTACAGCCTGTTAGAGTTGAGAGCAACCAAGGCGCGCAATTAGTTAAAGCTAAAAACAAAGCCGAAAAGGTAATGAATAGCTTATTAACATTTTATTTAAGTGAAGAGATTATAGCTGAGCATGAATATATCAGAGCTAAGGCACAATTAGATGAATCAGCATTATCTATGTTAATAAGACAAATGCAAAATAGTGAAACTGCTATTACTTTATTAATGGAGACAATACATGAGGGTGATGTTTCTCCAAGAATGTTTGAAGTACTTAGTGATTTACAGAGAACTTTGTTAGATATTATTAAAAGTCAAACAATGTACATGGTAGCAATTGAGGAAAATGCTAAAAAGATATCTCGTGATGTAGATGTTTATCATAATACTGAAGGTTCATCCTCATCCAATAAACAAAGTGGTATTAAGTCTAGAGGTACAAAAGATTTAATGAGAGCTTTACAAGATACTATTAAAGAAGAAGATATACAAGACGTCGATGGAAATGAAAATGAAAAATAATTATTTGCTGATTCAAGAAATTGAGCAGCAAGAACAAAAAACATCCAGTGGTATTATTATACCTGTTGAAAAACATAATCGTAAAGCAACAGTTATTAATGCTGGTGATGCAGAACATATAAAAGAAGGTAATATTATATTAAAAAATATGGGCAAGGGTACAATGGTTACTTTGGATAATACTGAGTATGAAGTTATTCATATTAATCAACTTATTGCCATCATAGGATAAACTAATGGCTAAACCACAAGCAGAATCAGCAGGATTTGAATTAAAGATATCTAAAGGCCAAGAGCAATTTTCATGGACTTCAAAGAAAGTGGAACAGTTAATGCTGGCTATAGATGAAGGGTATAAGCCAAAGTCTACTCCATTTTATGAAGGTAATCCTAATTTAAGAAAAGGCAATATTGTATTTAATTATTCTGATGAAGAAATAAGAGAAATTAAAAAGTGTGCAAAGGATATTGTATACTTTGCAAATACTTATTGTACTGTAATGACTGATGAAGGTTTACAGACAATTAATTTAAGACCTTATCAAGAAAATATGTTAAGGCAATTTCAAGCAGAAAGATTTAATATATGTTTAGCAAGCAGGCAAGTAGGTAAAACAATATGTTCTTCTATTTTTATTGCATGGTATTCTGTATTTAACTTTGATAAAAATTCGCTAATACTTTCAAATAAAGGTGCTACAACAAGAGAAATTATTGATAAAGGTAAAACTATATTAGAACACTTACCGTTCTTTATCAAGCCCGGTACTCTTAAATGGGATGTGTTTAATTCCAAGTTTGATAACGGTTGTAGAATAATTGGCCAGACAACTACAAAGAAAGCAGCTATTGGTTTTACTATTCATTTATTATTTATGGATGAGTTTGCACATATACCTGCAAATTTTGTAAATACCTTTTATGAAAATGTATACCCAACAGTATCTGCATCAGTAAACTCTAAAGTAATTATAACAAGTACACCTAATGGGTTTAATAAATTCTATGACATATATACGGCTGCTGATAAAGGTTTAAGTGAATATGTACCATTTAGAGTTGATTGGTGGGATGTTCCAGGTAGAGATGATACTTGGATGAGACAAGAAGTTGCTAACTTAGGTAGCGATGAAGCTTTCAATAGACAATACGGTAATCAATTTATAGCAGGTTCTTCTTTATTACTAAACGCAGCCAGTTTAAAAAAGCTTGTTTCAAATCAAATAGAATTTGAACACCAAGAAATTCTAGATTTTGATGAGGCAGAACTTGATTATT
>Ga0307488_10005142_pt1 | contig 10832 bp, 8 predicted proteins | sample SB02metaG_FD_202248 | JGI IMG/M metagenome (GOLD analysis project Ga0307488, IMG submission 202248) | Sea-ice brine microbial communities from Beaufort Sea near Barrow, Alaska, United States - SB 0.2 | ecosystem: Environmental > Aquatic > Marine > Coastal | place: USA: Alaska | collected 2017-05-06
CCATATAAACAGCTACACCACCTACGAGTGGTACTTCACCTAAATGATTCTTACGCCCGTTTGGTTTATCTACTAAACCTATATTCTCTGCTACTGGTCGAAGTCCTACGACAGCAACGATTGTTATAAAAAAAGCAGAGGCAAATAACAAAATCATCCAATGATCCCAAAATAGTTATATATTATATTGTAAGAAACTAGTTAAAAAAGTTCAACTATCAGCATAAAAATGAACCATATAGAAGACATCCGACTATTCAAATACTGGCGTACAACATAGTATAAACTAACATAAATTAATTAAAAGGAGAAAATATACTTAGAGATTGCGGTGCAGTTTTGACAGCTCCAAATCTAGCGCTCTGATTCGATTATCATTAACAGCTGAGCATCCATTAGCTTATCACAGTGCACATATTTTGCTTGTAAAATCATTACCCCAAATTCAAGAAGCATTTCCCCATAGGTTAATTTTTTTGAACAATGAGGTTTCAACTTCAGAAGGCGGAACCGGTCGTAATTTCACCAACGAAATTTCTTATATTATAAAATATAGCTCATTTAGCATTTCAAAGTCGCAGTAGTTATTCCACAGTGGCAATTTTATTCATAATATAACAACCTACAGTTCTCTCTTAAATAATATCAACAGTTTATTTGCGCTTGACCAAGAGATTAGAAGCGGTAATAAGTAGAAATCTCCGTTAAAATATGATTTAGACGTTTTCTCTGCGTAAATCAAGTTCAAGCTGTAGCCAAATTATCGCCATATTGGAACAACATGGAAGTGAGGTTATCGTTGCAGCTTTGTATCGTGAACATGGCACGAGTGCAGCTAAGCTTTATAAGTAAAAAGATAAGTTGGGTGGCATAAATACATCAATGATGAATTATTCTAAAGCACGAGAACCTGAAAAAGATATATGCAAAAGGACTTTTGAACAGCCAAGATTAGCTTACGGGTAAGGTTTAATGCCATCTCGAGGGAAAGTGATGAGGGTAAATTGGGTTACATAAGACAAAGTTTGCATCCATTTGGCTTTCCGACGCGTTAAGTATCAATTAGCGCCTCTAACAACATAAGCCTAATGGAGCAGCGAAAAACCAGTTGTCGCTACTAGGCTGCTGATACTGAAAAAGCAAGGTTTTAGCTTTTTCCTATGGTATTTGTATTTACTTAATGTAAAGGCTTCCTCTGTAATCATAAGTGTGTGTAAATTATTTACGGTAACCTTGAGTTTCAGCTGAAGATAAAACCTAAACGCTGGACTAGGCGAGGTAAACTGGTGTTTTTAAGTTTACAATTGGGTATCAATCTAATTTGGTCTTTGAACTTTACCTCTAACAGCATTGCTAATGCGCACATTCAATATGATTGACTATTACAATCGAAAATATTTGGCGACTGATGTTGATATATCTATGTCTAGTCAGACAGTTATAATTTATTAAGAGAATTTTTTTAGAGAATTTGTCTAAACGCTGAGGCGAACAAAAACCAAATAAGCGCTGTTGTGACAATGGCCAAAAATATATCTCAAATGAGCTAATAACTTGGGTTCTCAAACAAGGTATAACATATTTTATGTTAAGCCTAGTAAGCCTAATCAAAATGCATATATCGAACGTTTTAATTAAACAGGAATACAGGAATGGCGTGACAACAGCGTGCATTCTATCTATCAAACTACTAAAAGCCAGTTAAAGCATTTATATGAATAACTTCGAATTGAAGTCGGAAGGGGGACATATCGTCAGAAAAATCCTGATACAAAAAATTCAGCGCCCCACTGATAATGCATTACTAAACACGATCGAATATTCAAGTACTAAAATTAATTTATGAACTTGATACTATTTTTAGTATTATCCAAACGGCCTTTGGCTCCTCCTACCACAGAAACATTATTATCGATAAGATTTCATCACCACAACATCGCATAATAGTGTCGAACTCGGCATTTTTTTACACGCAGAACATTCAATGTATAGCTAAATTCAGTTTATGAATAATCACCGTAAACGTAAGCACTGATGACAGATTCCTTCGCATATTGCCAGTTAAATTTATTTCTTATTTTTTCAAGTCTACCCTGAATGTAAGGTTGGTTTATTCTAAGAAACAAAAGAGATTTTTCTAAAGATTCCTGACTATCGCGCTCAAAAACTAGACCTTCTAAGCCAAACGATTTTAGTACATCAGCCATTTCACCAGTATTTGAGCATATAAACGGAACACAATAAAAAATAGCGTTATACATTACTCCTGATTGAGTCGCTCTCTTATAAGGAAGAATTAGGCATATATCAGATTGCTTAAACATTGCTTGTAGTTCGAAAGAGTCTAAAAATTCGTCCCTAACGTAAATCCCTTTAGATAGTAAGGCTGCCTTGGTGCTTAATGATTCTGAGTCGAATTTCCCAAAAACCTTAATATTAAAACCATGTTTTTTAAAAACATCAGCTTGAGTGTAAAGTAAATCGACTCCCTTATAATCCTTTACACTTCCCCAGAACACTAGTTCGCTAGTTACATTTATTTCTTTCTTATAACTAGGAAAACTTGGTAAGAAAGGCATCGCGCCATGCGCCAAAACGTTGAGCTTAGAATTAAATTCATCGCCATAGTTTTTGACGAATATTTTCTTAGTAGACTCGCTAACAAAAATTATTCCCGATGCTATTTTACAAATTTTTACAAATGGTTTAAAAGTCGCTTTTGTATAATTATGTGGGACGTCATTGTGCAAAGTAAAAACTAACTTTCCTCTAAATAACAGAAATATGAATTGATCTATTTGAGGCATAACACTCCATTGAAAATTAATGGAGTGATATATATTGATTTTTGATTTACAGATTAACAACATATATAAATAGTTCACTACTCGAACAATTATGTTGCTATTCTCGCCACCAAAAACACGTACTGTTACGTTAGGCAGTTCCTTCATAAGGTCTATATATTCGGCATTATACTTTGTGGCGCTGCAAAAAAAATCTATACTCATGTATTGAGATAAAGCTTTAAGATAATAGTAACAATAAGGTAACGTTCGGGAGGTAGGATCTAAAATGGCGACTTTTTTCATTAGTGAAATGGTCTCTTGTAAGAACATAAATAATTTATTTTTGAAGAACGCCGTCCTATTACTTTGGCCGGATTACCTATAGCTATAGAGCATTCTTCCAGATGAGACCCTAAAACTGCACCTGAACCTAATACAGAGTTATTTTCCATTACTGAGCCCGGTAATAACAATGCAAAGGAACCAACTACGCAATTTGCACCAATATTTACACTTCTATCTCTTGTCGCATAACTTTCTGACCTAACATCATGGTCTTGAGATAATATCTTAACTTGTAAAGTTATATCTGTATTCTCACCAATCTTAACTCCACCTCGACAGTCAATAAAGCATCCATATTGAATGTTACTGCCATTGCCAACTTCTAACTTCCAAGGTGAAAAAAACTTTACTCCCATATGAATATTACAATTTCCTAACCTTGCTCTATACACAACAGTCAATATAAGTTTTCTAATAAAGTACGAAGGAATATAAGTGAAAAAATGATTCCACAAAGACATTATAAAATACCTTATGATATTCTTTTGTTTAATAAACTTCATTTTTCAATATCCTCGCAATTTTATTATTCCATAAATCAGCATCAATAACCTTACCGCATTTTTCTGTCACGACGAATTGAGACCAATCACATACAATTTTCACTTTTGTACCAAAGCAACTTTCCATCTCTCTTGAAAAAGCGCAATTTGACATATAAATGGTCGCACTCGAGTTTAGTGCTTCGAAAAAAACACCGCTAACTCGATAATCAAATTTTTGCGGTATCAAAATTCCATTTGCTCGTAAAATGATATTTTCATAATGCTCGAAATATTGTTGCTCAATGACATTGCTCTCTTCACTAAAACCATTGCCCTTTCGAATTAAGATGACGTCTTCAATACACTTAATCGAATTATTGATTTCCATTTTACTCTTCTCAGAAATGGTTGATGACGGCATAAAAAGTATTTTTTTCTGTTTGTCTAAAGTCACCCCTAATAAGTTATCACTGTTAAATTCAATTTTTTTGATTGGATGCCAAATAGATATAACTTTCTTTTTTCGACGCTGAATTTTAGATCCTATATATGGAGCGAGCGTAATATGTTTTGCTGCCTTATTAATCAGATTAAACAAGGTAGACTTAACTTTAGAACTTGGAACAAAAGTATTATGCTCAATCAAGTAAAGCCTAATATTGAAAAGGTAAAAAAAATGTGAAAGGAAAACTAACGCAAACAAATCATAGCAAAGAAAAACCACACATTTTTCCTTATTAACTATTGCGAAATTTAAAGTACGAAAAATGATAATTATTTGTCCTAATAAATAAAAAAATCTAAATCTTTTATTTATTAGCCGGCTTGAAAAAAGTCTAGTATTACTTAACGCACCGCCTCTGTAGTTCGAACTAGAAGAAACTAATAAAGTGTGGGATTCACCTAGCAAGTCTAAAAATAATCGATTAAAATTTTCATGACCTTTCTCATCTAGCGGATCAACTATTAACATTTTTTTCCTTAAATGATAGTAACAAACAAATAAATAAAATTAAAAAAACAAAGGAATGAACAGGCTGCCAGTACATATTTAAACAAAAAACTGAATAAAAAACTAAAAACCAATAATGGGTAGGTACTAAATCATTATTTTCCAATTCTAAAAAACGCCTTACTGACAACTTCCTTAGACTCAAATATATTGAAACGAAAAAAATGGCGCAATAACTGAATAATAAAAACAACCCTCCTTTTAAAAGCATGAAATTTAGAAATGAGTGTGGTTTTTGATACATGTTGCTTATTAATTCTGTTCTTGAAAAATCAGATACGCCAAGCGCTATTGGATAGCCTGTCTTAGTAAAATCAAAGTAACCACCTAATCCCTGCCCAAAGAAAATAGCCCAAATATTATTATTATTTTTACTCCATATATTTACTAGTTCATATTTCCTTACTGAAGCTGAACCCGACATTGCAGATTCCCCCCATAATTCTTGTGTAAAGAAACTAAGTTTGTAGGTAAGAAAATTAAAAGACTTTGGTAAATATATCGCAATTAAAAACAAAATCGCAGAGATAATAATCAACATAAGGACAAAGGATTGGCGTGAGTGATTTAAGTCTCTTCTTGAACGAGTAACAAGGAAACTCAATAACATAATTAGTACACACGCAACAAACATAGCCATATCTAATCGCTTCATCGAAATAGAAGCCAGAAACGAAATAAATACAAGTACAAACTTCTTGAAATGTGGCAATTTTGACATTAATACCGCGAACATGACAGCATAAGAACTGTAAGGCTCAGTACTAAACTCAAGCTTAACCGTCATATTCAAATAGTCTGAAATCATAAAAACTATAGTTCTTACACCTATAATTACTGTCGAAACCAATATCGCCCTAAATGTTATTTTCATAATATAGTTAACCCCTAATAAAGAGACCATATAATGAGTAAAACAAATTGCACATAAGGCTATTAAATATAATCTTAGATCCGATATAACAGCTCTAAAATCAAAAAAACCGCCAACGATCGTATTTATAAATGTAGATACAATAAGTATGAGTAAGACTAGTAATATTGCGCTGATATGGATTGTAATTTTTGGACTGAAGCGAGCTGCCGTTAAACATATTTTAAAAATTGAATAAAAACCAAATATCATAATTGTAAGAGATGAGAGGCTAAAACCGACCAAACTGACTGAGTGAAATGAATAAAAGATATCAACACTAGAATTGTCACTTGCAATAATCTGCAAGACTAGCTCCCTCGAAAACCTTGGGCTGGCAAGACTAAAGACTATAAACAGAAAATAAGCAATTTTTAGATTAATAAAAATACAAGATACTATTGTGACAAAAATTATCAGACTAACGTAATAACCTATAATCGATGATGAAAAATTATCAATAAAATAACCTGACAAAAGAGCAAATAAAAGTATCAATATAATGGTTTTAAAAGACAGGTCTAAGTCACTTACATCATCAAGTTTTTCAGCAAGCAATATCATTAGAACATCCAGCTTTAGGCTTAGTTATCAATACAAAAAAGAGAGTCGTAAGCCAACCTACTAGTCTAGACGCTAGAAAGCAAAGCGACACCTCTACAATTGTTAAACTATTTATTAAAATACCTATGAAGAAAAAAAATGTAAAAAGCTGAGCTAGTTTGATGTATAAAAAGTATTTAGCTCGCCTATGCAACACTAAAATTTCCCACAACCCTGAGGCAAACTCCCCGATATAAGCTGCAGAAAGCACCAGTCCCAGCGTTTGCATCTGCAACGGTAACTCGTAGTAATTTGATAACAAGAATTCATATGAAAATATAAGGGTCAAAAGGGAAAAAATTCCTAATAATAAAAACAACAACGTAACCCGAATCAATTGTTGTGTAGAAAACGTATCACTTTGCAGTTTTCTAAAAAACACGGTATTTATTGAACCTAGAATTAAGGGAACAGCAAAAAATATCGATGATACTTTGGCGTATAGTCCTGCTTGTTCTGAATCAAGGAAAGTGGAAATTAAAATAACATCAGATCTCATACATATAATTGACGCCAAACTAGCCCAAAATAGCAGCTTAGAATCTAAGGTTATATCTAGGCTTCCAATGCGGACATCACCTGCAAATTTAACCTCAGAACTTGCTTTGATAAACACAATTGAAAAGAACGCGCCTAACGTAAAGCTACAGAGCATTAAGTAAACAGAATTGTTTTGACTGAGTAAATAAAGTATTAAAAATAAAATTACGGTCGTGAGAAAGCGACTAAATTGAGTTGAAAAAAGCATTAAAGAGCTTTCTTTCCATTTATCTAAAATCTGGGCATTCGTAGACAAAAATTTTATTAGGGTACATAGCCAAATATTGATTAATAACAAGAAGGCAAATAAATATCCAAAAAAAACAGCTGAATAAACCCAAAATAATAAGCTTAAAATAAAGTAAGTCTTGGCCTTTGTCTTGATTGTATTTAAGATATCAAAGGTTGTTAAGCGTTTAGATAGCTTTTTGATAAGCGCATGACTCAAACCGAGGTCAAAAACTACATAGCCAATAGCTGATAGGTATATAAAAGAAGTAAATAACCCCAGCTCTGATGCGGATAATGTGGCTATGGCAGAAAGTATTATAAAATAATTTAGTACCGCTCCAGACACATTAGATGACAATAATTTTGAGACATCTTTTATCATTTTATTTTTCCCAAATTATATCATACTTTTTTATTTGCGCAGGATTACCAGCAATAAGTACTGACTGAGGGAAAGTTCTATTAACTACAGAACCTGCAGCTACTACTGAATTGTCATCAATATTAGTTTTCTTGAGTAAAGTACTTCTTGCACCAACCCATACTCTGTTTCCAACATAAACGTTACCATTAGGCGAACTGTGATGAAATGAATGCACATCACTGTCGGTTATTAATACTTCATAAGAGATAGCAGTCTGAGAACCAATAAAGCAAGAATTATAAATTAGTACTTTTGAATCTTCATTTACAAATGTTTGGTCACCGATTTCTAAAGTAGCATTATTTTGAATCGATATATGAGCACCTTTCTTAATTGATACACTGCCGTTGATACGCAATGTTCCATTATTACCTATATGCAGTAACGCTTTACGAGTCGAATAGTAACCTAAGCCAATACTTAATCGGGCTCCCGGGATGGAGATAATATTAGAATTTCGACTAAGCTTAATTGCTACATTCCGGCCGACAAAAATGGCCATCTTAAATTTTATCGAATAGTACAACGTTTTTATAATCGAAATATTTAAAATCATGCGTATCAATTTGTTCATTTAACGAGTTACGGCGCGAATAGCGTAGTGGAAAAAGCAGTAAGACGAATATAAGATATTTAATCCTTCTAGTTCTCTATATATTTGCCATTGCCTTTTAGCTTTTTTAAATTTATTTGAAGAAATTGAACCTTTAACTAATCTATATTTGGTTAAAGGAACGGCTAGAAGCGAGGCTGTCCCACCAACTTTTAAGATCTTTAACCAAGTTGCATAATCCTGACCGGTTCTAATGTCTGGCATCGAAATTTCAATCCCTAACAACTCTTTATCGATCATAACCGTGGAGCACCCTAGAGTGGCTTTTTTCTTCAACATATCATCATATGAAAATACACGGTCAACCCCACAATCAATTTTTTTTTCTAAAGCATCGCCATTTTCATTGATAAGTTGATATCCAGTAAAACAAAATGCAAGCTTATGATTATTCATATAAGCTAATTGAGTATCTAACTTACTAACTTCCCAAACATCATCTGAATCAACGAATGCCAAAAATCTATTCGAAGCCTTGCTTATAGAATTATTCCTCGCATACGCCGCACCACAGTTTCTTTCCAATTGATAAAAATGAACTCTCTCATCATTCGTCGCGATCTCTGTAAGAATTGAAATTGTTGAGTCGGTAGAGTAGTCATCCGTTACAACCCACTCCCAACTTGAATTAGTTTGACACTTAATTGACTCATACAGTTGATGAAGAAAAGCTTCTGAGTTGTATGTAGCAGTAATAATTGAAATTTTCATTGAGCACCATAAAGCGTAGTGTTTTTTAAACTATAATTAAATTATTCATATAAATATTTTTGCGCTAGTGTTATAAACTCTATTCAGCCAGTTCATGTGAGACAGAGCTGATTTTTCTAAATTTATACAAAAGTAACAAGAACGATAATATTCCACCCAATGCCCCCCCCAAAATTACAATACCTATTCTATTCGGCCCATATCTAGTTTCAGGCGTGACAGCCGGGTCTAGAATACTAAAAGCGTAATCATCTCTAATCTTTGTCAACATTAATGTCTGGTAATTTTTATCAATCAAGTTGAAAAAGATATTTTGAATTCCAACGTTATTTGTATTTGATAATTCGGAGTTCAAAAATTTTATGCTTTTTTCAGCATCTAATAGGTCTTGTTTTTTTAGATTTTCATTAAGCTCAACAATCAAAAAATCGATCATCTCCTTAGCAAATTGCGGAGAATAAAAAGTAAATGATATACTAACAGTGTTTGTGTCTTCGTTTTCCATAATGGTCAAATGATTTACTATCAACTTTTCATATACTTCTCTGTTAGTAGGAACTGTTTCCAAGGGGTATTTTACTTCCCTTACCCAAGATTTATTTACTTCCCTATATAAATCATCATCAAAAATAACTTTGTTTTTGTGTCTGTCCCAACCAACTCCAGCAATTATTTCATCACGAATATCATATTTTTCAATAAATGAATAAAGAAATGTCCTAGATTGAAGTAACGCTAACGCTTTTGTTTGCCCACTTTCTGGGGATTGGCCCAAATCTATACCTGCTAAAGACGCAACTCCACCAAATTGACTAGCTAAAGCTCCAAGCTGAGATGATGAATTATTGGTACTGTTTGATACTAGCAGTGCATCAGCTTTGTAAACATTTGGTAGTCTTACTGCATAAACAATCGAAGCAGCAATTAGCAATGTTGTTATGCTAATAACCAACCATTTATTACCAAGGGCTAATTTGATAAACGAACTAAAGTCGATATAATCGTCGTTCTGATTGATATTCTCAAGCATATTAATGTTTCTTTTTTCCATATAATTCAAAAATATCCAATTTCAATAAGTTCTTTACTGAAAATTAGTTCAAAAATAAAGCAGACATTGCACACAGACTATTCAACTTACAAACTCCCAATCGCAGCCAACGCCACAGCAGTCTGATAAATAATCTGCGTAACCCCCTGCCATAAACCAATATTATCGTAATTCGTCACATCCCGAGGCACCACAATAGTATCCCCTGGCGCTAAATTAACTTTGCTTGCATTACTAAACCAAAAACTTGATTCAGGAATAAAGACCGAACCATCCGCTCTCACTATATATACTTTTGAAGCATCACCGTATTCTCTTACACCGCCTGCTTTAGATATATAATCTGCGATGCTCAAAGTAGGGTCATACCAATGCGTTGCCGTAACAAAGACTTCTCCAATAATCGACACTGCTGGAGTTATGTTTGGAATAACTAAGTTATCGCCACCTTTCAAGTCAATATCAAGCCCTGTTTCGTTGTTTAACAGCGCACCTAAGTCAATTACCAACCTACCAATGGGCTGAGCATTTTCCAGCTCATTAAGTATCTTAGTCGCATTGTCATAATCAATTGTCTTTGAAAACTGACTATTCGATAAGTTATTGTTTGCCAACTGCTCCCGCAAACCTTCAACGGCTCGCTTTATACTTTTTTGTTCTTTTCTTTGAAGTTCTACACGAGTAAAGACGGCGGCTTTAATGGTCGCTTTTTCTGTTAAACCACCAGCACGTTTCAAAAGGTTCGTTAAAGTTTCATCTTTAGTTATTTGATAAGTCCCAGGGAAAACAACTTCCCCCGAGAGTGTAACAACATTGTTTTCATACCAATCAGGAATTCTAACAATATTTAACACATCTTTAGACGTCAACTTTATTTGTTCACTCTCAACCAACGCTAGTTGTGTAAAAAGGTTAAATTGTTTGTGTTCGGTTACCGCTAAATTATCTTCATAGATTAGTGATGTAATTTCAGCACTCTCTAAGTGTGCCGATTCGGTCAGCCCACCTGTTGCGCGTAATATGCTTGCCAATGAGTTATTAGTCGCTATTGGATAAACGCCAGGAAACTTAACTTGCCCAACAACTTCAATGAGTTGAACTGAACGGCCTTCAGA
>Ga0307488_10005143_pt1 | contig 10831 bp, 15 predicted proteins | sample SB02metaG_FD_202248 | JGI IMG/M metagenome (GOLD analysis project Ga0307488, IMG submission 202248) | Sea-ice brine microbial communities from Beaufort Sea near Barrow, Alaska, United States - SB 0.2 | ecosystem: Environmental > Aquatic > Marine > Coastal | place: USA: Alaska | collected...
TAGGATGAGGTGATAATGTGTTGTGAAGTTATCAAGATGTTGTAGGAGTGTAAAAAGGGAGATCAGGTGTGGTAGTGAATAAGTGTATTTGTATGAGCAATTACCCATGTACTCGGGTCTTCCAAAAAACCCGCGCCACCCAACACATCTTGAAACCCCGCGTCTTGGGTTGAACGGCATCATGTGACGTGGCGAGCAGTGCCCGCCTGACCCTATCTCCAGGAGGTAGATGCCGCGCACGCACCGCTCACCCCCCGAGCAATGCCCCCGACGACGATGCCGCCGCCCCTAGCGAGGGCCGTTGCTCGAATATCTGGCCCAGGATCTGCCCGATGGTGACGCCGCGCCCAATGAGCTGCTCGGCGGTGCAGGTGCGGGCGGAGGGGTGGGCACAGCGAGCGCGGCCGTGACAACCAATTGGGCTGGCTTGTCGGCGATGGATGCCCCCGACGACGCCGCCCCCGGCGAGCTGCTCGGGCCCCCGTTGCTCGAGGAGTGGCTCTCGCTCCTAGGGTTGGTGCTCGCACAGATGGACCCCACGGACTGCGCGCTGCTCTCGCGGGTGGGCAAGCCGTGGCTGGCGGCGGTGGTGTCCCGCGGCTTGCCGTGCGCGGGAAAGGGAGGTGCGGTGCCGCTCAAGCTGGTACATTTTATCTCGTCTGCCGAGATGTTGGCTTGGGCGAAGGCGAATGGGTGCCCGTGGGAGGTGAGGGTTTGTGCATTCGCCACTTGGGGCGGGCACCTGGAGGTTTTGCAGTGGACGCGGGAGCACGGCTGCGAGTGGGATTCCCGGACGTGTACGTGCGCCGCTCGAGAAGGGCACCTGGAGGTTCTGAAATGGGCGTGGGAGCAAGGTTGCGAGTGGGATGCGCGGACGTGCACAGCCGCCGCTAATGGCGGGCACCTGGCGGTGCTGCGGTGGGCGCGAGAGCACTGCTACGAGTGGGGCGCGGAGACGTGTAAGTATGCCGCTTTGAGAGGGAACCTGGGGGTGCGGAGGTGGGCGCGGGAGGACCACTGTGAATGGGACGTTGCGACGTGTACAGCAGCCGCTCAGGAAGGGCACCTTGACGTGTTGCGGTGGGCGCGGCAGCACCACTGCCCGTGGGATCGAACGTTGTACACTCGCCGCTTGTAACGGGCACATGGAGGTGTTGCAGTGGGCGTTGGAGCGCGGGTGTCCGTGGGGGGAGCAGGCTTTGTGTGCACACGCCGCACTGGGCGGGCAGCTGGAGGTGATGAGGTGGCTTCGGGAGCACAACTCCCCGTGGGATGTGGAAACATGTGCATATGCCGCTGAGGGCGGCCACCTAGCGGTGCTGAAGTGGCTTCGGGGGCACGAATGCCCGTGGGATAGGGGCACCATTGTGCGAGCCACCGCGGCCGGGCACGCGGGCGTGCGCCAATGGGCCCTCGACAACGGCTGCCCCTCATGACCCGCACTGCTGCTGCGCAATGCGTCAAGTGGCAACGCCAGATTTTCCTGACAACGCGCTATTTTCGTACGAGTGCCCAATTTCCTGATATGACTGGAGCTAGAGCCGCTGGAGCTGCTGCTAGTATAATTTAGATTTCAGGACAGTTTCTGTATCGTCGGCGCGAGGTGGTCGGCTGCCTTCTGCAGGAACAAGCACTCGCACAACTTTGGAGAGTTATCCTCGCCCCAGCCCCAATCCTTACCCGCGCCGCGAGCCGCGACGCGAGCGCCACGTCATCCCCTCCAGCGCGTTACCCCCGCCCCGCCGGAAACATATGCGCCATGATGCATTATTGCAGATCTTTCTTCTCGCGCGGCATGTGATCCGCTGGGTGCCGCCGCCCTCCTGTGTGTGCGCGTGTTGTTGTGGCGGGAGAGGCAGGAGGCCGGAGGCGCGGAATAGGGTTGGCCAGCTGGAACGCGGTCGGGCGGACTCCATCATGTCCGCGGGCACTCAACCACGTGGTACGTGGTAAGAGGTACGAGGCTGGTGTCAGTGCCACCACAGTGGGTCCACTGTGCGTGAGCCCCGACGTGAAGCTCGCGGTAGGCGCCCGGGGCGGCATCGATAGGATGGTGCCGTGGTGTGAGTGAGTGAGTCGTGCTGTCTATGTATTTTACAATTTATAGTAGCGGGCTGGAAAGTAGCGGGAGCACAGCCCTTGGACATTTCATCAGCTTCCGACGTACTCATCATAGACGATGCCAATCGCCCACCACTCCCGCCGCCCCCGCCCCTGTGCCCTCCCCCTTATGCCGTGCTCGCCAGTGGAGGCGAGGTGACAGGTGAGGTGAGGCGAGGCCAGGTACAGTACTATGATCAAGCATTCAGGTCACTACATTCCAAACTTAGCTGACTTCAGTCACTCCGCCCCCGCCATCCCCGTGAGATGTGAGGTACACTATGTCCATTTGAAGTAGGGTGGCGCCCACCGCCGTCTCTACGATCGCTGCCGCCGCCGCTACCACCCCCGCGGTTGTCTTCCCCTTCTCCACCTCCGTTGTTGCCACTGTCACCGCCACCACCGCCACGTCCAGCTCAGCCACCACCAGCGCCGTGCTGGTTTCCACTTCCGCCGCCGCCGTTGCCACCGCACCGCGCTAGTTGTCACCGGCGCTGCGATCCGCGTGCTCCAAAGAGGACCCCCCTGCCTCCGCCGGTTCGCTCCGCATGACGCAGTGGAGCTTGTGCAGGTCCGCCGGGTTGTTCCAGTGCCGCAGCTGGCACGTGGCGTCGCACTAACACCTGACGCAGTAACGCAGTAAAGGCAGTAACGCAGATCATGTGATGCACCAGCTTCGCGCAGGCCACGCACTTGCGGAGCTCTGTCAGGCGCGTGACGGCAGCCTCGTAGCCCTGCGCGGCACTGAGCTCCATATACGCTTTCCCCAGAGGCAGATCCTTCTTGATGCCCACCCCGTCCGCACACATAAAATCGCCAAAGAAAAACTGAGCCGCTGCGTAGCCTTGGTCGGCCGCCTTGCGCATCCACTCAGCCGCCTGCGCGTCGTTTTGCTCCACGCCCCTGCCCTGGAGGAACGACGTTCCGAGGAAGTATTGCGCATCCGGGAACCCGAGGTGGGCTGCCGTGCTAAACAACGCCACCGCCTCCACCTCGTCCTGCTCCAGACCCTCCCCACCCTCGAGGTGCCACAAGCCAAGCGTCGTGTGAGCCTGCAAACATCCACGCGCGGCGTCCCAGAGTGTCTGCTTCGCGAGCTCACTCGGCGACATCACGGCCCGTCGTCCCTCTGCACGACTCGCCGCGGGTTGCGACCTGCACTCGCACACCTCTGCGCGGTGCGTTGTGGCGGCGGTGGCGTATCCTGTCTTCCCAGTCTCGTCTTGGGTGAGGAAACCTCAGATCAGATCTTGCCCTAAAAATGAGAGCGTCGGACAACTTCCCTCTCCCTTGGCAGTGCCCCCGCCTCGCTTACTCCGCCGTGTGGGCTAGCCGCAGCCCCGAAATTCACGCGGGTGGGGCCGGGATCTGCTCGTGGGGGCGGCGGGAAGGCTAATGTGGTGCGGATATTGTCAGTGGATGTGTCGTTTGCCTCTTACAAGCGCCAGCGCGCGACATGATTTATTGCCGCCGTTCACCATTTCACGTCATGTCAGAATCCCTTGCATTGTCTTGTCACTGTCACCACACCCTCCCTCACATCTATTGATTCACATTGATCCAGACATCTCCGGCGGCACCATCACCTCCGCCGCCGCCGCCAGTGTCGCCGTCAGCGCCGCCATAGCCATCTCTTTGTCCGCCGCCGGCTTCGCCGTTGTACCCGCCTCTGGAGCCGTCAGATACACATGATGCAACTCCACCAAGAACGCCTCCTTGGTGGCCGCCGCCTCCGCCGCTGCAGCCGCCGTTACCTCCGCGCAAAGCTAGTTGTTGTCAGGGCTGGGATCCGCGTGCTCCGAGGAGGACCTCCCCGCCCCCACCGCCTGGCGCCGCTTGACGCAGTTGTGCTTGTGCGGGTCCACCGCGCTGTTCCAATGCCGCAGCTGGCAGGTGGCGTCGCAGAAACGCCTGTTGTAGCACCGCGAGCAGATCTTGTGGTGCACGTCCAGCTTCCCGCAGGCCACGCACTTGCGGAGCTCCTTCAGGAGCACGACGGCTTCCTCGTTTCCCTGCGCGGCGCTGAGCTCCAGGTACCTCTTTCCCAGAGGCAAGTCCTTCTTCACGCCCACCTCCCCACTCACGTACATCTCTCCCACGTAAAACTGCGCTGCTGCGTTGCCTTGGTCGGCGGCGGCGACGACCATGGCCCACGACCCGGCAGCGGCGGAGGCGTCAGCCTCGGCGGCGGCCATGGCGGTGACCGCGATGGCGGTATCAGCTGCGGCCTGCTCGACGGCGGCCGTGGCGGCAGCAGCGGCGGCGGCGCTGACGGCGGTGGAGGACTGGCGGGAGCGAGGGAGGCGAGGTATCTTTCCGCAGCCGCGTGCCCCAGGTTGGCCGCCTTGCCAAGCCACGTCGCCGCGATCGCTTCGTTCTGCTCCATGCCCTCACCATCTAAGTATTACACGCCGAGGAGATAGTGGGCGCCCGGGTGCTCTTGCGCGGCGGCCTTGCGGAACCACGCCGCCGCCGCCACCCTGTCTTGCTTCAGCCCCTCCCCCCCGTCGTAGTAGAGGCTGCCGAGTGCGAGCTGGTCCTGCGCCCCGCCCCTCTTCTCCGCAACCCGGCGCAGCCACTTCCCGAACTTGGTCGGCGCCATCGCGACCCTCGTCTCCAGATCCACCTCGGTGCGACCTGATCCACCGAAGTGTGACACGCAGAAGCGCTGATCCGCAGCGTGCACGGCGCGGTGAGAAGTGACCCCGTGCCGGCTGTGTGTGCGTCGCTGTTGTGGAGGGGAGCTTAGATATTCAGGGCAGCGACCGACCACTAGTCGGGCGGACAGCCTCGGCCAAGCTCTCTCGAACCCGTGGGTCGTGGCAGGTGACCAATCGCAAGCAGGGGGAGGGCGCGCTGCTGTGGGTGTGGACGTCGCTTAAGGGAAGGGGGGGGGGGCAGTCGCAGAGGACGCTGGGGGGGCGATGAGGCGAGTTGGCGTGGACGTAATACGAGTAGAAGGTATGCGATCATGAACGTGTCTAAGAGTGAACGTTAACAAGGCAGCTACGTCGAAGCCATGGCAAAATCTACAGGGCATCATGTAAGGATGTGTGTTTTGGAGAGCCGTCGTACTGGGAAGCGAACTATGTTATAGTCGTTTCACGCATGTCTGCTCGCTAGGGGCTAGGTTTCATTCGGTCATCATTGTTTCACCATCGCTGCTATGTTCGCTTTGTTTAATTAGCTCATCAGTCATTTCACGCGTGTCAATCTGTTCGCTTTGTTTCGTTCGGTTAGGTTCTGCGTTCACATCACGGGGGCCAAGGCGAAAGCCCGGTGCCTCCCTATACACGTCGAGGCGTTGGTCTCTCACGGGGGCCAGGGTGAAAGCCTGGTGCCTCCATATACATGCGGAAGCGTTTCTCTCTTTCTCTCGACACACATTCGCGGTCACATCGGTTCACAGCGAGCGAACGACTTGCTCGAACGCTGGGCCCGGCAGCATGCCCTAGAGCAGGGCCTTGTAATCATATTTCGCGTGCCAAGTTGTTTTGGCGCGTGGATTGAAGTTTTATCAGCCCAATCTGGATTGGTTTACAGGTGAAATTGTAGCCATTTTGACCCTACTGATTATCAGTGATTTATGGGCGTATGGCTCAAGGACAGGCGACTTCGACATGCACTCGAAGGTTGAGCTGAATCAGGAACGAGTGGCCAGGCCAAGCAGGAGGAATCGGACAGTGTGGGTACAATGATACTCGGTACACTATGATCACACAGACATGAAATTAGTGTGACGGCCCTGCCCCAGACACTGTCGGGCAGGCGGGTGCGCAGCAGAAAGGCGCTGTGCCGCCGCCGCCACAGATCCCAGGCCCGCTCCCTCGCGCGGTCGTTGTCGCGGATCTCACGCCAGGGTCTCGCCACTCGTTCCCTCACTATTTGGTCTGTGTTCATAGTGTACCGGTGCACCCGTACACAGCTACACACTCGCCGCATCCTCCTCCCTGAGCTGGCCACTATTTCCCTTCCGCTCCATTGACAGCGGTGTAACCCGGCTTGGAATGTCTGAAACCCCACCTGAATCCACTCAACTGTGCTGGCACACTCGTTTCCAGCCTTGTCAGCTCAACTGCGGCGATGTCGTGTCCCTGAAACCTCACTTGATACCACTCAAAGAAGGAGCCGGCAGTTGAGCTGAAAAGGGAACAATCGTTGTAAGTAAGGCGCTCCTGCCTCCTGCATCGGGTCGCACGGCTGCACGCTCGGGTCGCGGCGCTGCACCACGCGCGCGGTAAAGGGTGTGTCTAGCTCCACGTGGACCTCGATGAGCACCACATGGCTGGCGTCCGACTCGCCGGCGGGGTCCAGGTACTGTACCGCTCCTTCCTGCACGTCGCCGCCGTCGAGGCCGCCGTTCAGGGGCTTGCACTCGTTCACTTGTCAGCTCAACGTAAGCGCTCTCTGTGGATAGGGGGGTGTACTGAGGGGTTGTGTAGGGGGTGTTTATGGGGTGCCAGGGGTTAATAGGGACTGTTTAGGGTGCGTGTCCTGGCAGAAGCGGCTCGGATTAAGCTGAAATGTGGACGAGTGTAAGCCCCTGCCGCCGTTATCGACGCCAGTGGGAACGGTCCGGTCGATGCGGAACCAGCCCTCGGTCATCTGCCGCGCCGTCCTCCACAGCCCCGTCTTACACTTCTCGGAATAAGCCTCCTCGTCGTGACCGTCCACCTCGTCACCGTCATCGACGGCGTCGGCGGCGGCGTCGGCGGTGGTGGCAGCGGCGGTCGCCTCATCGTCGTCTGCGGCAGCGGCGGCAGCGGCGGTGGCGGCGGGGGGCGCAGCGGCGGCGGCGTCATCATCGGCGGCGGCGTTGGCAGCGGCTGCGGCGGCGGCGGCAGCGCTGGCTGAGCGCATTCTGGAGACGGTGGTGTAGCGTGAGCGGGCGTTGCATGCCTTGGGCGCGGCCTTGGGCGCGGCCTCGATGTGCGCGAGAACAAGCCGCTGCACCCGCCCGTCGGTGTTGTTCGCCTCCTGCCCTTCCTCTCCCCTTCCTCCTTGAAGCAGAGTGACAAGATATGATCCGATATCGACATGGGAGATCGATACGGGATATCGATATGGGAGATTGGACATCAATAAGATATCGATAGGTATATCGATATGGGATATGTTTTATCGATTTGGGATACGGTATGTCGATATGGTCATCCAATTATCGATATGGTCATCCCGGATATCGTTATGGGATATGGATTAATGATATGGGAGATGACCGTATCGATATGGTCATCTCCCATATTGATATGGGATATTTTGTCAATCTGCCTTGAAGTGTACGTGGAATGCTGAGGGGACGTCCTCCTTGCTCCAGTCCGCCAGAGTGAACGCGCGGGGCCGGGGCAAGTGCGCCGCCCTCGACCAGGGGCTTACACTCGTCCACTTTTCAGCTCAACTTGAGCCGTGTCTGACACACGAAAGCACCCTACACACCATAAACACCCCCAAACAACCCCGTAACACGGGCTACACGACCCCTACGCGCACCCCCTATCCCACAGAAAGCGCTCAAGCTGAACCGAGAAGTGAACAAGTGTAAGCCCCTGCCCTCGACGGCATCACCCCCACGAAGTACATCGTGCTCATGTAGATCCAGGGCCCGTTGGGCATGGGGTCCTCCAGCTCACAGGGCCGTGACCAGACGTGACATAGTGCGTGAAACCACTTAGACTTTTAGAAACAAGTAGTACAAGTCGTCCAAATGGAGCGTTCTGATTGGTCGAGCGGGCACTAAGTCAGACTAAGTAGCATCAAGTTAGACTAAGTGTCTCAGTGGTTTGGTGCACATTGTCATACTGTTTCCAGCTCAAGTTACGTACGTACCTTTGAGCGATAATGAAGGGATCACGGGGGATGATTCAAGTGTTTGCAGGTATATCAGGCAAGGTGCGTGGTTACTGAGCAAGGCATCGCGCATTGTGGTGGGGATACTAAGCACAGACGTTCACCTCCATATAGTGCCTAGTCTGTCAAGCGTACTATATCCAATATCTCGTACTACCCGAAGTAAGTAGGCGTTTGGTGATATTCCCCAACAGTCTTTGACCTTGGGCCAAATCGCCAAACTCCAGCTTACTAGAAGTAACTCGCCCACAGACTGGGGACTGGCCTTAGAATTAGAGGTGGAGTAATCAGGGACACTCGGCTCAGAGTGCCAGCAGAAACAGCCACCTTCGTACTTAGGTAGGTCCCTGCCAGGTCGTTGTGCTCCTCGACGATAAGATCGACCACGGCGTTCACGTCGCATGGCTTGGCCAACACCTAGGGCCTTACCGAAGTATTTTTTTCACGCAGCTCGGCACATGAGTATTTTTTAGATATTAATTGGGACAACCCTAGAGGTGTCAGGGACGAACAACTTCAAGTGATGCGTGAGTGAGGAGTAGACTGGAGCTTTAGCTCTTAGTTAGTCTGGATACAGGCTGTACTATTCGTACTGCCCTTGAGTTTCGGTCCGCTGGCAGTCGTCACTACATTTGAGATATGAAGCCGGTAACTCGGGTGGTTGCAGGGACCAACGGCTGAAGTTGCCAGCTGAAACATAATGATGTAAGGCCCAGCCCACAACGAGTAGCGTGTCTCGCCACCGGGAACATAGCGAAAGACCGCCCGATTACAGTGCCCCGCGACATACCTGGGTGTTTTTCTCTGATCAAGGTAGGTGTCTTTGAGATTCTGCCTGCTCAACTTGAGAAGGACCTTTCAGGCTGTACTACTGAATGGGCTAACTCAAGTGTCGTCAGGCAGTCAGGCTTTCAGACGAGCTAATGCCTGGTATGTACTACTCCGTACTAGCTGTAGTACTTCGTACTACATGTAGTACGGTCAGAGTTTGGTGATCTGGCCAAAAGTCAAATGTGTTGCGGTGATTTGGCCAAAAGTCAGACGGTACTACAAATTAAGATCCGTACTACAGAGCAGACCAGGCACCAGGGACAAACGGCTTGTAGTAGCCCTACTTGGAGTTGAGCTGGGAAAAGTGCTTATTATGTGTGACAGCCCTGCCGATATGTGGCGGCTTGTTCCGATACGCTGGACGCCTCGACGCTGACGGAGCCGTCGGCGCCCCGGCGCCAACCGCCGTGGCCGTGGAGCCGGCTGCGCCAGGGGCCGTCGGGCGGGCCGAACTCAGCGTCGTGGAACACGTGCCAGAACTCCGGCGCCGCGGGTTAGGGCCTGGCAGACATTGCTTGCCACGTCATAGGTTGCCCTTTAACCCAAGAAAAAAGCCTTGTTAGGGTTCAAGTGCGTTCGGGAGAGAGAGGGTGAGAGAGACGCTTCTGCGTGTAAATGGAGGCACCAGGCTTTCGCCCTGGCCCCCGTAAAGTACGTTGGATGACGTGGCGGGCAAGATCTGCCAGGCCCTACCGCGGGCAGCGTGTCGACCACGCGCTGCCACGCCGCCGTGAGCGCTTTGTTTTTCTCGGAGATCGCCAGTAGGACCTCAGCACGCTCGGCTCTGGTCATCTCGTACCAGGGGTTTACACTCGTTCACGTCAGAGCTCGACTTTAGCAACTCCAGGACACATTGAAGAGTTACTTTGAGGTTATACGGTGGACAGAGGAGCTCAAGTTGAGCTGAAATGGGAACGAGAGTAAGCCCCTGTCTCGTACCAGTATCGACCGGACTGGTAGTAGCTCACGCCGAGATCTGGCGGTGGCGGCGCTGGCTCGGGCGCGGGCGCTGGCGCTGGGGCGACGAGCGGTGCGTCCATATCTGCGTGCCGCGTGCTGCGTGCCGCGTAATGCGCGTTGTCGGCAAACGCGGTGCAGAGGTTGTGTCGTTGTGTGGCGGCTGCCACCACAAACGGTGGCGTTGGACTTTCAGCTGATCAGAGTGAAACCAGTAGCTCTAGCTCTACTCTTCAACTCTAGTCGTTAGAATTCAAGACTGTCAGCTTAGATAGCTCCAGTCAGATCTTTCCGAGGAGTGGAAAACGCAAAAGTTATATCTAGCTAGCTTTAGTATATGTGTAGGATCATGACACCTCCATGACACCCGTCCGCCGCCGCCGCCCCGCCCGCCGCGTTGCATTCTATGCGCTTGCTCGGGCTCGCTCTGCCGAGGGCGGGGGGCGTCTGCTCGGCTCCATATCAGCTCCACTGCCCCAGCCACTTCATCCCTATGATCGTTTCCCGTCACATTTAGTAAAACAAGCTGCAGAAGCTGGGTGTATGCTACAAGAAGTGTGGCTGTAGTTTACCTCGGAGTCTTTGGCTGGCGGACAATGATGATTACCAATATGCGCTCGGGCGAAATGCAATGGAGAACAAGCAACAAGTGCCACAGCCTCTCAACCTAAAGAAACTTACTCCGAGAGTTCAAAGGCACTGGTTGGCACCACGTGCTGACGAGCTGTTGAGCATAGTTTCCGCGCCAAAGACACAGGTGTGAGAGCACGTTGTCAGATATTGCTCAACAGTTCGCGCTGGCAGATACGTACGTCCAGCGTGTCACACACCGATAGGTTGCAAGCAATGTGTGTTTGTTATGTCCAAGAGAGTCTGAGTTGGGCCTGAACAGTCAGACAGTCCACGAGTAACAACTACCCAGCCCGTTCAACCTCTGATAGGTCCGAGCAAGGGCCGGTAAAGTGACCTCAGAATTTACCACTTACGCATAAGTTGTACAGTGACGCATAGTTCAAGTTGATTTCATCAAGTTTTAGATTATGCGTGGATAACGTTTTGAAATGACCTGAACGTATGCGTCACTGTAAACTTATGC
>Ga0307488_10005144_pt1 | contig 10828 bp, 9 predicted proteins | sample SB02metaG_FD_202248 | JGI IMG/M metagenome (GOLD analysis project Ga0307488, IMG submission 202248) | Sea-ice brine microbial communities from Beaufort Sea near Barrow, Alaska, United States - SB 0.2 | ecosystem: Environmental > Aquatic > Marine > Coastal | place: USA: Alaska | collected 2017-05-06
CGATGCAAAAATGTCCGACCTCCGATCCGCCGTCGTCGTGGTAAATATTAATCGCCACGATTTGGTAGGTTTTGCTGATCGGAAGCGGAACGCCCATCCTCACATTCCACCAATCGTGAATCAGTTGGGTCGCGTCAGATTTTTTACCCGTCAATTTACTGGTTCCATGTTTCAGGAATACTTCACGATTGATTGGTGCAAATTCCGCCAGTTCCTGATTTCGAAATTTTCCGTCCCAGAAATCATTTAAAAGAAGGGCAGCCACCTCCGCGTCGGTCGCTGATTTTGGAGCGACGATTCGAGTCGATCCCTTTTTCCGATTCATGCCATTGTGGAAGCGCACTTTTTTTGCACCCCAGCCGTGGCTTACGAGCACCTTCCCGTACTCCCGCTGCAAGATCGGCGGGAGTTTCAGATCGGACTCCCCCGCTATGGTCGCCGGAGCGAATCGCGCAAGTATCAAAACCAATCCAGTTAACTGAAATTTCTTCATCCTTGTTTATGAAATAGACGAATGTGGTGGACGGCAAGTCAAATTCCTGTGAATAGTTTAATAAGCATGAGTGAAGCGAATCCCACCGAACCAAAATTTCAAACCGTTGGCCTCTCGTCGGAAATCGACGACGAGCGTGGACGCGGTTACGAGGTGAAGGGGATTCGAGTTGCCGTGATTCGTCACGAAGGAAAACTCCACGCGCTCGACGAGATGTGCACGCATGCCGATGCGTCGCTCGCCTTTGGTCCGATTCGGGAAGGATGTGTCATGTGCCCATGGCACTACGCCGAGTTTAATTTGGAAACAGGAGAGGCGATGTCGGGTCCTGCATGTGAGGGGGTAAAAACGTATCCCGTTCGTGAAGTCAACGGTGAAATACAAGTCGCTGTGTAATTTTCAGAAACAAGACGGCTCTCCATTTTTGACGAACTCTCTCAAATTTGAATGCAAAAATGATAATTTTCATATCGAATGCATATACCTCTCTTCTGCTTTCCTGGTTATTACGGGCGTGTTCTTCCTTCAGAACTCGATCTCGCCGGAAACTGAAGTTTCACGAACCAACCCTATTGGTTCGGCGAATGAATCCTATTCGATCGAAATGCCGAAACGAATAGACCCTGTTGATACATCGAACGAACCCTATGCGATCGTGAAAGCGGTGGAGATGCCAGTGGTGGCAACGAATTTTGTAAAAGTCGTTTCCGGAAATGTAACGACCGTATTGGTCGATAAAGTTCGCGGAACGGTTGTTTCTCCCGAGCCCGTGCCGGTTGATGAGTCTTCTCAGTCGAACGCAGCGTTGGTGAGCTTGGCATCCTTGAACGCGGAATTGGCACCGGTGGAAAAATTGACGACGCGAAACGCTCTCTTGCCGGAATCCGCAGCTATCGAATCGGCATTTGCCACGCTGAATCGTGAATCGGATACCCTCAAAACGAAGCAGCTTTCAGAAGAAGAGCGCCTTCGGATCCGAAAATCGCTTCAGAATTCTGCTGCTGATTTGTTTGGCCGCATTGGATATGGGCTGAATGCGCGGCAGTGAAATCATCTGGTGGATTTGGCGAATACGGAGTTGGCTCGGGTGATGGAATCGCTCTAGGGCTTTTAATTTTTTGGAATATAGGAACCTCGAACACACACACGAACATTATGAAAAGCCACTTCTCTTTCTTCTGGCTTCTATCTGCGCTCTCGATCTTCTCGCCGCTGCTGACGTGTCCGGGAAATCAAATCACTGCTGTTGGTAGTGCGGTGAATCTTCAGCTGGGGGCAAGTGATCCTGAAACCAGTCGCTGACTTTTTCAGCGACGAGCCTTCCAACGGGTTTGAGTATTTCGGCGAGTGGAAATGTCACGGGAACAGCCACCGCAGAGGGAAACTTTCCTACGAAATTCAGTGTGACGGACGGGCAGGCAAGTGTTTCGAAAACCATTGGCTGGGAAGTTCGTCCCGGATTGACTTTCCCGACGCTCAGCGGACCTCCGACGATTTTTGGAAATTCAGTCGGTTTAAACTTTGGGCCGAATGGCGGGGGCAGAACCTATCAAGTAAACTGGGGTGACGGCACTGCGGTTCAGACGTCGAGCAACGGAACGCTTTCGCACACCTTTGCCGAGCCGGGGCGTTATGATGTCTCGATCACGTTGACCGATGATGCCGGCCAAACCGCGACGACGACTTTCACTCAAACAGTCCACGGCGAGCTGACGAAAAATGCGCCGCATGTTTCTCAGAGTATTGTTTATGAAGTTCGCGACGGCGCTAATGATCGGGTTTGGAATGTGAATCCTGACAACGACACCGTCACGATTACCGATGCTGTAACTCGCCAGAAAGTGAATGAAATTCCAGTCGGAAAAAACCCACGAGCGCTTGCGATTTCTCCAAACGGGCGGGTGTGGATCACCAACAAGAAAAACGCAACAATCTCAGAGATTCTTGCTTCGAGCTTTTCGGTGGAAAGCACTATTGCACTGGATCGGGGATCTGAACCACACGGTGTTGTGATCAATCCGGCAGGCGACACGGCGTATGTCTCGCTTGGAGGGACAGGTGAACTCGCGGTGGTAAATGTCGCAACGAAAGCAGTGACATCGAAGGTCGGCGTCGGAGCCAATCCGCGACACCTTTCGGTGAATCACGATGGCTCGACGGTTTACGTTTCTCGTTTTGTGAGTCCGTTTATGCCGGGAGAAGACACGGCTTCGCCAAATCCCGGGACGAACAAAGGTGGGGAAGTGGTTGTGTTAGCTAAAAGTGGAAACAGCCTGACGATTACAAAGACGATCGTTTCGCAAAACAGCATGCGGGCCGATGCGGCAAATGCATCCCGAGGCATCCCGAACTATCTCGGGCCGGCGGCATTATCACCGGACAACTCGCAAGCTTGGTTGGCTTCGAAGCAGGATAATATTCAGCGAGGCCAGGGGCGTGATGGTCAGATCTTAAATCACGACAGGACCGTTCGCAGTGTCAGTTCACGGATCAATTTGACGACAGAAACGGAATCTGAAATCGAGCGAATTGACCACGACAATGGAGGCATCGCGGTGTCTTCGATTTTCGGACCGAAGAGAAATTTTGTATACGTTGCGCTGGAAGGAAGTCGTGACGTCGCCGTGATCGATGCCTTTGGAAAAGCTGAGATCAATCGCTTTCAAACCGGTCGCGCACCGCAAGGATTGGCGATCAGCCCCGATGGGAAAACGTTATTCGTTCATAACTTCATGAGTCGAAACGTAACGGCGCACGATCTGACCGAAATCGGTGATGGCACCGGAAATCAGGTTCCTAAATTAGCGACCGTCGCAGCAGTGGCGAGCGAAAGTCTGGCTGCGAATGTCTTGCTCGGAAAACAGCACTTCTACGATGCAGAAGACGTGAGGTTGGCGTTGCAGGAATACATGTCGTGCGCGAGTTGTCACAACGATGGTGGTCAAGACGGTCGTGTCTGGGATTTGACTCAGTTCGGCGAAGGCCTGAGAAACACGATTGATTTGCGTGGAAAGGCCAATCACGGCGCGCTCCACTGGGCGGTGAATTTTGATGAAGTGCATGATTTTGAGGGACAAATTCGAGCGCTTTCGGGTGGCCAGGGGTTCCTAACTGATGCGCAATTTGAGGCGACGCAAGATCCGTTTGGACCTTCGAAGGAGGGATTGAGCCCGGATCTGGATGCTCTTGCCGATTACGTGACGTCACTTTCAGAGTCAGGCAAAAGCCCTGTGAGAAATGCTAATGGAACGCTGACTGCGGCCGCGGTCGCAGCTAAAGCGGTGTTCGATTCGGCGAAGTGTGCCGCTTGTCACAGTGGCGATGGATTTACTGACAATGACGGGACAACGTGTCATGATATTGGAACCGGACTGCTTGGCGATACACCGACGTTGCGCGGATTGTGGAACTCAGACCCGTATCTTCACGACGGATCTGCACCGACGTTGGCGGAGGCAATTGCGGCTCACTCCGGGGTGAGTCTGGATGTCACGGAGCAGACCGATTTGGTTGCCTACTTGTCGCAGATTGACGACGATGAGCCTGCGCCGACTCAAGTTGACGTGGCTGATGAAGCGGGCCCGAATTTGTTCACCAATGCTGGTTTTGAAAATGATCTGACTGATTGGAATACGTGGAATCCAGTGACGATTGTCAGCGATGCTTCGGCTGGAACCAACGCGGCACGGCTGAGCGAATCCTTGGTTGTGCAGGCGTTCCCAGTGAAATCAGGGAAAGAATACGAACTTTTTGGCAAAGCCAAAACCACTGGCGACATGTGGCTCGGATTTGGAATTTCCTTTTACGATCTCGACGGAAATGTAGTGAGAGATGAAGACAGTTCTGAATTTTCGAAGTCATCTGGATACGAAGATTTCTCACTGACGGCCATCGCCCCAGCTAATGCGAAAATTGCTTCCGTCTGGTTTTTCTGCAGTGGAGGAGGAACGCTCACGATTGATGAATTAGTGATGAGGACTCCGGGAGCGGAAGATCCTGATCCGGTGGGACCCACTACCAATTTGTTCACCGCAACAACAACCGTGACGGCTCCGTTTTCAGTTGAAGCTCGTTTTTCTGAAGATGTCACGGGCATGGCGGTCAGTGATTTTAAAGTTACGAATGGAACCGCCAGCGGTCTTTCCAGTACATCGCCGCGCAATTATTTTGTGATGGTAACTCCGGCAGCGGCAGGACAAGTGACCATTTTCGTTCCGGCTGCAGCCGCGAAGAATCTTACCAACGTGGATAGCCAGGTGTCGAATCAATTGCTGGTCAGTTATCAGGATACACCACCGCCAGGTGGCCAGCCGGAATCAGATACCTATACGCTCTCAAGCGGCTCGAAACAGAATGTCACCTTCCTGGGATCATTCAATTCTCTCGTCGTTTTTGCCACGATAGAAGCCGATGCAACGATGCCTCCACTCGTGGTGCGAGTTCACAATGTGACTTCGGCAGGTTATGAACTCACGGTGCTGCGACTGGATGGGCTGGCTGCGGCGGTTGCCGATGTGAAATTACACACCTTCGTTTTAGAAGAAGGCACTTATTCGCTCGGCAATGACGGAGCTAAAATGGAAGTCGGAAAAGTTGATCTGGTTGATTCGTCGTCAGCGTGGAATGGATTTACCTTCGGCAGTGAAGTGACGCCACAGCAGAGTTACACCAACCCCGTCGTCATCGGTCAGATGCAGACTTCGTTTTCAGATCACTGGGTCTAATTCTGGAGTCGCGGAGCATCGATCAACGAGTCGTTCAAAGCTGGAGATACGAAACTGACTATTGGACATCACACCGGCGAAGATCCCGATACGTGGGTTCCATTTGTAGAAAGTGCCGGTTATCTCATCATCGAAGCCGGTCGCGGAACGCTGAAAGGAATTCCGTATGAAGCGGGACTATCTCCGAAGTCAGGCGCAGTCATTGGCGACGACTCGTTTGAAATCCCAGCATCCGGAACGATGCCTGCCGTCGCCAAAACACTGCTTTCGATTGAAGGTATGCAAAACGAAGATGGAGGTTTGCCGGTTATACGTAGCGCCACAGCAGGTAAAATCACCGAAAAAATCGACGAAGACAAACTCGCCGACGAAGAGCGGAAAAACGGCCGCGAAGCGGTTGGGTGGTTGATGCTTGGGCAGTGAGCGTCCGAAAGCACTAATGTCTTCGTCAGCATGCATTAACCATATTCCGCCTGCAATTCCTTCAGTTGACGCTTGATCGCGAGTTTACGAACGCTGGTCATACGGTCGATGAAGAGCTTGCCGAACAGGTGATCGACCTCGTGCTGAATGGCGCGGGAGAAAAGCCCGTCGGTTTCGATGGTGATGGTGGAGCCGTCGAGGAGGGTCATTTCGGCTTTCACTTCGCTGGGGCGGGTGATGTCACTTCGTAAATCGGGGAATGAGAGGCAGCCTTCGATGTCGGTCTCTTTTTCGCCGAGTGGTTTGATCTCGGGATTGATGAAAACAAGTGGACAGATGTCTTCGAGCTCGGCGTCTTCTCCGTTCACGCGGAGGTAGGAAATGCACTCTTCGTCGAATGATACATCGATCACCGCCATCTGGAGGGATTTACCAATCTGAGGTGCTGCGAGGCCGACGCCTTTGGCTTCGTACATGGTTTCGATCATGTCTTCAGCGAGTTTTTCGATCTTGGGCGTGACGTCTTCGACGCGAGCTCCAACTTTGCGGAGCACGGGGGCTGGGTAATTGACGATTTCGAGAATCATTAAGCGTGATGAGGAATTGAGACTTTTCGAGCCAATAGGGTTGGTTCGATGAATAGACCCTATTGGGTCGTTTCAAAGTGGTCGCACAACTTCTGCCCTTCGTCCAGCAAGCTGGACAGAGCGCGAGCCACCAGGGTTGATCTGGCGATCGGCTCCTATTGGACCGTAAAACGCTGACGAATCAACAGGATTTGTTCGATGAGTCTACCTCCTGGAATCGCAAAAACGCGTGGCTGAATGTGATGGCGCAATTTTAGGGCTGTCTTCAAGATCAGATTAGGAGTGGTGTGTCCAAAAATCAGAAAATAATACGAATTCAGATCAAAAATGTCTTGATATAAGTTTCAGAATGGTATTATTTTATATAAATATCATAATTAATATAAAATAGTGCAGTATTCCATATCTCCTTCCCGTTTTTCATTTAACCCTCATCCGCCAATGAATATACACGTCTCTTCCACTGATCCTGACGAAGCTTCTTTCGAAGCGGTTTCGGTGGAAATTGGCGACACATTATTAGTTTTCGAAACAGAAACGTTTGCAGTGGTTGATGAAAATGAAGAGCAGGTGCTGTTTTTAACCCGCTGGGTAGGAGAGGATGCGATTATTGAATTGGCTGACAGCAATTGGTTTCGGTAGTCGGAATGCGAAATGAGCGTTCCGACAGGGCATCAACTGATTTTGCATCGCCCGTTTCAATTGCGCTGATGGTAAAGAACCTTGATCCCAAGGACATGATGTCTGCTGTGCGAATCGGTGGGGAAAAATTACGAATTGATCAGCCCTGGCTACTGGAGTCCGGGGCAACGATTGCGTTGAAAGCCACGGGTAGAATTTTGTACGATCCGAATGGTGCATTCGACGGCATGGAAGAAGAAAGAAGGGTAGAGGATGTATTTTCCTATTCCATTTCGAATAGCGAAGGTGGATTTGCGATGGAGACGGTGAAGGTGACCGTTTCCGGCGATCGCGGGTTTGATACTATTGAGACAGCAGTTGAAGGGGGACTCGAAGTGGAGGGAATATTTGACTCACTTTTTGGAACGATGGCGACGTTGCAGCCGAACGGCGCATTTACCTATTTCGAGAATGCTCCCTTTGATGTCATGGACGCAAAGCAAATTGACATCGGTGAAGAAGAGGGGATTTCAGGCGGAGACGTCACGATTAATTTTATTCAGTAGGAAGAGAAGATTGAGCACCCCGAAGTAATGTCGCCACTGCTTGGGGCAACTGCGACATTAAAATTGGATGGCTCGATCGAATACACAGAGGACAGCACATTGCGGCCCCGGTTTCTGAGGGGTGCCGGTGGCCGCGCTGTCTTCGTTTTTTCTTCTTCCGCCGACTCTGGCTACTGCACGAACATAAATTGTTGCGTGTTCAGCAGCGCCCAAACGATACCTTCGTAGGCGCTATCTCCGGAATTTTCGACTTCGCTTTTGACGAGCTCGAGTTCCTTTTCAGACGGTTGGCGAGTGAGCATGGCTTGAAAAATCATGCGCGTCTTTTCTTCGACATCACCTGCAGCATGAACGCGCTGCCCGAAGGTTGAGTATTTATTGGTGAGTGCTTCTACCATTTGGCCGTTTAGCAAATTCAACGCTTGTGGGACAGAGGCGTGATCGGCAGCATTTTCGATGACTTCGCGATCGGACTGACCAAAGTCGCGCAGGAAATGTCCGCGCGGGGCAGGGGACCGAAGTTCAGAAGCGCGAGCCATCCCGCTAATAAGGCTGGTGTAGGTCTTGTAATCAGCTTTCTGATTGATCGCCCATTTTTTCTTTTCGGATTTGCTGAGGCCTTCCGGCATATCGCTCTTTTTGAAATCGATTTTCGGCAAGCTGGTCACCACCGCATTTTCCTGCGAAGCCATGGTGGCTTCGTCACTATTCATCATTCCGGCGGCAACTTCGTTCATCCCAAGAGCAAGTAACAGATCTGCCCCATCCATTTTCTTGTCGAGGTGGATGTAGGCGATTTCGGATATTTTTTGCCTTAAATTGTTGCCTGTGTTTTTTAGTTTCCGGCGGAGCTCATTGAATTTGGCGTCGTCTCCGGCGTTTTTCGCCTCGACCATTGCGGCCCGGATTTTTTCGTCTGAATCGCCTTTTCCTTTCAGTGCGGGGGCTAATTCTTCGAGCATCGCCATAAAGTCTTCAGCCGGTCGGTCCTCTAGGCTGATGTAAATCTGGCGAACCTTTTCGACGGCAGCTAGCTGTCGTTTCAAATCGGGCCGATAGTTGTCGGACTCGGGCAGTGCGAGGGCGACGAGTGAGTCCCACATTTGCTCGGCTGACATCCGGCGTAAAACAGGTCCCTGAAAATGATAGGGCATTCCCAGCACGATTTCTCCTTGATCGGCTTTGCGCTGGTAAGTTTCGGTATTGTAAAGTGTGCTGAGGAAGGCTTGAACATCGTAGTCGAGCTCTTTCATCAGCACTTCAAGATAGGCAAGCAGTTCAGGATTGGCGGGATTTACATGATCGGTCAGATCATCGACCGGTTCAAAAATCCCGAGGCCGAAGACTTCTTTCCACAGCCGGTTCACGATGACTTTGGTAAACGTCGGATTGTCCCGTGATGTCATCCACGAGCTGTAGGCGTTGATTTTATCGTCATCGAGATTGGCAGGATCGATGGCGGCACCAAACATGGCTTTTGGCTGAATTTCCTGATGCGGGTTGCCGTCAGAATACTGATAATCGTGGGGAAGTTTGGGAGCCGACTGAGTGTTCGCCGTCACATTGGTATACTGCAATGGATCGTAGAGTTCCTTGATGACTTGTTGAAAGGCTTTGGTTTTGCCGCGTTCTGCATTAGCCAATTCAAATCCTGCCTCGGCAATTTCGCGGAAGCGTTCTTTCGACATGTTGTTGGTTTCGAGAAAGGCGGGAATTTTTCCACGTCCTTTGTCTTTGCGCTTTTTGTTTTTTCCAGCCTTTGGAAGATCCACCGATAAGGCCTGTTCAAGCTGGCGTTCATTTTTCATTTCGGGAAAGTTTTCGTTTCCTGAAAGCCGCGATGTTTCTTTTGCGTAGGCGGCGGTGGCGCGTCTCTCGAGTTCTGTTCTGACGAGGTCCCGATTGGGAGAACGGTAGTTCTTCGCGTTCATCCCGAAGCTGAAGGCCGCCATTTCGTAGTAGTCCATCTGGGTCCACTTATCGAAGGGGTGGTTGTGGCACTGAGCGCATTCCAGTCGGGTTCCAAGAAAAACCCGGACGGTATTCGACATGTTATCGAGCGGCATTCCGCGATCGCGAAAGTAGTAGCCGGTCGCTCCGTTCTCCCAGATTTTTCCGGAAGCGGTGACCAAGTCGCGGACCATTTGATCATACGGTTTATTTTCACGAATGGCTTGATTGATCCACAGCTGATAGGCGCTTTTCGCTGCGCCATTGACTTCGTCGTTTACCCGCAGAATATCCGCCCAGAAGTGATAGGCGTTGGATGCGTAGGCTTCTGATCCGACCAAATCATCAATGAGTCGTTCCCGCTTATTTTCGTAGGCGCTGGAGTGAAATTTTTCCGCTTCTTCGATGGTGGGAATCCGCCCGCCGATATTCAAATAGACGCGCCGTAGAAAGGTTTCGTCAGAAATCGCGGCATTCGGTTTGATTCCGTTTTTCTCCAGACCGGCTGCGACGAGGGCATCGATTTTTTGAGACGGATTGGAAGGCTCTGCAGCAACTCCAATGGAACTTGCGAGAACCAAGGCAGAGGAAAGCCAAAGGGAAATATTTTTCATATTAAAAACCAAGCGAATTAACTCCGAGTATAACAACTGAGCTGGCAAAGTGTTTCAGAAAAATAACGCCGCAAATGGGTGAGCCTCAGTCATCTTTGCGCTTCTGAATCTGAAATGGGGAAACTTTGCCCCGACCCGTGGACACAAAAAAAGCGAGCCGTTCCAGGCTCGCTTTCTTTGTTGAGTGGTTGACTGCAAATCCAGAATCAATCCTGAATTTGAAGGCCACCAGTGGAAAAGCTTGGAAGGCCATTTGGGGCTGGAACGGCAGGTGCCGGCGCGGCGGATGGAGCCGCTGCCGGAGGCGCTGGAGCAAATGAAGGAGCAGCTGCTGGTGGAGGAACTGGCGCTGATTCCGTAGGCCGGGGCGCATTTGCAACGGACTGACTTGTAGGAATCTTCAGAGTTTTTCCAAGAATGATTTTCGTGCCAGTCATGTTGTTGGCCGCCTGGATTCGAGAAATTCGAGTGCCGTATGTTTTGGCAAGGCTGCTCAACGTATCACCCGAAGCAATGCGGTGATTGACGATTTGCTCTCCATTGCGAAGTGAAAACGGTTCTGAAGAAGGCGTCGGTTTGGTGGCTGGTGCAGATGTGCGAGCTTCATTCGCAAGCGTTGATGCGGTATCGCCAGCCATGTTATTAGCAGTATCTCCAACTGCAGCAACGGAACCAGCAGCCCCATTTGCAAGTGGAGAAAGCACCTGATCTTTGGATCCACAGCTAGAAAGCAAAGCAGCAGCGCCAATTCCGGAAAGTGTATAAAGCAAACGTCGGTCGATCATATCGGGCGGATGATTACACAATTTAAGCTTTGGTTAAAGATGTTTTTTTAAAATTAAGCGACTCA
>Ga0307488_10005145_pt1 | contig 10828 bp, 12 predicted proteins | sample SB02metaG_FD_202248 | JGI IMG/M metagenome (GOLD analysis project Ga0307488, IMG submission 202248) | Sea-ice brine microbial communities from Beaufort Sea near Barrow, Alaska, United States - SB 0.2 | ecosystem: Environmental > Aquatic > Marine > Coastal | place: USA: Alaska | collected...
GCCGATCCCGCTATTGCTGTTTGATCCGCTTGGATCGGGCCATGTCTTCGATTTTTCCCAGACGCCCGTCCATACAGTCTGCTGATTTAGTGTCGAGCTGCTGATCCTGACCTTGACCGCAAAATAGACGCCCTCGCCGGGCTGACCGTATAGCGGCGTGATCCCGCTGGCGTTGTCCTCGCCGAGATAGTGAACGCGCCCGCGCGGGTTGCTCGCCGACGCGCCCGACGATCCGCCGCCGAGCCTTAAAATACCAGCCTCACGCCAGCCGGTGCCGGTGCTAACCGGCTGTAGCAGCTGTGTACCTGACGATATCGCAGTAGACGACCAGCCCAAGAAGCCCCACTCGCCGTCTTCTGTAGTCCGCCCGATCCAGTCCTCGACAACCCACAGCCGCCCGAATGGGTCAAGGCTGGAGCCGCCGCCGCCGCCGCCGCTGCTGGCGGCCCACGTCACGCCAGCCGCCGCCGAGCTGCTGGCGGTCAGCACGTAGCCGTCTGATCCCGGCGAGACGCGGATCCATGCCCGACCCTTGGCGACCAGCAGATCGCCGAGCGTCGGCGCGCTGAGCGGTGCTGTGGGGATCTCCATTGTCTGATCGGCCCGGCTGCTCGGCGTCCGCAACAATAGCCGCCCGTCCCGAGCTCGGATCGCCAGCGTAGCCACGCGCGCAAGCCGGCGAGCCAGCCCAGACAACACCGGCACCGCCAGGCCCTCGGCGGCTGAGCCGCGCGGGCGATCGTCGTCAGTTCTGGGCATAATCATCGCTCGGGCTGGAGGGCGTGATCATCAGTGTGATCTGAGTCTGTCCGCTGATCGGGTCGGCGTGGTATTCGGTGATCATCGCCGCGCGGGCGCTGTAGCCGTCTGAGGTGCTGACCAGCCGCCCGCGTGCTCGGGCTGTGGTGAGTGTGCCTACGTCGCCCTCGGCGAGCCCGTGAAGCGCCCCGCGAAGCGTTAATCGGACGACCTCGGGCGGATAGTGACACCAGTCGGCGAGCAGCCCGGCAAGCATGGTCCTGACCTTCACTTCATTGTCTCTGATCTGGTCGGCGAGGTTGTAGATGATTTCATCTCGGGCCGGTAGAACCGTGACCGGTAGGATTGACTCAGAGCTATCGGCGGCGGTGTCGATTTGTACGCGATTGTATGAAAATTTAGACGCTGGATCGTACCAATGAACGTCTACATATCCGTCGATCATGTCGTCAGTAATCGTAAACGAGGGCAGATCGTAGCTCGCTAAACTCTGAGCAGCCCACGCCGCGATCTGCCCTTGCCGAATACACAGCCCGATTCCTGATTCGCTGATCAGCGATGACAGCCAGACCAGCCCATCCGGAACGGGATCGTCTACTGCAAAACGCCAGTCATACGCGCCCGTCTCCGGCGTCAATATCTCGCGCTTGACGGATCGGATTCGCTCTAAATCAATCCATCCCTGATCTATCGCGAATCCAGATTGCACCGGGTAAACGTCATATACGCCGTTTGAGCCTGTACCAGTCGAGCAGAGCAATTGCAACGCGATGATCAGCGGATGATCATCGAAATATACCGAGCTGATCGCAGTGTTGCCGCTGGCGGCATTTTTGCTGCTGGTCGTCCCGAGCTGGGCTGTGGCGCTTACGCCGGTCAAGGTGTTGCCTGACTTGCCGGTAAACGTCAGGTAAATCACAGCGCCGTCGTTATCCTCGATTCTGAGCGCGCCCGTGCCGCCGATCGTCTCAAATCCCGCCGCGCTGGTGAGGGTTAGCGAAGTGCTGGAGCCGTTGATCCAATTGCTCGCCGTTGTGGTTTCCGTCCCGGCGAGGTCGTGGAATAGGCGGGTCTGAGGCAATCCCGAGCCGTCAAGCGAGGCATACGGGCGGCTCTTGAGCGCATAAAGCAGGTCGTATACCTCCAGCGTGAGCACGCGAGGCCCGGTGCTGGTCACAGCTGACAGCACGCCGAGGCCGAATCGGAGATAGTCGCCGAGGTCGCCAGCGCCCGCCGATACCAGCACCTCGACAAGAGCACCACGCCGGAGCCTGGCGGCGATGTCCTGAGCGCGCCCAGCATCCATCACGGCGGGTAGCACGACCACGACCGACCACGCGCCCGCCCCGCGCTCCCACGACCTCGGCGATAGCGTCGTGCCGGTGCCGGTCAAGCTGGCGGCGTCAAGCGTCAAGTCAGGCCCGAGCGCCGGATCGCTGGCGGCAAGAATGGATCCGTCGTTAATGCCGGCGCCGCTGAGCTGGCGACCGATTCGCAAGGCGACGGACATACCAATCCGGCTGCTCTCTTGCGCGGCGATTCGCGCGGCGGGCCACGTCACTGAATCCACCGAGACCAGCTCGGAAGCGAGTAGGCAGAAACGACGCCCGGCGGATCGTCTTGAATGTCTATGGGGTTGAATTCTACAGACTGATCAAGCGTGATCTGCCCTCGTGTTGTGGGCTGATCCTGGGTCGATACCTGCTCAGCGACGGTATAAAGCGCGCGATAGGCGGCGGGATACTCCAGCCCGATCAAGTTGAGTCTGTACTCAAGCCGCCGATTATTCTGAGTCAGGATCGGGCGCCCGTAGCTGTGCTCACCTGAGCCAAACAGGACCGGGTAAAAGTCCCGAGCCACGACCAGCGCGCCCGCGCTAAAGCTGAAATCTGAGCCGTCGCCGACGGTCACAGTCACGCCGGATCGGCTGGTAAACGTGTCGTGATGAGCCCTGAGATCCGGGTTTCCGTCGGCGATCCTGACTTCATCGCCGCTGGACAGATCGCCCGAGCTTGACCACGATCCAAACACCGATCCGCCCGCTTGCACAGTGATCGCCGTGTCGCCGTGGTTGATCGGCGAGGTCGTAAAGAAGCCAGCGGCGAGGGCGTGATCGTGGGCGAACCCAAACACGCCGCCCGCTTGCACGTGACTCTGTAGACTCAGCAGCCGGCGAATAATCGGCGCGTGTGTCGCGCTGTTTGGATCCAGGCCCTTACATTCGATCATGATTTCGGTGTAGCCGCCGAGGTCGGTTCTGTGTGGCGTGCCGCCAATCGGCGAGACATCCTGAGCAACCCGGATCGGCTGTGGATCCAGGTCCGTTACCCATGGCAGATCGATCCGCTGAAGCGATGTCGCCCCGCGTGGTTGCCAATAGATCGCCGGGTTTCCCATTATGCGCGCTCTCTCAGGCCGCCCGGCCCGGTTGCGAGGTCAATTTGCTGAGCCGTGCCGAAGATGCCCGGCTGTCTGAGCTCCACAGACATCCTACCGCGCCGAGGGTTGCGCCCGGCGAGCGCCGCCGCCAGCGCGGGCGTGGCGTTGGTTGTGGTCAGGCTCGGCGTGGATGCTGACCGAAGAGAGTTCCCCTGTTGCATTTCTTCGGTGTGTTGCATTAAAGCATTATGTTCGGCGATAATCGCGGCTTCCTCTTCGGCGGTGTATTTTTTGCCGGTGTCTTTTGTACCGCGATTCGGGAATATCATCGCGAAGAGCTCTGATACCAGCCCGCCGATAGCCTCGGCGAGCGCCCGAGGAAGGTTTAGGACAAGCGCCAGCGCAAAATCAACAACCAACGGCCCAAGGATATCCGGCAATCGCTCCAGACCGGCCAAAATCGCATCCGCCAGGCCGCCGAACATCGCCTCAAGCTGTTCGTCTGATTTGCCGCCGAGCGAAGCCAGCCCGCCGAGGCCGCCCGCAATCGCCCCGCCGACACCGGGAATCATGCCCAGCAAAGCCAGCGGATCGCCGCCGGTCGCCAGGACATCGCCGGCTCCCTGTGTGATTTCTACGGCGCGAAGCTGGCGGGCTGCTTTTTCGCCGGCCCGCTCGATTTCATCGCCGAGGGCTGACCAGTTCACTTCTTCAAGCTGAGCGACCAGCCCGGCGCCGAGGGCGGTTAGCTCTTCTTCCATTACCTTGAACCGCTGGATCGCCATCGCCGATTCCTGCTCGGCGAGCTGGGCGGCGAGGGCGGACGCTTGCGCTTTTTCGGCTTCTTTTAGAGCGGCGGCACGCAAGAGAGTCGCGGCGGCGGCGTCTTTTTCGGCTATCGCCTGTTGCCTGGCGCCTTCTATCGCATCTTCCGCCGCTTCTTTACTTCGGATCAGCTCGGTATTCCGATCCTTGATCGCCTGATTGTGCTGGCGGATCCCGTCGGCGGCTTCGCCTTCTACGCCGATCAGCTCGATCTGGCGGCGGGTCATTTCATCGATCCGCTTATTAAAGTCGGCGATCTTGATATCGGCTTCGGTGAATTCGCCATTCATTACGCCGAGCTCTTCTGTGACCCGTTTGTTTATCTCCTTCAATTCGTCGCCGATCTGGGCGGCCGTGTTGAGCTGTTTGCCGTGCGCCTCAAGCTTTCGATCCAGCTCGTCTAGCTCTTCGCCAAGCACTCTTGTCGCGTGTGTGATCTTTATAACGGCGAGCGATAACGCCAGTGCAGCAATACCCATTGGGCCCATTGCCGCCGGTAGCGCCTTGAAAGCCACAGCCAATTTAGGCAGGGCAATATGTAAGGCGGCAAAAGTCATCACCATGGATCCGACTTCAGGGTTGATCTTACTGATCACACGAGCCAGCCCGCTAACACCGCCGCCCAGACTCTTAACGCTACCGCCAGCGGCGCCGGCACTTTCGGCGGCGCCGTCTGTACCCTCGGCGAGTCCGTCCATCTCGGCGCGTGTTTCCTCCAGCTCTTCGCGCAAGCCCGCCACAATATCAGACAGCGCCGAAACGGCGGCTTGACCGTCGCCTGTTTCGATCTCGATCACTTCCTGGATTGGATCCATGTCACACCGCCCGCGCTTGTCTGGTAATCGTGATCGGCGGGGTCAAGCCCTTGCCGCCGGTCTGAGCCTTCCACTGCTCGATCAGCTCTTCTTCAGCATCCATGGATTCCGCCAGGCCCGCGAAATAGCAAACCGAATCCACGGCGAGGGCCTCGAACCGGTCAGCAGGCAGGGATAGAAGCTGGCTCGGGCGCGATCCGTATGCCCGGCCCATTCGATCCAGCATCGCCGCCCGATTCGGGTTGCCCTGGAAATCGCGCCACGCGCTCGAGCGCCTCCCCGATTCGCGCGGCGGCGGCGAGGTAGGCACCTTGCAAGGTGTTTCGGTCCATGATGCCAACCCAGATCCGCCGAGGCTCGGCGCCGTCGTATCCGCTCGGCGACTGCTCGCCGATGTCATGAACCAGCCGGCACGGCGAGGGCTCGCCGTCTTCGATGGCAATGGAGCGAACCGAGCGAATCGCGATCCGCTGTAGCCGGGCGATGATATCGGCGGCCTCTTCAGTGGTCGTCTCTTCGGCGCGGCGGCCCTTGCTATCGCGGGCCCTCACGGCCTCCAGAGCCTCGGCGAGCGCCGGGTTACCAGCAGCACCGGGCCGGGAGCGTAGAAGGCGCTGAGCGGACGATAGAAGCATGTCGAGCACCTCCGGCACCTCAAGCGCCGCCGATGGATCGAGCACCTCCAGCCCCCACGACACCTCGCGCCCCTTGATCCGCTGGCGGATCGTGGTCTGTGTCGCGGCGGCGAGCAGCTCGCCGAGCGGGTCTGTGTGCGTGGTGGCGTCCATTAGTTCGCCGTGCCGCTGCTGGAGTCATTGACGATCTGAATCGTCAGGGCGTTGTCTGAGCCGTCGGGGTATCCGCTCCACACGACATTCTCGGCGATGCCGTCGCCGCTGCTGATCCCCTGAGGTGGATAGGCGGTGATCCGAGCGTTTCGCAGCGTGACGGTTCCGGCGAGGTTGCCCGCGCCGCTGAGCGCAAGCGTGAGATCCTGACCTGCTACGTCATTCTTGCGGTGATTGTTATAGAGCGTGTCGCCGTCTTCAATCCGGGCAACGGTCATTGTGGGCGGCGACATGGACGACCGGATCGCGGCGACGACATCGCGCGATCCCACCTTGCGCACGGGTGAGAATCCGTTCTCAACCTCCAGCGTAAGCTGACGGTTGACCACATAAGTCGCAGAATTCCAACCGATGTCGCTGGCGTCGTCTTCGGCGATGATGTTTGTCGCCAGGGCGCCGAATGATCCAAACGTTGCCGATCCGGCGCTGGCGCGGTCGGCGGATGCTTTGAACGCAACCACGTCGATCTCAATTGTCGCTTCGCGGCCTTGCTGGAACACGATGCGAAACGCCGGGAAATAGCAGCCGGTGAAGACCTCAGACACGCCGCTATCACCTCGGATCAGCTCGATCGTGTGGTGATGGATCGTCGTGCCGCGATTGTACTTGTGCGTCCATGGACTCGATCCAGTGGTCACGACCGCCGCCGCGCCCATGCACCCGAGCAGCCACAGCCCGAGGCCGTCGTAAGTCATCGGCAACGTGATCTTGCCGGTAACGGTGTTGTTTTGCCGGATCACGTCCGAAGGATCGGGCCCGGTGCCGACGCCAGGCCGGAGCGTTTCGATATTGCGATAGTCGTACTGCTCGACAAACCCGCTGACGGACATCGGGATCGCCCAGTTGGTACGGCTGACCGGCGTGCCGGCGGTAGTCTCGGCGCCGATGCCGACGGCAGTGACGAGCGGTGATCTGAGAGCCATGGATCAAGTCTCCAGTGTGGTTTTTATTTTGACAATGATTCGCTGATCGTAGACTTTCTTGGGCTCGTTTGAACCATCCACCGGATCGTCAGGGTTGCTGATCCCGACCTTGCACCATTGCGTGTAATCGGTCGCCGTCGTGCCGCCCTGCAGGATTGACCGAACAAAACGCCCTGTCAGATCGTACCGCGTGGAATTGGTGTCCCATAGAGAAGTCGTTACGGTGCCGGTTTCGCCGCTCATCTCAGCCCAGCTCGGCTCGTCATACGCCGCCGAGCCGTTGATCTCAGTGCTGGCGCCGTCCAGCAGATGAGCGATCGAGATCACGATCTCATTTTCATCGTCAGCCGATTTCTGTTGAATCATTCGCGGCTGACTATCGCCAGGTAGGGCGGGCGGAATGACCAGCGCCCCGCGAATCCGGCCCGGCCAGCACCTCGCCGGGAGCGCGCTTGATGGAGTGAAAGGTGTTGCAGGATCGCCCGCTACTGTGTCGGCGGTGTCGAAATAGATCCACAAGAGATGGATTCGGGGTTTGCTTGATCCCCTGTTTAGTCCGGCGTTGTCGATGTCGATTTGTGCAGTTTTGCTTGCGTAGGTCCAAGAGCCGCGCGCGTGGGCGATTTCAGTCATGCCGTCACTTTGCGTCACGATGATGTCGAAACCATCGGTCTGAACATTCGCCCAGAATTCCGCGTGTTGTGCCGCCAGCTCAAGCGACACGTCATAAGATCCCGGCGAGCCGCCGGAGCTATCCACGACGCTGATCGCCATTCGCCGCCGCCACATTGTAGAGCCGTCGGTATACCAGGCCATGATCAGCCCTCCAGAATCGCGGTGATATTAATGTGTCCGAAGACGATCCCGCCGCTCGGGTGATTGGCCTCGGCGCCGTCAAGGCTGGTTAGCTCCAGCGCGACGGATTGAGCGAGCCGGGTAGATCCGGTGTCGAGCCGGTGATTCTCCAGAATCGCGCGGGCGATGTCGTCGCCGAGGTCGGCGGCGGCGTTAAGCCGCCCCGCGCGCGTGTCGCCGTCAGCATCGGTCGGCTTGACATACCCCGCCACGCCGACGCGAAGCCGCTTCCTGTAGCCTCTGAGGCTCGCCGGGCCGCTGTGTTCGTATCGGCATCTATCGGTCCACAGATAGACGCTCGGGACGACCTCGGGCCCGTCGCGCGGCGGCATCCCGACCTTGACCGCGCCCGCCGCGCTGAGGTCGTACACGTACGACGCTGAGCCGTCCACGCTGGGCAATAGCGTGTCGCGCAAGAATTCCAGAATCGCCCGCGTGGATGTCGCCATGTCAGCGGCCCTCTTTCATGAGCGCGACGAATTCGTCATGCAAGGCGCCGGGGAGCTCGGCGGCGCCGGCCTCCATCGCGGGCCGAAGATAGGCCCGGGCCGGGATCGTGACCTGGCGAACCCTCGCCCATCCGTACCGCCCGAGGAAATGAAGGTACCCATCCCCGGCGGCCTGGATTGTGCCGCCGTGCTCATGAATCGCGGCATACCTGACCGTCGGCGATCCGGCGGTCGCTTCGATCCCGGCACCGCTGGAGCCGCTGATCGTTACAACCTCGAGCGTCTCGAGCAGGTCGCCGGAGCGTTGCTGTAAGACGCGCCCGCTGAGATTCTCGGTTGCTTCATCGCGGACGCGATCCGCTGCTCGCTCCACAGCCGGATGAAGCAAGCCGGGCATATTGCTGGCAAGCCGCTCCAGCACGGCGACATATTCGGCGAGGCCGCTCATACAAGCGAGCTCGATAGAATGTAATCGCCGAGCATTTCGGCGACGTGGGCGGGCATTGTCTCGCTTCGGTACGTCGTGACCAGATTGCCCTGATTGATATTCGTCGTGCCGCGCCTCTTCGGCAACTCGTATAAGTGCATGACCAGCTCAGCGGCGGCCTGCTTGAGTGTCTCCGGCGCGGTCGTGTCAGCCCATCCCGCCGTCACTACAGCCTTGATCAGTCGCGGCGAGCGTGACCATGATCCGTGGGCGCTGGATTGGCTCAGATAGATCACGCTTCCACCGTCGCCGCGCTGGCTATAGTCGCTCGGCGCGACCAGCGAAGAGGCGCCGAACTCCTCGGCGGTGTCGTCGTGAATCGAGGTAATCACCGTCAGCGGCGACATGGCGACCAGCAGCCGGCGGTGATTGCTTGGATCGACCTCCAACCAGCCCGATCCGCTGTAGATCGTATAGCTGGCGGATTCCATCGTCCGCGCCGAGGTGCTCGCCGGGCGCGGATACCCGCAAAACGTGGCGATCATTCCGTCAGCGCGGGCGATCAGGGTAGTGAGCTTCGCCGTGGTGCCGGCGTTGCTCGATAGCTCAGACGCCGATCGCGCGATCGCCTCGGCGACGGTGATCAGCGCCATGATTACCCCTGTGAATCGGCGAGCAGTGTGGCGGCCCGCTGGGCGGCGGCCTCGGCGGCGTCCGCTCCAGCCGGCCCGGCGAGCCAGCAGAAGATCCCAACCACGGCCAGCCGATCGTCATGATCGCCCGAGCGGATCGACTTGACGCCGTTTCGCCCAAGCAGCGTCGCCGCCACTTTGTCTGGTAGCTGTGGCAGACCATGAAGCGCCCGAGCCGGATCAGTCGGAAACAACCGCGCCCGCTCCGCTACAGCATCCTGGGATCGCTTGAGCGATGCCGGGAGCCTGGCGGGCGGGGCGGATGCCTCGCCGCTGATCACCTTGATCGAGCCCGCCGGAGCGGACGCGATCACAGCGGCGGCACGCTCCGGCGTCGTGACGACCTTCTCACCCGCCGCGAAGCTCTGTCCCTTCATTCGGAACACCTCGCGAAGATGATCAGGCACGCTCGGCGCCGGGCTGTACTGAATCGTGACCATCAGAATCGCATCCGATCGAAGGTCGCGATCACGGTGCCGGCGACTGCCACGCCCGAGCTGACCTGAGCCACTCGGAAGCTGAACGGCTCGGCGGCGCTGATCTCCAGATCGCCGCCGGTTGCGGTCAGCGCAAGGCTGTCGATAGTGCCCTGAGTCAAGGCGCCGCCGCCGCCGCTGGCGGTTGTCCGCGCGGCGGTCAGGGCGGTAGAGGCGCCCCGAAATGCCTGCAAACTGGCGTAATTGCTGGCGTGGGCGGCGCTGGTTTCGTTCGGCATGAATTTGATGCTGGAGATCTTCCAGGTTTCACCGGTCGGAGGGACCAGATACACGCGCGTCGGGCCGCCAGCGCCGACGATCATAGGGAACTGCTTGTTTACGGTGTCAGCAGACATTGAAAAGCTCCGGATCAGAGGTTGTAGAGGACGGAAACGGGCTTCTCAGTGCTGATCACCTCGGGAGTCAGCACGGATCGGCGAGTCATGCCGATGTACTGAGCGCCGCGCTCGGGATACGACACGTCGAAATCGTCCGATCCGGCGTCGTGCACGTAGTGAGCATAGGCGGAAATATCGGCGTAAACTGCGATAGATCCGGCGTTGCTTCCGGTGTACAGGCCCGAAGTGGTGTCGAACTGGTTCGGGAGCATCTGAGAGATGATCACCGGGGTGTTGCCGATGCGCCCGAGCTCGCCAGTCTGGAGGGTAGCGCGCGGCCCGGCGACATCCACAGTCGTGAAGTCGGCGAGCGGCAAGAGCTGGGTGTACAGCGCGTGAAGACCGGTCGCCATGATGACATCGCCGCCGGCCCGGTTTCCGAGCAGCTCGATCGCGCCGAAGTGGTCAGCCGCCGAGAAGGTGCCGCCCGCGCTGGCGGTGTTGCTGTCGTCGTGAGCACGACCGCGAAGACCGATCCAGAACTTGAGCGCCGAATCGGAGCCGTCGAGATCGCCAGCGGCGTACATGCCGCCCATGGTCCACGTCGCGAGGGCGTCCATGTGAGTCCCGGCGGTGTCACCGTGGAGAAATGCCATCTCAAGAGAGTCGGCATCACCCATCATGAGCCAATCCATCACGAATCCGATCGGGTCGGCAAGGATCAGGCCGTTGTCAGTCGCCCACAGACTGTCAAGCAGCGCGGTAACGGTGCGGTTGACCACGCTGATCGTAGCGTCGGAAGTGGTGAAATTGTTGAGCGGGAATCGGCTGGGATCGCTCTGGGTTGCGCCGCGAAGCTTCGCGAGGGCGCGACCGGTGACGATCGGCGCCTTGAATGAGGTGCTTGGCGCCTGGCGGGTCTGGATCAGACCGGGGATACGGCGAGCGAGATCAGTTGGGCGGCGAACCGCGCTGATCGTGGGGTTCTGGATCAGCTCGCCGCCCTTGCCGGTGGAGCCGTCGATCACGCGCTTGAGGGCGG
>Ga0307488_10005146_pt1 | contig 10827 bp, 11 predicted proteins | sample SB02metaG_FD_202248 | JGI IMG/M metagenome (GOLD analysis project Ga0307488, IMG submission 202248) | Sea-ice brine microbial communities from Beaufort Sea near Barrow, Alaska, United States - SB 0.2 | ecosystem: Environmental > Aquatic > Marine > Coastal | place: USA: Alaska | collected...
GATCTAGAATTTTCTGGATGATGTCTGGTTCGGCCATGTAGGCGATAACACGCCTGTGAAATTTCGGATGCCTGTTGGCAGGGGTCTTTGAAAGACTCGGTTAGATACCATCAATACCACCGTATTCCGGATCACATCCAACAATTCAGGTTTGCGGAACTTCACGAATCGCTTCGTGAGAAGAATGTAATATTGCAAGGCGCGCCTGGCCTATCTGTTAATAGGAACGAAATCGCCAGAAAATATTTCCATGGTGCAGTTTCATCAATCCCTCTCTTATGAAGACTTTGTTCAGGGTTATAGACCTTCAGGGCAAGGGTTCCGCCTTCGTAACGGAATATTTTATGAGTTTTGCCAGTTAGCTAGAAAAAACCCTGCAAGCGATTATGTTTTTAGCATTGATGAAATGAACCGTGGGAATCTCGCAAAAATATTTGGTGAGTGGATGATGCTAATCGAGAATGACAAAAGGCGGGCTGAGTGGGGTGTTGCATTGGCGTACGCAGAAGAAGACGCTCCCAGATTTTATGTGCCTGAAACCTATATTTGATTGCCTCTCTAACCAAATTATACGAACAACAGCCGCCAGGCTTGCACGAAACGCTTCGCTAGATAGTCGGATCCGCCACCAAATAGTAGGAATAGTAAAACGCTTAGATTCTGTTGCCGAAATCCGATTGACAGTACGCTCTTCTAGAGAAGTACAGCTTCACGGTAACAACAGAGTCTATAAAATTCTCCTGAATGTCTGTGAATTAGTTTTTGAGGCGTCATTGATAGGGGAAGGAGATAGCGCTAACGGTAGCAGCTTCAAATTTCGTGATTTCATACGTGACGAGAAGCGGATGGTCCGGCTATTTGAGAATTTTATTTTCAATTTCCTCCGAACTAGGAGAAGGGACCTTACGGTAACGAAGGAGCGGATTCGTTACCGATAACTAGTGAAACAGATCCTACTCTAAAACATCTCCCTTCTATGATGACGGATGTGACCGTCAGAGTGCCGGGCAAATCAACGTTGGTAATTGATGTCATGTTTTACAAAAACACCTTTCAAAAGTATTTTGACAGGGAATCTATTCACTCCGGAAACCTATATCAAATTTACTCATATGTTAAAAATATGGAAGGAAGAGGTGGCGCAGATCAAAATGCGGAAGGCATGTTGCTTTATCCGGTGGTAGACCGAACTGTCAGGTAGACCTAGGAGCTGCCCGGTCACTTATTACACATTGCGACTTTAAACCTTGATCAATCATGGCGCAAAATTGAAAGGGAACTATCCGAATTGGTCGACACTGCATAGTTCTTCTCATCCCAAGCCGAGGCTGGTCGGGTTTCTCGGCCAAAATTGAGTGATTTTAGATGCCCAAGAGTGCAAGAGACCAATAGAGTATTCATTTCCATAGTTCTGTCCTACTGTGTTCTTGCTCCAGCCACCAAGTTGATCGATTAACTCAGTTGGTGCCTCTATCGGTCTTAGTCGGTCACGATAGCTATGGCGCAATCCGTGAACGACAGATTCCTTATTTACTTCTGACTTGAGCCATTTGTTAGCTGTTGGGCTTGCAGAGTTTGAGTTACATGAACTTTTGTTAGTGTAGCGCGGGAAAAAATACACCCCGATGGTCAGCGATCCGCTTTGCTGCCCAAAGACAAGTTCCAACTAAAGGAATAACGCGGTTGCTGGCCTCAGTTTTCAATCTTCTGTGTGCATGATCGCGGACCTGCACAAAAGGTAATTCATCATCCAGATGGAGATCATCCTGAGTCAATCCAGTGCTTGAGCGAGGCGCATACCTGTATCGCTGAGAAGCGCCAAGAGCCATCGGATGTCATCGTTAACTTCTATGCATAGTTTTTGTAGCTTGTGGATATCTTCTAATGGAATTGGTTGCCTGCTGCTTTTATTTTCTTCTGGAGGAAGATAAATACCAATGAAAGGATTCTTGCAATCAAAGCCATTTTCCCTGATTGAGAAGTTAACAACAGCACGAACGCCACCAAATACTCGCTGTAGGCTAGCGGCGCCAAGTCCTTAGGATGATAGGTTGTCGCGGAGCAGAGCGCCGTCAGCTGAGGTTTACCGATCCAAAGGCCTGTTGCCCAAGTGGCTTATCAGATAGCCAACATTTCTGTTTGCGCCCATGAAGAACGTCTTGGGGCGGTTGTGACCTTTAACCCGCAAGTATTGTTTGAGGCATTCTTCAATAGTAGGAAGAGAGGAGGTTGCCTTGGGACTAGCGAGGATAAGATTGTGGCCGGGGACATGGGCGTTGGTCAGCCTTAGGCCAAGCCAGTAGTCATTCAGTTTTGCCGCCAATGCGTCTGCAGCAAGCTTTGCTTCCGCTCTGGACATAGTTCTTAGCGACTTGACGATGCGTGGGCGTGAGTACAAATGCCGCAAGTCGTCTGGGATGCTATGGGTAAAGTAATAATTGCCAAGCTTAGGAAAGGTGTATCGAGGGTGCTTCAATGTCTTCATTAATGTCTACTGCCCCAGTTCAGATTATGAGAACTTTAGAAGAATCAGAGACCTACGAAGCGCTTAGGGGTGTTTATGGTGCCCCGGGGTGGGATCGAACCACCGACCCTCCGCTTAGGAGGCGGATGCTCTATCCACTGAGCTACCGGGGCGTGGCGTGCATAGTAGCAGATAATTCAGCGCAGTTTGAGGCGCGTGTTAACCTGAGGGCTACAGGTTACCAATCGACGCTAAACAGGACGAACCCCATGCTTGCTGGCCCCCTAGATATGAAGGCGATTTTCGCCGCGACGCGGACGATTGCTATTGTCGGATTGTCGGATAACCCCGATCGCGCTAGCCATGAGGTGGCACTGTATCTGCGACCCCATTACAAGATTATCCCTGTTAATCCTAACCACCAGATGATTCTCGGTCTGCCTTGTTATCCAGATCTCGCCGCGATTCCTGAGCCGGTTGATATGGTGGATGTGTTTCAGCGGAGCGAGAATGTTATGCCGCTGGTGCAGCCAGCGATTGATATCGGCGTACGCATATTTTGGATGCAGCTGGGCATAACCCAGCGCGATGCTCGTCGGCAGTTGACGCTGGCGGGGATTTCCGTTGTTGAGGATAAATGTACGAAGATAGAGCACGCCCGATTGCTACAGGCCAGTGTTTCGATGAGCCAGCAATAGTTTGGCCGGGATGTGTTTATCTCTTGCCGCGGGTTAGGTTGGTAGGCGCTGATTTGCTAAAGTGGCGCGATGCAAACACCCCCTGAAATCAGTTTTTCCTTGTCTGTGATTATTCCGACGCTAAACGAGGCGTCGAGAATTTGTCGTTTGCTGGAAAATATCCAGCTTGTTCGTGACGCCCGACCTGATTTACTGGTCGAGGTAATTGTTGTTGACGGCGGCAGCACTGACCAGACCGTCGCGCTTGTCGAGGATCGTGCTGAACAGGTTCTAACAAGCCCTGCAGGGCGTGCGATACAGATGAATACGGGCGCTGCCCAGGCCAAACATGCGGTGTTGTTGTTTCTTCACGGCGACACACTGTTGCCTCGGCGGTCCATCTCTTTGCTGCAGCAGGCGATTGATACCGGCGCGTGCTGGGGCCGGTTCGACGTCCAGTTTGACTGTGCCGCAAAGCGCTTCCGGGTTCTGGCCTGGATGATGAACGGGCGCTCACGCCTCACAGGTATTTGTACAGGTGATCAAGGTATCTTTGTGCGCCGTGATGTTTTTGACCAAGTGGGCGGCTATGCACCGATCGCCTTGATGGAAGATATTGAGTTGAGTCGACGCCTGCGTCGCCTGCAATCACCATTCAGCATTCGTCGCCCGGTTATCACCGCCAGTCGTCGCTGGCAACGTGGTGGATACTGGACCACTGTATGGTTAATGTGGTCGCTGCGCTGGCGCTATTTTTTTGGTGCCTCACCGGCAACGCTGGCCAAAATATATTACCCAACAAAAGATGAGACGCCGCGACACGAGGAAAGTGAGGCATGACCGACTGGCAGTTCCCAACCATGCGCCTATTGATTTTTTGTAAGGCGCCGGTGGTCGGCCAGGTAAAGACCCGCCTGATCCCAGAGTTAGGAGCAGGTGGTGCGCGAGACCTGCATCAAACGCTTGCCCAGCGGGTCTTCACGATGTGTCAGCAGGCGGCCGTGGCCCCTGTGCAACTCTGGTGCGCGCCGGACACGACTGATGAGTTCTTCGCCAATAGCGGTCTGCCGCTATACCAACAACAGGGCGCCGATTTGGGAGAGCGGATGAATCACGGCCTAACTACCGCGCTGGCCGAGCCGGGTGTGACCTCCGCGATATTGATTGGTACCGACTGTATTAACCTCGACGCGCTTTACCTGCGCCACGCCTGTCTGCGCCTACAAGACGCAGATGCTGTGCTGGGCCCGGCGGAGGACGGTGGCTATGGCCTCATTGGTCTGAGTCAGCCGGCGCCTGAGGTGTTTACCCAGATAGCATGGAGCACCGATACCGTGTGCGCAGACACTGCACGTCACTTCAATCACACGTTTCAGCGCTGGGCCTTGCTGCCGCTGTTGTGGGATCTCGACCGGCCGGCAGACCTGCTGCGCTATCAGCAAGATCATCAGCAAGGCCATTAGCGAGCGCATCACCACGTCGCGAGCGCAATATCCGATGGCGCGGTGCGCAAAGAAATGAATTTGTATGAAAGTGGCGAATGATTTTAGTCAAACACGACTCTAATCATTTATTCAATAACACTATCCATTCACGCCATTCATTCACGCTATCTATTAACAGCAGGGTACAAACAATGGGGTATGACAGTGATCGAGCACTGGCGCGTGACCTCATGACAGGTGATGAGCGGGTGTTTGATCGTTTTTTTAACGAGTATTTCCCCCGACTGTATCGCTTTGCCCTGACGCGTATGGCGTCCGATGTGGATGCTGTGAATGATATTGTTCAGACCACGCTATTCAATGGAATCAAGGCTATGGCAAGTTACCGAGGTGAGGCGTCGCTGTTTACCTGGCTTTGCCAGATTTGTCGCAATGAAGTCAATGGCTACTATCGGCGATTGTCACGTTCTGTGCCGGTCGTGCCTCAGGATGACGATGCTATTCGGCCGATTCTCGAGTCGCTGGAAGGTGATTTGTCCCTCGATCCTGATCGCCAGTACGAGGTCACACAAACGAAGCGCCTGGTGCAGGAGGTGCTTGATTGCTTGCCGGTGAATTACGGTAACGCCTTGGAATGGAAATATATCGAGGGTTTCTCAGTCACAGAGATCGCATCTCGATTGCAGGTGACGGAACTCGCCGCGCAATCTTTGTTGTCACGGGCGCGGTCAGCGTTTCGCGAGGCGCTCGTTGAACTTTCACCCCAAATGGCTATCGGCCGCTAGGCGGGAGAGAACTATGACCACTGAACACGATATAGATAAAGACGACGATATGAACAGGCGCGCTGATGGCGAGCTGCAAGGGGCCCTCAATGAAGAGCGTATTGCTGCTCTATTACAAAAGATCGGTCCACGGCCGCAACCGGGGGCAGATGTCACGGCGTCGATTCAAGCCAACGTGAAAGCTGTCTGGCGTGAAGAGGTCGCGTTGCAGCAAGCGCAGCGCCAGAATCGACGCAAGACGGTAGGTTTTGCCTTGGCCGCGAGCGTGCTGTTGAGCTTCGGTGCGAGTTGGTTGTTGAGCACCCCGGCTCAGACGTCAGCATTTGGTGTGGTCGCACAAGTTATCAATCGCGTCGAATATGTGGACGGCGATGGCGAGTGGCGTAGCTTGGGTGAGCAAGCGTTGCGACAAAGCATCGAGGTGCGTACCGGTTCGGCGGGCTCTCTCAGGCTACGCCTTAATGATGGTATGGATATCCGCGTCGGCGCAAATTCCAGGCTAGCCATGCTAGCCGGTGGTGCGCTGACCCTGCATACGGGCGTGATCTATGTCGACTCTAATGATCAGCTTGATGTGGGGAATAGTCTGCGCGTCACCACGCCCTTCGGCGAGGCTGAGGATATTGGGACCCAGTTTGCCGTGCGGGTAGCACCTGACGGTTGGCAGGTGCAGGTTCGCGACGGCCTGGTGAAAATGAGCGACGACGGCTTGCAGCGGCAGGTTAATGCCGGAGATCGCGTCGTCATTGATCAACGCAATGACGTCACCGTCAGTCAAGTAGCGTCGGATGACACGAGTTGGGCCTGGATTGCCGCGGTGAGCCCTGAATTTTTGATTGAGGGCGCGAGTCTGCAAGCGTATGTGGGTTGGCTCAGTCGAGAAACCGGGAAAACCGTCGTTTTTTCCTCGGCCCAAGTCAGTGAATCAGCACGTGGCACGATACTGCATGGTTCAATCGATGGCCTATTGCCGATGGAGTCTTTGTCGGTGGTACTTGCCGCCACAGATTTTTATCTTATCGATTCCGAGCCGGGTAAGCTGGTGATTGATCGGCAGTAGCTTTGGCCAACTGCGCGCGCACGATAGCCGGCAGGCTAGTGAGCATGCGCACGGCGCTAGTCTGTTAAGATCAGATTCATCAATCAGGCATAAGGATGTTTTTTTGCGCCATATAACCCATCCCGTGGCGCAGTTGCTCTATCGGTCGCCAAGTTGAGCGCGCTGAGAGTGTTGAGTGTGCTGGGTGTGTGGTTATATCTGGCGCTGCAGGTGCAAGCCGCCGAGACGGTTTCCTTGATTGAATTTTTGGATCGTGCGAATCAGCAGGGTCTACATGTCATCCATTCATCAAACCTGATCCCTGCCCACTACCTAGTGACAATCGACCCTGACCAACCGATCAACCGGGACCAGTTGAGTCGGGCACTGCTGAGGTTCGGGTTGGTTTTACGTGCTGTCAGTGACCATGCCGACGTGGTGGTACGCGCGCTAGCGTCACCTCCACCGCAAGTCCCGCTAGTACCCGTTGTAGGGCGTGATTTACTATCCTTATCTGCCACTGTCGGTCTCGAAGAAATTGTCGTCACCTCCAGTCGTTACCGATTACTTATGCCCCAGGGCACAGGTCATCAGGGGCTCGATCATGCGGCGCTAATGCAGCGCCCGACGCTAGGTAACGATGCGTTACGACTGGTGAGTCAACTGCCCGGAAGTGCATCAACAGGGCTGTCGGCGCGGCCGCGGGTGCGGGGCGGCAATGAGGATGAAACCCTGATTACCTTCGATGGTGTGCGAATTTATGAGCCGTTTCACTTCAGGAATTTCAACAGTCTGTTCAGCGCATTCGATCAACGAATCGTTGATAGTCTGGATTTCTATAGTGGGGGTTATCCTGCCGAGTTCGGCGATCGCTTGAGTGCGGCGATGGTGATTAATCCTCAGCCACCTGAAGCGCTGTTTGACGTCCGTGAAATTGGTGTCGGTTTGTTTAACCTCTCCTACCTGCAAGCCGGCGGCGATGCTGACCAAGACTGGCTTGTGGATGTCCGCCGCAGTAGTGTTGATTTGTTAGCGGGATTGTCAGAAAACGATGTGGGCAGTCCAGCCTTTGCAGATATGTATGGGCGCTATGGCTGGAACTTCAATGATGAAGATCGGCTGTCGATCAACGTGTTGTTATTCGGTGACGAGATGAACATCAACAATACGGCGCGCACCGAGACATCGCAGTCAATCTACGCGAATAGCTATGTCTGGTTGAAGTCTGAAAACAGGTTTGGATCAAATCTTGCGGCCACATCAATACTGGGCGTGTCGGCTATTAAGAACGACCGTAAAGGTAGCGTCAATAAACCTGGGCTCGTGACGGGCGAACTTGACGATAGTCGTGAGTTCCGTGTCTATCATATGAATCAGGATATGGCGTTCAGCCCCGAGGAGAATTGGTTGTTGAAGTTTGGTTGGGGTTACCGCTATCTGCAGGCTGAATATCGCTATCGGGCCTCACAGAATATAGCCGCGGAGTTTGCCGGCTTGTCGAACCTTAATCGTCCGGCCCAAGCCAATGTTTCAGTGGACGAGACAGGTCATCAATTGGCGCTATATAGTAGTTTCAAATGGTCTTTCACTAAGCGACTAACGACCCAAGTGGGTATTCGTTATGATGCACAGCATTATGAGCAAACCACCCATGAGTATCAGATAAGTCCTCGGGTAAACATGCACTATCAGCTGACGCCAACAACTGACATGCGTTTTGGGTGGGGCTTGTTCTCTCAGGCAGAGGGCATTCATGAGCTGAAAATCGGCGATGGACGTGTTGATTTTCAAGTGCCTCAGGAAGCCTCTCATCTGGTTGCTAGCCTTAATCACCAGTTTGCTGGCGGTGCGATTATGCGTATTGAAGCCTATGAAAAGCGTGGTATCACTACCGCCAGTTATTATCAGAACCTAACGAACCCTTTGAGCCTCTTGGCAGAGCTGCAAGTAGACCGCTTTGAGGTCACGCCGGACGACTACGAGGCAGAAGGTGTAGAGCTGACGCTGTCTAACAACTGGCGCGCTATAGATATATGGGCAAACTATAGCTATTCCGCAGTAGCAGACATGATTGATGGTGTGAAGGTGCGGCGCAGTTGGGATCAGGGTCAGGCTGTGAATCTTGGTATGAGTAGTCAGTACCAGCAATGGCAGTGGTCAGTCTCGGGCACTTACAACAAAGGCTGGCTGACAACACCGCTGCAATTCAACAATGGCCTGGTGGTTGCCTCCCCACGAAACAGTGTGCAATTTGGGCGTTACATTAGCTGGGATATCAAAGCTAGCCGCAGTTGGGGTTTTGGTGCTTATCAATTACGGCTTGAGGCAGGGCTTACCAATTTGCTTAACCGAGAGAACCAGATCGGTGTGGACTACGCCCTGGTTGATGGCCAATTGCAGTCGACAACAAAATCAGGTGTGCCGCTGGCGCCTTTCCTAGATGTGTATTGGCGCTTCTAGCCTCACGCCTGGCGTCGGTTCCAGTAATACAGGGCTGCCACCAAAACCATGGCGCTGGCATGAACCCCCCACATGCCCATCGCCAGAGGAATGCTGCCATTTTCTAGGGCATTGCGTGTGGCGGCAAGGCTCATAATGTAGACCAGGCAAATCATCAAGCCGGGAATCAAACGGTTGAAGCGTCCTTGGCGAGGGTTAACCTTACTCAAGGGTATCGCTAGCAGGGCAATCACGGGAATCACGATAATCATGGCCAGTCGCCAATGAAACTCTGAGCCGTTGCGTTGATCGAAGTTATCCAGCAACTCCTGCATACTCAGTGCGGAACGCCTTCGTTCGCCTTGGGCGACTTCTCGCTCAGGCAATAGCTGGCCGAACTCACCGAAGCTGATTATCTGATAGTCTGCTTCGCCCGGCGCCCCGCGGTGGCGTGTGCCGTTCTGCAGGACCAAAAAGCGTTTACCTTCGGCATCTACCACCGAGCGTCCTTGTTCAGCGATGGTGACGACTGAACTCGTTGGATCTGACGGGTCAGCCTCGCTGATAAAGACACCACGTAGCTCCTTGCCGTCAATGATCTCTTCGCTGTAAGTCACGCGATTACCCGAGCGCAGAGGCTGGAATCGGCCGGGCGCTAAGGTGGCAAACTCGGTGATGGTTTTTTGAGATTGGAACAGGGCCTCAACGCGTGTCTCGAACACGGGTTTTATCCACAGTGATAATAGGGCGCAGATCACCGTCACCCCTAGCGCCAATACCAGTGTCATGCGCACTAGCTGGTTGTTACTGAAGCCGCTCATCTGCAACACCACCATCTCGCTGTCGGCATACAGACGGCCGTAGGTCAGCATCAGGGCCAGGAAAAAACTCACCGGAATCACCAGTTCGAGAAAGCCCGGTAGCTTGAAGAATATTAACGGGAACAGAACTTCCCGGGTCAACTGGCCCCCCGCCGCATCAGCCAGGTAGCCGTTGAAACGCCACGCCACAGAGATCACAAGAATTAACGCGGTCACGGTAAATAGGCTGGTGTAGACCTCGCGGGCAAAATATTTGTATAAAATCATAGCGGCAAAATCATGGGTGGGTCGGGTCCGTTGAAGCGTGGCCAGACGGCCAATATTTGCCGGCCGCCTGATAGGGCTTGCCGGAGTCAAAGAGCGCGATCGTCAAGAAACTGCCGCTATACTCAAGCAGATAATTTGAACAGTGGTGAGTGCTTGTCTGATTCATCAGCGCAATAGTGGCAGTGCTGGCGAGCATCGACAAGACAATAAATCGTCACGGTGCTCGTCAGCGAGCAACCTTAAAGATCCAGCGTTGGGCTGGCGCCAATCAATGCCCGCGTGAAACCAGGCGATCACTTGTCTTTGATAGTCTCCAGCAGGGCAATAATCTCAGCTCGGCGACCTGCTTCGGCAAGTTCTCGGCCAGGTCGGACTGTCGCCGCCATTGCCTTGTTAAGACGTTCGCGGGCTGCAGCATATTTCTTCTGTTGAACTAAAAAATCGCCATAGAAATAGTTAGAATCCAAGCCGTCTGGATTAATTGTTACGGCCTTATCGAGCATTTTTCGAGCTTTCTTGTCGCTACCAAACCCTACTGGCCAGCCGGGTACTTGATAATACAGGGCTCCAAGGCTGGTGTAGGCACTGCCTTGTAGGGCCATGTCGTCAATATCCATGGCGTCCTCAAGATGGCCCTTGGCCGCTTTCACCAGACTCAGTGCGGACAATCCACCTTTGACACCCGCGTAAGTACTTTTGATGATGGCAGTCCAGATCAACAGTTCAGCGTTATTCGGCTGGTTGGCCAATGCGGCCTCAGCCTGAATGATCAGTCGGTCAAAGGTATCGGCCTTAGTCGCCGCCTCGGTCTGATAGTTGGCGATGGCCCAGTCCCGTTGCAGATCTGTTGTGGTTGTCGCCCGCGATGGCAGTGCGGCCAGGCTGATGAT
>Ga0307488_10005147_pt1 | contig 10827 bp, 10 predicted proteins | sample SB02metaG_FD_202248 | JGI IMG/M metagenome (GOLD analysis project Ga0307488, IMG submission 202248) | Sea-ice brine microbial communities from Beaufort Sea near Barrow, Alaska, United States - SB 0.2 | ecosystem: Environmental > Aquatic > Marine > Coastal | place: USA: Alaska | collected...
TTTTTAAGTGGAGGTGTAGACTCCAGTGGTTTGGTAGCCATGATGGCGACTAACAGCAAAGCACCTGTCACCACCTGTTCAATTGGTTTCGACGAAAAAAAATTCAACGAAACTGAATTTGCCAAAGACGTCGCAAATAAATATCACACTGATCACCACGAATTTACGGTACATCAAAATGTTGCTGATAATTTAGAAAAAATTGTCGGCTATTTTGATGAACCCTTTGCAGACCCTTCATTAGTCCCTACTTTTTTTGTATCAGAACTGGCTCGGCAACAAGTCACAGTGGCCATTGCTGGTGATGGTGGCGACGAAGTGTTTGCCGGTTATGAAAAATACACCACAGACGCCACAGAGAATCGTTTACGCAATAAATTTCCTAAATTTATACGTAAAAACGTTTTTCCAAAGCTCGCAGACTTATTATCTAACAGTAATGCGACTGTTTTTCGCAAAGGTAAATCCTTGCTTACCAGTTTAAGCCAAGAACCAGCAATGGGCTTTTATACCACCAACTCACAGATTGATGACAGACAGTGGCAAAAGTTAGCCAAACAAGAAGTCAAAGAAAAGCTAGGTGACTATCACCCCTCTAAAATTACTATCGACGCTTATGAAAAATCAGACGGCCCAGATCATCTAGCTAAAATACTTTACACCGATATGAAAACTTATTTGCCCGGCGGTATATTGGTTAAAGTAGACCGTATGAGCATGGCTAATTCATTAGAGGTTAGAGCGCCGTTACTCGACAAAGACGTTGTAGAGTTTTCCGCCACGGTGCCTTCAGAAATGAAATTTAAAAACGGCGAAAAAAAGCATATTCTAAAAGAAGCATTTAAGCCTATGTTGCCCGATGACATACTATATCGTAAGAAAATGGGCTTCTCGGTACCTTTGGCAAGCTGGTTCAGACATGAAATTAAAGCCTTAGCCCAACGCCATTTGATAGAGCAAGCTCAAGGTCTTAAAAGCATTTTCAACCACGACCAAGTAGTGACGCTTTGGAATGAACATCAAAATGGTAACGCCGACCACAGTGCGCTGCTTTGGAGTATGTTGATGTTTGAAATGTGGTGGGTGAAGTATGCACATGCCTAAAGCCAAGCTAAAGACCAGAAGCGCAGTAGATGAGTAAAACGTCAATATTACACCTCACCTATGACATGCGCATAGGCGGTACCGAAATGGTGATTAAAAACCTGATTGAAGGCTCAGATCCGGACCTTTTTGATATGTCGATATTTTGTATCGAGACCCCTATTGGCCCTTGGGGTATTGCAATGCAAAATGCGGGTTTAGCGATTACAGCCACAACACGTAAACCTGGCTTTGATATCTCATTAATATTCGCGATCCGAAAGCATATTAAAGCTAACAATATAGACCTACTGCATTGTCACCAATATACACCCTGGGTTTACGGTGTTTTGGCTGCCTTTGGCACCAAAACCAACGTTGTTTTTACAGAGCATGGTCGATTCTATCCTGATTCAAGCACTTGGAAGCGTAAACTAATTAACCCTTGGTTAGGTCGAATAACCAAACATATCACAGCCATTTCACAAGCAACCAAACAAGCCTTAGTCGACTTTGAAAACTTACCAAAAGAGCGTATTGAGGTTATATATAACGGTATTCAGCCTCTTAAAATTGACCCAGCAAAAACATTAGCACTCAGACAAAAACTGAAAATCCCTGACAATAGCTTGGTACTTGGCACAATCGCCAGACTTGACCCTATTAAAAATCATAAAATGATGCTCGACGCTTTTTTACTGGTCTTAAAAGCTCACCCAGATGCATTATTAGTCATAGTAGGTGATGGGGAAGAACGAGAAAAAATTAACAAACACATACAAACTCTGGGCCTAGAAAAAAACGTGCTTATGCCAGGCTATGATCCTCAGCCGCAACATTATTTGACCTTAATGGATATCTTTTTGTTATCGTCTTTAAGTGAAGGTACCTCCATGACTTTATTGGAAGCCATGTCGTTAAGTAAACCCTGCGTGGTAACAGATGCTGGCGGTAACAAAGAAGTGATCTCAGATGGTGAAGTTGGCATAGTCACCACCAATGACGATGCAATTGAGTTTTCTCAGGCTATTTTGAAACTAGTGAATGATAAAGCGCTTCTTAATCAATATGGCGCGGCTAGCCAGAAAAGATTTAGTCGACTATTTGATGTATCTGTCATGGTCAAACGGTTTAGTGACTTTTATCAAAATCGCTTCTGATTGATTAGTATTAACAATTTGAAGGAGTTGATTTCTTAGAAAATTTTTGAATACGGTCAACTACGAGCTTTCTTTCTAAAAAACTGTACCAAGGACTATTAGCTTTTATTTCAGATAAGACAGTTTTATTAATCTCATGTAACGTATCGGGCCACTCCGTAAAAGCTAGCTTGTCTAAATGTGTCTCCTGCATTTTTCCTAGTCGGTATCGCGTAATCCGATTTATATATAGTTGCCAATCATCTTTATGAAATAAGGACAAACTATCGAATTCGTAACCACATGTGTCGTCGAAGGTTACCTTTCCTTTTTTTGGCTGGGTAATGTCGCCTATATCGGTATTGACTACTTTAGTAATAGCTGAGTCTATCCATCCTAAACCTATTGGTAACTTAAAACCCTTCTTTATTACAAGCTCAATAAAGTTAGCCTTCAATCCATAACAATTGCCAAACAAACAGTACTTATTTTCCACCATAGATTTGTATTGACTCATATTTCGCCCAGAAAATGGCAAACCAGCTATCGCATTCACATTTTCTTCTTGCATTAGTTTGCTGTACATTTTTGGAAACACATCTGTAGTAAACCTTACATCAGCATCTAAGAAAAAATGTATTTCACTGCTGTGAGCCAATTTGTAAACATAGGTATTCCAAGCATTACATTTATCTCCAACGTCCAACTCAACTAAAGTGAGTCGATTAGTAGAATCTAATCCAATTAGATGCTTAACAATCGAAGCAGTTGAGTCATTGCAACCATTAGCAATAACAGTGAATTGATTTAAATTGTCATCGACGTTAGAAAGCACACTTGTAATTGATTTTTGAATGTTTTTTTCTTCGTTATAAGCAAACATAACAATGCTATATCCTTCATACATGATGCTGCGCCTCATTGACGTTTTTTGTTTTATGAATGTGCTCAGTTAAAAGACCTAACAACAATAAAAAATAGAACGGTTCGTAAATAATCAAATCAAGAAACATCGAGCCAACATAAAAACCTGTCAATGCCACCATAGTAGAATTATTTATATAAGACATAGTTGAGCTAGGATCCGTTTCACTTTTGCGTATTTTCCTAAAACGTTTAAATTGCAGCCAATATAATAACAGATAAATAATCCCATTCGTTAACCCAGTATTTGCTGCAAAATTCAAAAATGTGTTATGTGCAACATAGGGGATACGTTCAGGGTAAAAAACACGTGTTGCTTCCTGAAAACGCTGCACCCCGACACCTAATATAGGATACTTTGAGATTAGCCCTAACCCAGTCTTCCAAGATTGCACCCTAGGGTCAACTGCCGCTTCAGTTTGCGTCTTAGAGCTCTCAATGGTTTCCGTTGTGCGCGTCAACAGCTGCCCTCCCTGATAAATTACGGCTGCGACTAAACCGAAAACTATCATTAGCCCAAATACACGAGACTTAATTAACAAATAAGAAACTAAAGTCGCCACCGTCACAGCTAACAAGGCGCCTCTAGAACCTGTTAAAATGATGCTATGCCAAAGGAAAAGTAAACCTAAACCGAAAAGACATCTGAGTAATAAAGACTTAAAATAGAAAATCCCAAATAATAAAAAAGGCATACCAGTTACGAATAACATACCAAACTTATTTTCATCGTTATAGGGGCTTTTAAACGGCCCCATTAATCGCCCCTTACTAAACTGTCGCATATTCCACTCGAAATATTGCGTATTACTCCAATAAACGTAATAGAGAATAAGACCTGCAAATAACAAAGCCAACACTCTTAATTGTCGCTCAGTTGTTATGAGTGGTAGGGAAACAAAGTACATAATAAAAATGATATTAAAAACATACAGAACAAGCTCTGAACTTGTAGCCGACCTAAACGCTCCTATAGGGCTGAAGTAATCGGATAAGTTAAACATAATCCAAAAAATAACAAGAAACAGGTTTTGCTTATAGCGATATACTGAAAAATCGAGCTTTTTATTAAGGGTTTGCCACATGAAAACGGCAATTGCCGTACCAGCTGCAATAGTAAATGCTTTTACGCCATCAAATATCCAAAACCAAATGAACTGCGGCGCCATAACCGACATTAGGTAATAAGCATAAACCGCAGTTTGCTGGTATTTAAATGACCTAACGACTGTTGTCATCAGCAAAAGATATAAAACTACTATTCCCATTTTTCACTACACTTTATATTTTTCATAGCTACTCACAAATGAATGCATGACTGCAAACTATGTATGTCAACTAATGGTCAGGTTAGTTTTACTGCAGCTAATCAACTCATTAAAAAACTGCACTAAAGGTTATTATTAAAAGAGGATACCATCGTTCTTCTATAAGTAAGAATGATATTATTTTCTAATAATAAAGATCAGCTTTAAATTACGGTACCTAGTCAACGTGTTCAATTTAAAGAAAAGATATTAATCTTACACACAAACCTACATATTTAAATTAGCTATATAAAGCAAGGTGATAAGCCTGTGCAGTTGCAAAAACACAGACAAAAGCGTAGTCTAATCTCGTTTAATAAAGGGGTTAATAGCACTTGCGCATTGGGATATATATCGAGCCGGTAAAAGTATCGGACAAGACAGGCATAAGCCGCTATATCATAGGGCTAGTCGAGTCTTTAGTAAATTTGGATAAAGAAAATACTTACTATTTATATTATCAAACAAGCTTAGTAAAAAAGGAGACCTTAAACTGGTTAAATGACCAGCCAAATGTTAAGCACCGACCTTTGCGATTTCCACACAATTGGCTTGGTGACAGACCACGTTTATGGTGGCAATTTTACTTACCTTTTTTTTTGTATACAGATAAAATTAATGTTTTTCATGGCCCTAACCATTACGTGCCTTTAAGGGGCAAGGTGCCTAGTGTGGTCACTATTCATGATCTGGCATATTATTATATGAAAGTTCATGGTGAAGGAATGGATAACATATTAAAACAATGGACAAATCAAGCTATGGCAAAGGCTAGCAAGGTCGTTACAGTATCAAGGTCAACGGCAATTGATTGTGAAAAAGAAGGCGTTCCAAGCAAGAAACTATCAGTAATCTATCAAGGATATGAGGGTGCTAGTAACCCGTCTATTGAAAAGCTAGATCACAGCGCAACTGGATTGAAAGACGAGTTGCTGCCTTTTATACTTTTCATCGGCACCATACAGCCACGAAAAAACATCCCAAATTTATTAGAAAGCTTTGCCGAAGCAGCCAAAAAAATCCCTCACAACTTAGTCATTGCTGGAGCACCAGGTGATGATAGCGAGCTTCTTGACAAACTAATATTACATCATGGTTTAGAAAGCAGAGTCATCAAGCTTGGTTATATTAGCGATAAACAACGAAGTGCTCTATACCAGCACGCAGACTTGTTCGTATACCCAAGTAAATATGAAGGCTTTGGTTTAGTTATTCTTGAAGCTATGTCTTATGGAGTGCCAGTTATCACGTCAAATAATAGTTCACTGCCAGAGGCAGCTGGAGAAGCCGCCATATTGGTTGATTCAAACTCTATAAGTCAACTGGCAACAGCGATTGTAGATGTCTGTTGCGACTCTTCTCTTAGTCAGAGTTTAACTATTCGGGGTAAATATCAGGCAACTCAATTTAATTGGACTGATTGCGCCAAATCAATGCTAAAGGTATATCAAGAAGTAGCGCTTGAGCAAACGTTGGGAAATAAGCCTTGCTAAAACACAATATAACACTGGTTATTGCTACCTATAATGGGGCACGAACTTTACCCAAAACGCTAACTAGTATCAATCAATTGACGATACCTAATAATTGTATATTTAATGTCGTTATTATTGACAATAACAGTAATGACGATACATCAGCACTTATCACCAAATACCAATGCTCGCATTCACTAGTCAAGTTGCAACAACAAAAGCAAGGCAAAAATGCAGCACTGAATCTCATTTTTGAAGGCAATGTACCTTTAGGCGAACTGCTTATTTTTTCGGACGATGACGTCATTTTTCCTGAAAGTTTTATTGAGAGATACCTTCAACTTATAATTAGCCAGCCTGAAATAAGCATTTTTGGAGGAGCCGTCATTCCTCACTGGCCTAACGACGTGCCTCATGCGATATTAGAGGGAATTGATGCTGTTGTCGCTTTTGCCATTACTCCCGCTGCAGCTGGATATCAAACAGGCTTAATAGATCCTGTAAAGCTACATGGACCAAATATGGCTATAAGATCTAATGTATTTTCCCAAGGAATTAGATTTAATGAAAATATCGGCCCTAACGGTGGTAATTATATGATGGGCAGTGAAACAGAGCTTCTTTATAGGCTTAAAAATGCAGAACACGATGCCTACTATGAGCATGAGTTAAAAGTGCAGCATATTATTAGACCAGAACAACTCAGCAGAAATTGGATCGCCTCACGGGCATACAAGGCTGGGCGCTCGTTAGTGATGCATCAAATACAAAACAAACAAAATATAGTCGTTAATGAACTAAGAGGGTTTCCTAGATGGGCTCTTTTAAAACGCTGGAAAATGCAGTTAGCAAAGCTTATTACACCAAATAAAAGCCGTAAAGGGTACAAACTTTTATGGCAAAGTAGCCATTTGCAAGGTTACTGCGATGAATATAAACACTACATGGAAGAATTTAAATAATGACTGTTGATTTAACACGTAGTGAATTTTAATGGACACTAATTATTATAGGGAAGGTTAGGCTTTGAATGGTAAAAGTAAGTGGGGGAAAAGATGTCTTATGGTTCCTGATTATCGTGCAGGAAATCCATACCAGCAATTGCTAGCAAAGGAATTAGAAGTTCAAGGAACGGTTGTTGAATTCGATAAGTATCCATTTGGCTTTTTCCCTTTATTACAGCTATTGAGAAAGCACAAACGCATAGACATTCTTCATGTTCACTGGATTGCAGAACTGTTACGTCAGGCTACTTGGGCTGAAAGTTCTTTAATTTATAGAGCGAAATGTCTACTGATGATAGTTGAGTGTTGGTTAATTAGGTTGATTGGTAAAAAAATAATTTGGACGATTCACAATAAATTTGCGCACGAGCAATACAACAGAGATAGAGAATTATTATTTAGAAAATGTTTAGCTAAGGGGGCGAGTAGAATTATCGTCCATAGTAAAGAGGCTTTGGAGCAGCTGGAACGTCTTTATGGAATGCCCTTGTCTTACAAAACTGATGTGATTTTTCATGGGAATTATTCTAGTTGTTATCCAGATATCAGTGAAACAAAAATAGCCTTAAGAAAAAAACTGAGCATCCCAAAAGATGTAATAGTGGTTGGCTATTTTGGAATGATACGCACTTACAAGGGCGTAGAGACACTGATACAGGCGTTTAATGAGATGAACACTAACACAGACATATTCTTATTGATTGCTGGTAAAGTTGAAACTGAAGATTATGTGAAAACACTTACTAATTCAGTGGATTCAAAGAATGTACGTTTGATATTTGAGTTTTTAAGTGATCAAGACCTGGTTAATTATATTAGTGTTGCAGATGTGGTCTGCCTGCCATTTTCAGACTCACTGACTTCTGGTTCGACTATATTAGCTATGTGTTGTAATAAAGCACTTTTACTACCCCAAAATGCACAAGTTTTTGGCTGTGTGCCTGATAATGGCGTTCACTACTTTCATACTCAACAACAATTAAAAGAAACAATAGAGAATTTACATTTGGAAGAATTGCAGATTATGGGAGATATTAATTTCAGGGCATCGTCAAATATGACTTGGGAAAAAGTGGCGCAGAAAACAAATACGGCTTACTTTAATTAACTTTTATTATACTGACATCAACAGGGAAACGTTAACATATGAAACTGACAAAACGTATTTTAATCGTTGTACCAAGAGCATATCTACCTCAGTTAACTGGAGGATTAGAAATTTCTGCCCATGAAGTCTCTAAGGTGCTTATTCAGCAAGGCTTTGAAGTGCATGTAGCTGCCGGGGACTTAAGTAATCGATTTGCGAAAAACATTAAAAGGCTAAAGCGAAAAGCTTTCGGCCCTTATTCTAGTGTGAGTAACATAGAATGCGTGCATGTTCATAGAGAACTTTGGCATCCAACCGGTTTACTCGATTTAATCGACAGGTTAAGCCCCAAGGCGATCCTATTTTTTACATCTGGTACTGATGATGTAGCAGCGCATATTGTAACCGCGGATCGGCCTACGGCTATCTTTATGTGCGGTGAGAAAATAAGTAAAGAATTAGGGTTACAAAACACTAAAGGAATGAAAGCTTGCCAATTTGTATGTGATTCTAGCTTCATTGCAGAAAGAATTAAATTACTGCTCGACAAAGAAGCACGAGTAATTTGCCCAATTATGTCAAAAACCAAATATTTATGTAGCAATAATGGGAATAAGATACTGGTCGTTAATCCTATCCCTAAAAAAGGCGGAGCAATTGTGCTAGCTATTGCTAAAAAGATGCCTCACCGAGAGTTTTTGATAGTTGGTGGATGGCAACATGTAGCTAATGACGAAGAGTTAAATATTATTGAAGAGGGTTTGAAGCTACTAAAAAATGTAACACGTCTACCTAATACTAGAGATATGCGGCCGATTTTTTCACAAACATACTGTTTGCTAATGCCATGTATAGTGCGAGAAGCCTTTGGCCGAGTTGCTGCAGAGGCACAAATTTCTGGCATTCCTGTTGTTGCTTCGAGTCAAGGTGCGCTGCCTGAAACAGTTGGTGAGGGGGGAGTTACAATGCACTATCAAACAAGTACAGATGAATGGGTGTCAATATTAAACTCTCTTTTTGAAGATCATAATTTGTATTCTAAATTAAGTCACGCTGCAACGAATATGTCCAACCTACCAAAGCGGCAAGATAATTATATTTACGAACAATTGCGACAATTGATTGGTGATTTGGTAGATAGTGATGTGTAAATATGGTGTGACCTAGTCAACCTAATAATAGATAACTGTTAAAAAACAATCTACATAGTAAATAATACTCATTAACTTTCAGTTCGAAATAATAATTGATAGCTGTTGTCGGCTATTTTGTAAATCTGATATTCTTTTTCAGAAACAATCGTTTTATCAGAGTATGGCTTCATTGAATCGCATTTAATTGCCACAAATGGAATATTATTTATTTTAAAAAAACCATTCAAACCATTAACCCAAACAGAACGATCTCTCACGACATGCTCAACTAAAGGGAAAGCCATACGATTCCTAGCTATATATGGAGAGTCATGTATATAAGAATTTCGACCACAAACCATTATAGTGGAAGTTAAAGAATGCTTATCCTGATAAGAAATATTATGATGAATCCTATTATAAAACTCCTTCTCCAAATAAACTGATTTAGAATACGTTAAAGCGCAAACACTAATGGCACATAAATTAATAAGAACAAAAATTGTTAAAAACAATTTGAATAGGCCAGAAAATATACGGATATTGCTTACTAAAATATACAGCGTTAAAATAAAACCACCAAACCCAAACATTACTCTTGGCTGAACCAGGCTAATTTCATCCACCAGGATATATGGAAAAACTGACGTGGTTGAATAGATCCGACTACCCCAGATAATTGGACTCCCCCACACACTGGAGTGTGGGGGAGTCCAATTATCTGGGGTGGTCGTTTTAGGGTAAGCGATCATTTTGGGACGTCTTCCCCCATGCTACTGCAAGCGTAAAATACCCGTCATTGATTTTCATTTTCAGGAGCAAATATCAATGACTAAAACAAGGCGTACTCGACAGCAGTGGCAACAACTTATCAACGGACAACCTGACAGCGGATTGACCGTTCATGACTATTGTCAGCAACAACATCTCAATGTTTCGGGTTTTTATCTATGGCGTAAAAAACTGGCAGCGGAGTCAGAGAATGTGAGTGCAGCTGATTGGCTCTCGCTCCCCGCCGCCGATTTGCCGGGTCACACCGGTGACTGGCAGATTGAACTGCTCTTGCCAGGCGGTGTGACGCTTCGCATGAACTCAACTGCCTGATGTTGCCCTGCGCAGCAGGGCATATCTGGCTTTATACCGCTGTGACGGATATGCGTAAACAGTTCGACGGTTTGGCGGCCCTGGTGCAAAGCCAGTTGGGGATGCGGGCACAGTTGGGTGACTGGTTTGTTTTTATCAATAGACGCCGTACGCAGATAAAGGTCTTGTATTACCATCAGGGTGGCTACTGTTTGTGGAGTAAACGGCTGGAGAAAGGCACCTTTGCCAGGACAGGCGATGAAGGTAAGAAACAGGCCTTAAACAGTGCTCAGTTACAGTGTCTAATTGATGGTATTTATTGGCGAAAAGACAAACAAAACAAGCGATTTAACTGACTGAATTTGTTATGCTTTAGGCCATGAAAACGCCCTTAAACACCACGCCAGATATAACTGCTGTACACATTGAAAATGTGCAGTTATCCGAGCGCGTGATGGTACTTGAACAACAACTTGACTGGTTCAAACGCCAGTTATTTGGACGCAAGTCTGAGAAGCAAATCATTGATAACCCGGCACAAAGCAGCTTGTTTGTCAGCGACCTGGCACCGGCTCAAACCCCGGAGCCTGGC
>Ga0307488_10005148_pt1 | contig 10826 bp, 11 predicted proteins | sample SB02metaG_FD_202248 | JGI IMG/M metagenome (GOLD analysis project Ga0307488, IMG submission 202248) | Sea-ice brine microbial communities from Beaufort Sea near Barrow, Alaska, United States - SB 0.2 | ecosystem: Environmental > Aquatic > Marine > Coastal | place: USA: Alaska | collected...
GCGCCCCCGCCGCCGCCCGCGACGGTCGCCCCGGCGCTCAACCGCATGGGAAGCGACTCCTCTACCGCCAGTGCGTCCAGCAGGCGCTCCACCAGCCCGCCCATCGCCGCGGGCGGCAGGTCGGTCGCCGCCGCGCGGACGAACGCGCTGAGCCGCGCGGCGATGGCCTGGCAGCAGGGTCATCCACAACAAGCACTCGAACCGAATTGGCCGATTTCGATATGTCGCTTCCCGCGCCGAGCGATGACGCTTTGTCCGCAACTGTGTATGGGCATATCACCCAGGCGATATACCGAAACCGGCCTATTGGACGTGCCCGCATGCCTCACCTTCAGGGTGAACGCTCATACATACAGACGACGGACGGACTCGGTTTGACAATTTCTTCGGTCGGGTGCTAGTTCTCGGTAACCACCCTGCCTGGTTCCAGTCGTCGCCCTGCTGGAGGTCGGCGCCGGTGAGGAACGCCTTGAGCGCCTCCACGCCGCCGCACTCCATCAGCTCGAAGGTGCTCGCGCCCTCGTCCCACCACCAGGGTCGAAGAGAACAAACACTCGAGCCGAGATCGGGGCACGGCTTATCCTGAGTGTGAATGCTCATCCAGATGCGCGGAGGAGGAGGCGCGGAGGAGGAGGAGGAGACATAATGTTGGTTGAGGGTTTGTTCTCAATGACCGCCCTGCCTCATCCAGCGCGGCAAGGAACTTGACGGCCACCGCCGCTGCCACCGCCGGGTCCGGCCCCGCGCACCGCACGGGCGCGCACGCCGCCAGCAGCCCGTCCACGGCCTGCTGCCCCGCGGCGGTGGCGCCGCTGAAGTACGCGGTGCGCACGGCGGCGGCGCGCTCCAGCGCCGCGCGCCGCTGGGGCGTGTCCACCGTCTTCTTGCTGCCGCTCAGCGCAAGTCGCGCCACGATGGACGCCGCGCTGCCGCTGCCGGCCCCACCGCCGCCGCCCAGGCCCGACGACACCACTTGGTCGCGCGGCGTCAGGTTCCCCCCCGTGCCTCCGCTCGACGCGCCGCCGCCGCCGTCACCGACGGGCGCCGCCGCCGCCGCGCCCTCGACGCGCTGCGCACAGAGCTGCTCGATGGCATGCACGGCGCCCTCCTTACGGAAGGCGCGGCTGAAGGTATCCGGCAGCTTGTGCATCAGCATCTCCACCAGGAACAGCGCTACAGTGAGAACCGCGGGGTCGCGCGAGGCGAGCAGGCCGGCGAGGAAAGACGCCGTCTGCCCCGGGTGCAGCGCGGCGTCACCGGTAGACAGCATGGCGCCCGGCGCGTGGTGCAAAAACTTGCCGAGCGCCGCCAGGCACTGCAGCTTGACGGCGGGGCCCACCGAGGCGCCCACCACCTGCATGAGCGGCGCCACCAGGTTGGCGCCATACCCGCGGAGGAGGTCCGCCTCCGCCTCTAGCACCCGCTCCAGCGCCAGGCCCGCCGCCGCCGCCGCCGCCGCCTCCGCCGCGGTCTTCGCCTCTGCCGCTTCCTTTGCTTTCGCCCTCGTGGCGGCGGCGGCAGCTGCGTCGGCAGAAGCTGTCAACGTGGGCGCCTCGCCGCCAGAAGAGGCCGCGGCGATCCCGGCGGCGGTGGCGGCGCCGCGGCGGCGAAACACGCTGCCGCTGCCTCCCGCGCCGCCGCCGCTACCGCCCTCGGCACCCCCCGCCGCCGCCGCCGTCGCTGTCGCCGTCGCCGCGACCGCCGCCGCCGCGCTCGCAGCGCCGCTTGACAAGGCTCCCGGCGCCGCGGCGTCGATCCCCAACGCCGCGAGCGGCGATTCGCTGGAACCAGTTTTGGGGCGGATCGGGGGCAGCAGCAGGTTGGCCAGCGTGGTGACCTCCAGCAGCTGGTCGGAGGACACCACGGGGGAGGCCGGCGACGCGGCGGACGTGGACAGCACCTCGCACCAGGGGCTTACACTCGTCCACCTCTCAGCTCAACCTGAGCCGTTTTTTACACAAAATATACCCAAAATCCCCTCTAATAATATCCCCTAACACCTCCCAAACACCCCATAAACAATGCACCCCATATACCACAGAACGCGCTTACGTGATGCCGAAAAGTGGACGAGTGTAAGCCCTTGCCTTGCACCCGCTCAGCACCGACTTGAGCGTCGCCGGCAGCCCGTTGCGCAGCAGCTGCTCGGCCACGTCGGAGGAGCCGCGGCAGCAGGTGCCGATGAGGCGGATCAGGCCGTGGTACGTCGAGGGCCCCACGGCGGCGGCGCCGGCGGCGCCGGCGGCGCCGGCAGCGGTGGCGGGCGAGATGAGGCGCGTGGCGTTGGGGATGAGGCCGTGTGCGCAAAGCGCCTGCAGGCGGGGCGGGCGCGCGCTGAAATTCGCCGCCATGATGTAGTGGCGCAAATCGAATTGAATGCATAAATTAAAAGCGGTTTATCACATTACAGTGTCAACCGCTGAAACCAGGCAGGCTTTCAACTCGGGTTTTGATAGTGTCAACCTGCACCGCCCTACCATGAGCGTGAGGCACGAGCACGCGCTCTCCACGAGGCGCGAGTCGTCGTGCATGAGCAGGTTGGTGAGCACCGGCACGGAGTCGGCCACCAAGCAGGGGCTTACACTCGTTCGCGTTAGAGCTCAGCTTGTGCAACTCTAGGTCACATTCATGATTTATTTTGGGTTATACGGTGGACAGAGGAGCTCAAGTTGAGCGGAAATGGGAACGAGTGTTAGCCCCTGCCACCAGGTCCCAGCAGTCGGTGGCCGGCAGCTGGCGGCAGATGTTGGCCGCCGTCTGCAGCGCCACACGCTGCATGCCCAGGCTGAAGAAGTCCAGGTAGCTCAGGCACGCCATCATGCCGCCCTCGCAGTATGGTCATTAACACTAAGCAGAGCTCCTAACTTAATAGGCCGGTTTCGGTATATCACTTCCCGCGCCGAGCGCTGACGCGTTGTCCGCATCTCTGTAAGGGCATTCAACATGGCGCCTACTTTCCCGCGCGCAGCGCTGACGCTTTGCCCGCAACTCTGTACGGCCATTTCACCCAGGTGATATACCGTAATCAGCCTATAATGACCGACTGCCAGCTCCGATTTGATCACCCTACCAGTTCTTTTAGAATATACCCCCCTACTATTCTACACAAGCACTAGAACTGAGGTCAGGGAATGAGTTACCTTCAGGGTGAACTTCTTGTCCATACAGATGTGCGAACTTGGTTGGTCGATTCAACGTCGGTGGAGTGCTGGTTCTCAACAACCACCCTGCCTCACGCAGCACGCTGCCGCCGTGGTCCTGGCTCAGCTTGTCCAGCGCCTGCAGGCTCTGCTCCGCCGCCTACCAGGGTCATGATGGGTGTTGGGTTTAGGGTTCAGGGTTTAGGGTTCAGGGTTAGGGTTTACAACAAGCACTCGAGCCGAGATCGGACGTACCTTGAGGGTGAATGCTCATACTTACAGACGACGCGCGGACTCACTTCGTCAGAACAGTGCTTGATCTCAATATCAGTGCCTTGAGTGTGAATGCTCGAACTTACATACAGACAGGGCGCGGACTTGGTTTCGGTTCGTTGTGACACGTGGGTTGATGCTTGTGCTTGATCTGGGTACGAAATACCCCCCTGCCAGGTCGATGTACTCGATGGTGAGCAGGCGGCTGCAGAAGGCGGGCAGCGCGCCGTAGTGCACGATGGCGCCGCGGCTGTTCGGCAGGATGTCCGCCATGCTGTAGCGCCCGCTACTTCAAACTGAAGGCAAATTTTGAAAGTGGCTCGTCACATTTTAGCTTCAAGCGCTGAGACAAAGCGCGGTCAACTCGGGGTAAACTTGGGGTCAACCTGGGGTCAACCTGGGATCAGCCTGGGGTCAATCTGGGGTCAAGCTGGGTTCAAGCTGGGTTCAAGCTGGGGTCAAGCTGGGGTCACTCTGGGGTCGACCAGGTGTCAAACTGGGGTCGACCTGGGGTCAAACTGGGGTCAACCTGCACCGCCGTACCATGCTGGTGAGCGCGCGCGCGGCGAGCAGCATCATGTCGGGGTTGTGCTCCAGGGCCATGAGGTTGACCAGCAAGGGAACGAAGGAGTCCACCGACAGCGTGATGAGCGACTCCTCGCTGGAGATGACCAGCACCTCGCACAGCTGGTTCAGCGCCTCCATCTGCCGCCCCGTCCACCAGGGTCATCCACAACAATCACTCGAACCGATGTCAGAGCGTGACTTACCTTCTGGGAGACGGAGGAAGAGGAGGAGGAGGAGGTGGAGGAGCAGGAGCAGAGGGAGGAGGAGCAGGAGGAGAGGAGGAGGAGGAGGAGGGGATTCAACGTCGGTCGAGTGCTTGTAATCAGAGAACCCCCTACCTCGTCGCCGGCGGCGCGCAGGCCGGTAAGGATGGTCTTGAGGCGCCCGTGCGTGTGCCCCGCCGCGGGCATGAGGTCCTCCAGCCCGCCGCCCAGCCGCCGCAGCAGCGCCTGAAGCCCACCCGGGTCGTCAGCGTCTGCGCCAGCGCCGCCGCCCTCCTCCCCCTCCTCCTCCTCTTCCTCCTCATCCTCCTCTTCGTCGTCCTCATCCTCCAACCCCTCCTCCCCCTCGTCCTCGTCCTCCTCGTCCTCGTCAGAGGGCCAGGCAAAAAAATGGTCGCCGCGTCATAGGATGTCGTTTAACTCAAGAACCAAGGGTCAGCAAATGTGGCGGACGGCGTGGCGGGCACCGGCGGGATCCCCTGGGCCCTACCTCGTCCAGGTCGTCGTGGTCGTGCGCCTCGTTCAGCGCGGCCTGCAGCTCCTCCTCGCGGCTGGCCATGCTCCCGCTCGGTTGCTTGCCGGCCTTGGCCTTGCTCGTCGCGCTTGCCGAGGTCTTGGAGATCTTGGACTTGGAGGTCTTGGGAGCCTTCTTAGACTTCTTCGAGGATGACGCACCGCCGCTCGCGCCGCCGCTCGCGCCGCCGCTCGCGCCGCCGGCCGGGGGGTCGGGGAGCGCGCGGGTTGACCGCCGCGATTTCTTGCCGCTGGTCTCCTTGGCGGGCTTCGGAACCTCGGCTTCCTTGCCTTTGGAACCGCGGCTGCTAGATCCTCCTGCCCGCGGCCGTGACGACCCCGACGCGCCCTGCGCGGAAGGGGGAGGGGGTGCGGCGGGCGCGGCGGGCGCGACTACTGGTGTCGCCGCCGCCGCTGCTGCTTTGGAGGCGCCGCGGCGGGCGCTGGCCGGGGGCGCGGCGGCGGGCTTGGCACCCTCGGGGCTGGCGGTCGCGGTCGTGCGCGGCCGCTTCCCTCCCGAGGATTCTGATGAGGGTGGGGCCTGGTCTGTCGAATCAGCAGCCGATTTCTTGCGTGTGCGCATCGGTCACTTCCATTGACAGGGCGGCTCGCGTCCTGCAACAGGAGATTAGGAGTTCGTCAGGTTCCGGACGCGCCGCGGGAGCCGCGTCGAGCGGCTATGCCTAAACCTAAATCTGCTTCAAGTTCGTTATGTGCGAGTCGTCTGACGATAACTCACCTCTTCGAGATACTACCCAGTGCGTGGAAGGAACACCGGGAGGTTGGTTCGATGCGCCGATCGAAGAGGCAGGCAACTCCACGGTGTTGTGTGACGCACGAGGTTCTTTGCGGCGTGTTTGCGCGCGTCCTGATGGCCTCCACCACTTCGTTTGAGGACACCTGTCAGCCAACAACTTCTCTTGGCGAGTGCCCAAAAATAAAAATAAGCCAAAAAAGCGGAGACAGCTAATCTGATATTTCGTTCCTGATTCCTGTATCACGTGAGAATACCCGTCGACGATTGGCCAGTCAATTTGACCGGCCAATCAGCGCTCGTCGGATCACTTCGAGTGACACGTGTTGATTTTACAGCCCAGTGACCGACGCAAGCTCAAGATTAGCAACGCACTAAGCAACGCAATTACAGTGCGCGACTGACAACAAAGCGCGCGAGCCTCGTGCCCGGCACGCGCTTGACACACTCAAGCACACGCGGGGGGGAGAGTTCCTCTAGCGTCGATACGTAGCGCCTGGCGGACTGGCCCCTTGGCGGCATAATTTGGAGTTCATAGAGTTTTGTCACAAGTTCCCATTTCGGGCGCCTCTGGGCACAGTTCGGGCTGCCGACCGCCAAGCCGCGGGGGTGTGAGCGAGTCGACCGGGTGTGACCGATGGTGCAGGTCCGGCTCGAGGACGACTGGCGCGTCATCCAGGTGAGGGGGCTGCGGCCGCCATACGACCGCATTATATCAACTCGCGCCGCCTGAATCGCATCCGCTTTCCTTTCGGGCAATGCTGCTTGTTTCGTGTTGTCCTCGGAGCTCACAGTGCGCTCGACCGGCCCAATGCAGGTGGACGTGGACACGCACTCGGAGAGCCCGGAGGTGTACAACGCGCTGAAGAAGCTGCTGAAGAGCAGCTCCAAGCAGTCGCACATCGTGTGCGACGGCGCGACGCTGTCTGAGGCGAATGCTTGCGCGCTGATCAGGGCGGGATCCGTGGTGCAGGTCCGGCCGGGGCACGCGCCCCCGGCGGGCAGCGCGCCCGCCCCCGGGCTGCCGCCGCTCGTCACCGTCGCCTCCACCGGCGTCAACAAGTACGGGGGGGGGGGGGCGCGCATGACCGCGCGTAAGACCCAGCCCGGCGCGCCCGGCGCGATGAAATCCGAGGGCTCCGGGTTCTGGCTGCCGAGCCAGCACCTGGGCCCCGCCGCGGCCGGGCTGCACGGCGCCAAGGCGTCGCACGGCAGCCGCGGCCCCAAGGCTATGCCCGGCGTCGCGGGCGCCGACTTCGGAACGACCCGCCGCTCTTCCGCCGGCGGCGGCGAGTACAACAGCGACCCCGCCGCGGTGACGTCCGCGTCCATGGGCATCACCGTGCCGGGGATGGACAGCGTGACGCAGGAGGACCTGGCGCTAGAGGATCTGAGCACGTGGATGGACTCGTACCAGTCCGAGATGGTCAGCTTCAGCTCCTCGGCGCTCAACGCGGAGCTGCGCTACGAGGAGGTGCTGCGCAGCACCGCGGCGCTGGGAAGCCCCAACGCCGTGCGCACGCGCGTGGTGTGCCAGCTGTTGGACGCCGTGGTGATGCGCTTCGGGCGGTTCCAGCGCATCACGCAGCGCCTGCTGCACGACGTCTTCTCCTCCGTGTTCGTCGACCCCGACGCGCCCAACGCGGTGCCCTACTTCCTGAAGTTTGGTCGCGTGCAGAACCAACTAGTGGAGCTGCGGTCGAAGCACGAACTGCTGCTTAAGGACATGAACGGGGAGGAGGGGCGGAGCAACGCGCGCTGGGCAGGGGCTTACACTCGTCCACTTCTCGGCTCAACGTAAGCGCTTTCCATGGGATAGGGGGTGCATTAAGGGGTTGTGTAGGGGGTGTTTAGCAGGTCTTAGAGGGTATGGGGTGGGTATTGAGGGTGCGATTCGTGTCAGGTTGAGCTGAAAAGTGGACGAGTGTAAGCCCCTGGCGCTGGGCGTACATCAACCGCACGCTCAAAAACATGTTCAACAGCCAGCTCGTCGCCGCCTTCCGCCAATGGAAGCTGCGTGTCGAGGAAAACGTGGCGAACCGCGAGATGGTGTCGAAGATGATCACCAAGTGGCGCAAGCAGGACATCATGAGGTCGCTGTACCAGTGGCAGCGGAACGCGCAAGTCTCCAAGCAGGAGCGAACGGACGGTGGGGCCTGGCGGATGTTGCTCGCCCCGCCGCGTCATGTCATCCAACCCTAATTCCAGACCATAATTTATCGCGTTCGACGGCAACCCATGACGTGGCGAGCGCCATTTGCCGGGCCCTGAGGGACGGCGCGGTGGACGAGCTGCGCATTGTGAATGACAACCTGAAGGAGCGGGCGGAGCGCGTGGAGGCGGAGCGCGACATCGCCAACATGGAGGCAGGGGCTTGCACTCGTCCACTTTTCAGCTCAACCTGAGCTGTTGCCACACCCTCATCACCCCCCGAGACCTCTCAACTCCCCCTAAATACCCCCTAAATGCCCCTCAAACGCCCCCTACATGCACCCCCTATATGACAGAAAGCGCTCACGTTGAGCCGAAAAGTGGAGGAGTGTAAGCCCCTGCATGGAGGTGGCGCGACTCAACGAGGAGATGGCCAAGCTGCAGGTGATGCTCGCATCTGCTGACCGGACGCGGGAGGATGTGGAGCAGAAGCTGGCGGACGCGCAGGAGGAGACGGAGTCGTACAAGACGTACCAGGCGGTGGCGGTGGAGTACCGGCGGGGGCTGGCAGGCGTGTGCGCGGCGGCGGCGGTGGCGGAGAAGGTAGCGGTGGAGGCGCGCAAGAGCGCGGACGCGGGTCCCCTGCACGATACGAGCGCCGGAGATGCGGACCTGAGCGGCGTGGACGCGACGGCGGTTGACAAGATCATGCGGTGGTTCAACAAGCACCTGGCGCAGCTGGGGATGGAGCCGGTGAGCAACCTGACGACGGATCTGGCGGGCGGGATGCAGCTCGTGGCGCTCATGCACGTTGGCGACCCCGAGGTGGGACGGTGCAGGTTGACAGTATCAAACCCGAGTCGAAAGCGCGCCTGGTTTCAGCGATTGAAACAAAAATGTGATGAACCGCTTCCAAACTTTGCTTTCAATTTCTACTTGTGCCGCTACACCGAGGCGGTGGCGCTGGACGGGCCCATGCAGGACGGCAGCGACGAGGACCCACGCCGCGCCGCGCGCTACGCGATAGACAAGGCGGAGGGGGTCTTCGGGTTCCCGGCCGGCTGCGTGCTGCCCGCGGACATCACCAGCTCGGATTCTGCGGCGAATTTGGCGCTGGTGGTGTGGATGATGACGCACCACCACGGCATGGGGCGCGCGCCGCCGCCGGGGGACGTGATGGCGGATTGCGACGCGGCGGCAGCGGTAGCGGCGGCGGCGGTGGAGCGGCCCATCGAGGACGAGGTGGGGCCCAGCGGGGAGCCCACGGCGGCGGCGGCGGAGCTGGTGGCGGCGCACGACAAGGCGTGCGCCGCGGTGCGGGGCTTCCACGCCGCGCGCGACGCCGGCGAGGTCAAGTTCGCGGGGTACACGCGCGACGCCATGAAGTTCGTGCTGCAGGTGCTCATCCGAAAAGGCAGCGGGGCGGCGGCCGGGGCGGGGGCGGCGGCGGGGAGGAGGGAAAGCGCGGCGTCAGCGGTCGAGGACGAGTAACGGGTTGACGCGCGTTTAGGTAACGATTATTAGAATATCGATCAACACATGTTTGACTAAGTATTTACATCTCCGCGGGGGGCTCAACGACCGCCTCCACCGCGGCGGGCGGGGCGACCTCCTCGACCACCGCCGCCGCCGCCACCGGCTGCACCAGCGGCAGCTCACCCGAGGCCACCACCACCACATCCTGCAGCGGCTTGTCGCCGCGCGCCGTGGGTGTCTTCTCGATCTTCCGCACCACGTCCAGGCCCTCAATCACGTGGTAGAAGGTCAGGTATATCACACTCTCCACGTCATGGGATGCCATTACATTCAACAGACCAGAGCCTAAAGCGGGTTACATGACGTGGCAGGCAGTAGTCACTCCGCCCTACCGTTGCCGAACACCACGTGCTTTCCGTTGAGCCATGGCGTGGCGACCGGGGGACACGGCCTCACGCGGAGTTTCTTCCCAAATTATCCTGAGCATCGTCGAGGTGCCGAGTGGGGAGGCATAACGTTGGGATACCTTGGGTGATTTCAGGGACAAAGCCAGGCTACCTCGGCGGGGACGGCTGGCAATCGAGCTGTGAGTCTGTGCGGGGGGCGGCGTGTCAGGCCCCGCTACCCCAGCGGTGACGGCTGGCAGCTGAGCTGTGCCCTAAACCCTAAACCCTAAGCCCTAAACGAGTCAGTGAGGGGGGCGGCGCGCGGGCCCGGGCCCGCCCTGCCGTGGTGATGAAGAACTGGCTGCCGTTGGTGTTGGCCCCCGCGTTGGCCATGGCCAGCACCCCGGGGCCCACCATCGCCAGCCCGAACGCCTCGTCCGGAAACTTGCGCCCGCTCAGTAGGGCCCGACAAAATTTTGCTCGCCCCGTCAACCACCACACGTCAGTCTCCAGTGCATTGAGTCAAACGCCCACCATGCGTCACTCCCTCCTCCGCCCCGCCATATAATCATGCACGCCGCGTCATCCGCCACACGTTACACTGTGGTCAATGAGTTTATACACGGCCACCTGGCATTGTGCTTCTGCAGACCCCACCGTAGATGGAGTAGCCGCCCGTGCCGTTGCTCTTCTCGAAGTCGCCGCCCTGCAGCATGAAGTTGGGGATGACGCGGTGGAAGATGGACCCGGTGTACCCGAACCCCTTCTCTCCTGTCGCCAGCAAACGGAAGTTCTCAACCGAAGTGCAGGGCCCACCACCGCCAACATTCTTCCATCAGAACCATGTGTTCTTCCGGACAAATGTCACTGGCATCCTCCTGTGGATCTGCTCCCTTCTTGCAGCTGACCTCGAGCGCGTTCAAGATACAGAACACACACGAGCACGGGCCAGTCCCCTTTCCAGGTCAACTCGAGCGTCTTTGAGGTGCAGTGCACAAACACGAGCTCGAGATACTCGTTGTCCCCTTCGCAGCTCAACTGCAGCATCTTCTAGGTACGATTACGTTCAAAGTGGGCCCGGATGACTCGAGTGGTTTCAGGGGATAATAACACCACACAGGGTTGTCTGACAGCTGCGACGGCGGCGGCTTGCGATGAGCACGGGAGCGGACACCGCGGCGAGCCCTGCCGTCTTGGGGACGTCCTTGCCGAAGAGGCCCATCACGATGCGGCCCTGGGGCACCCCGCTATAGCGGCGCCAGCTGAACTTGAAACCAGAACTTGAAAGCCGTTCATCATGTTTCAGTTTCAAGCACTTAGTTCCAGTCGCTTTCAACGTGGGTTT
>Ga0307488_10005150_pt1 | contig 10825 bp, 8 predicted proteins | sample SB02metaG_FD_202248 | JGI IMG/M metagenome (GOLD analysis project Ga0307488, IMG submission 202248) | Sea-ice brine microbial communities from Beaufort Sea near Barrow, Alaska, United States - SB 0.2 | ecosystem: Environmental > Aquatic > Marine > Coastal | place: USA: Alaska | collected 2017-05-06
TCATACGGCTTCTTCGCACTCGCTCTAACTTTCTTCAGGGCTGTGCAAATGCGCCAGTAGCTCAGCTGGATAGAGTAGCAGGTTCCGATCCTGTTGGTCGGGGGTTCGACTCCCTCCTGGCGCGCCAATTTATTTTAATAAAATCAACTGGTTAAAAGTTTATAATTGTCTTGATCATGACGGCCTCTTAAATCTGGTTCCATATCTGGTTCCATCTAATAGATTGTACACCGCTAACGACTCATTCCTACAACATCAATTCCTCTGCTCCCAAATAGGGTTAGGAGGGCGTCTTTCCTTAACTCAGGTAGTGATGCAGGAGTCGGCCAAACACTTACGTATGGCGATTGCTTGTTTAGTCTAAGCCGTAATCCAAAATAGCGCCCTTCTGCGTGCATTCGTATTTACGCTCTTCGAGATTTAACTCTGCACGGCGCCTAACGTCTAAAGCAATAACGGCGTGTTGCGTTTTGATCAGAGTGTGTTAGTACTAGGAAAGTTATTTGCCATTGTTTACAGCATGATTGACGTACCTCATCTTCACAGTATAATCAGTTGATCTTAAAAGGAGAGTATATGCTTAGGCCAACCGTAAAAGACATCGCTAAGAATGCCGGTGTTAGTTTAGCAACCGTAGATCGGGTACTTAACGGGAGACCTGGTGTGCGTAAGTCGACGATTGATGCGGTTTTTAAAACGATTGACGAAATCGGCTATGTGCGGGATATTGGCGCAGCGAATCTGGCTCGTCGGAGGGAGTATAAATTGGTATTCGTGTTGGCGGAGGGGGATAACCAATCTTCTGTTGCAGTCGAGAATAAGATTAACGAAATTATCTCTGGCCCGAGTACTGAAAGAACGGTATTGGAGGTGATTAAAGCTCCAGCAGATGATTTGCACAAGGTCGCTAATATCTTGAATTCGCTGCGTAAAAAGAATTATGATGGCGTCGCGATTATGGCGCCGGAAACACCTTTGGTGCGAGATGCGATCCACCACCTGAAAGAAGCTGGAGTCTCCGTAGTGACGCTCGTTTCCGACATTCCTGACTCCGGACGAGACCATTACGTCGGTATCGATAATGTTGCGGCTGGACGTATTGCAGGGTTTCTTATGAGCCGCTTTCTGGGGCAGCAAGGTGGTAAGGTTCTTGTCACTTCTGGCTCCATGCGATTGCGTGATAGTGTTGAGCGTCGGCTTGGTTTCGATTCTTATATTTTGGATAAAAATCAACCCGTTAATGCGCTTGCGACAGTTGAAGGGCATGACAGTATCGAGATTTTGACGAACGCTGTAAGCAACGCCCTATTGCTGCATCCGGATATTCGTGGATTCTACTCAGTCGGCGCCGGCATTCGTGCCTTGCTGGCTCTTCTTCGAGGTACTGAGCGCATGGAAAGTGTATTTGTGATCGCGCATGACCTGACGCCGCAAACTAGAGAAGGTCTAGAGAATGAGACGATTGACGCAGTTATTGCTCAAAATGTTGGCCATATGGTTCGAAGTGCGATTCGGGTGCTTAAAGCGGTAAGTGATGGCTCCCAAATTGACCCTGCACAAGAACTTATCCGAATCGACATTGTGCTAAAAGAAAACCTATTTAATTGGAGCTAGGGTACAGTAACGCGACAGTTTTTAACGCGGGGCAGTCTCTTTTTTGAGCGTTTAATTGATCAATTAATCCCCTGTCTGATGATTACTCTATGATATTAATCCTGTATATAGCAGTTTAAACATTGAGTGTAGATTATATTGCTTTTGGTCGCTGGGAATTTCGGCGAATAATACCTGCCGCCTGCCGCCTGCCGCCACAATACCACTTATTCAGGCGTCAGAATTGTGTAATGATGTACGTAAGCCAAAAAAGAATAGACATGAGGTACGTAACTCATGTACGATTTATTTGATGCTGAGCACTATAGTAGTCATGTTCAGCAATGAATATCCTAAAAATAAAGAAACTAGTAAGAGGAGTATCACATGAAATCTCGTTTTTTAATGGCCAACGCCTTGTTGGCCGCTACAGTGTTGGGTGCTGCCCCAACAGCGCAGGCAGAGAATCTAACGCTTTGCTGGGCTGCCTGGGATCCCGCTAACGCATTGGTCGAGCTCAGTAAGGGTTTCGAGAGTGAGTCGGGTCATAATATGAGTTTTGAATTTGTGCCTTGGCCGAATTTTGCGGACCGTATGTTGAATGAACTGAACTCAGGCGGAAAGCTTTGTGATCTTCTCATCGGTGATAGCCAATGGGTCGGTGGCGCTGCCGAAAATGGCCAGTATCTTAAATTGAATGAATTCTTCGATAAAGAAGGTATTTCAATGGATGATTTCATTCCAGCAACGGTCACGGGTTACTCTGAATGGCCAAAGAACACACCTAACTATTACGCATTACCCGCATTTGGTGATGTGGTTGGTTGGACCTACCGCAAAGATTGGTTTGCGCGCCCTGAACTACAGACAGAATTCAAGGCGACATATGGCCGTGATCTGGACGTTCCTAATTCACTGGCTGAATTAAAAGATATTGGTGAGTTCTTTCAAGGACGTAATATTGATGGTAAAAAGGTTTATGGTGCCGCTATTTATACAGAGCGTGGATCTGAAGGCATTACCATGGGTGTCACTAATGCGCTCTACAACTATGGGTTCGCCTACGAAAATCCAGATAAACCTTATGACATCGAAGGTTTTGTAAATTCCAAGGGTGCTATAGAAGGCCTTGAATTCTATAAAGACCTATATGACTGCTGCACCCCTCCAGGATCTTCTGACTGGTACATGGGCGCTAATATCGACGCCTACAAGTCTGGGCAGGTTGCTATGCAAATGAACTTTGCCTTTATTTGGCCTGGTGTTGAAGCCGATGCTAATGTGGGTGGTGGCAAATCGGGTTACTTCCCTAACCCTGCAGGCCCTGCAGGTCAGTTCGCGCAACTAGGCGGTCAAGGTATCTCAGTTGTTGCTTCTTCTGAGAAGCGTGCAGCGGCGCTAGAATACGTAAAGTGGTTTGCGCAGCCTAAAGTGCAGCAAGATTGGTGGAAAGCCGGTGGATACTCAGCATTACGTGCAGTGGTAGAAGATCCGAGTTTTGCTTCTAGCCAGCCATATGCACAAACATTCCTCGATTCTATGGCAATTGTAAAAGACTTCTGGGCAGAACCTTCCTACGCCTCTTTGTTGTTGCCTATGCAGGCCCGCGTACACAACTATGTTGTGGCTGGTCAGGGAACCGCAAAAGAAGCGCTTGATGCGTTGGTAGAAGATTGGAAGGAAGTCTTTGAAGATGAAGGCAAGCTGTAAGTATTAAGCTATAAATCCTCTCGAAGGATAGGTGAAGCCGGACAGACTAACCGGCTTCACTCCATTTTACCAAATCAATAAAGTTTATAAAGAGTTTAGCATGCCAAAATCTGCTATCGAACGAGCTGCTGAGGTGACCCCACCAGCTGTTGCACGCCGAATAAAAGGGCTTTCCGATCGTGCAATTGCGTGGATATTTGTGACTCCGACAATTGTAATACTTCTAGCGATTAACATTTTCCCACTCTTCTGGACTATCTGGTTGAGCTTCACCAATTTCCGCGTAAACCGACCAAATAATGCAGTTGAATTCATTGGTTTGCGCAACTATGAGCGCATTTTGACCGATCCAGATACCTGGATGACAATGCAGGCGACTGCACACTTTCTGTTCTGGACGATTTTTTTCCAGGTTTTGATTGGCTTTGCACTGGCCTATCTGATTAATAAAAAATTCAAAGGAAATGATATGTGGACGACCATTATCGTGCTTCCTATGATGCTGTCTCCTGCAGTGGTCGGCAACTTTTGGACCTTCCTTTATCAGCCGCAAATTGGATTTTTTAACTACGTAGTTTCCTTCTTTTCTGGTGTTGACCCAACGAGTTTTTCAATGATTGGTGACGTTTCACTGGCGCCATGGTCAATTGTAATCGTTGATACCTGGATGTGGACCCCTTTTGTTATGCTGATCTGCCTCGCTGGTCTGCGGTCGATACCGGACAATATCTACGAAGCGGCTGAATGCGACCGAGCCAGTAAATGGCGCCAGTTTTGGACCATCACGATTCCGATGGTGTTGCCATTCTTGATGCTAGCTATTCTTTTCCGCGGCATCGAGAATTTCAAAATGTTCGATTTGGTTGTGCAGTTGACTGGCGGTGGGCCGGGATCGACGACCGAATTAACATCAATCAATCTTAAGCGTGAGGCTTTCGAAAAATGGCGCACGGGCTTTGCATCTGCTTATGCCGTGATCTTGTTTGTTACCGTTTTTGGTCTCGCTTCAATTTACGTGAAAGCGCTTAACAGGGTGAAAGCACGATGAGTTTTTCAGTCAACGAACCTTCTAATCGCCAAAAATGGGGTGCTGGAATATTGGTGATTAGCTATGCAATCATCACCTTGTTACCCTTACTATGGATTATTGCAACGGGTTTTAAATCGCCTGCTGATTCTATTTCTTACCCACCAAAAGTCTTATTTGAACCGAGTCTCGAGGGCTATGTAAACCTCTTCACCACGCAAACACGTGCTTCGGAAGAAACGCTTGAAGCTTTGGGTGACCCTACTACCTGGTACGATGAGATTGTACGCAAAAAAGATATGGTTATTGTTGGTCCGTCCCGCTTTTCAGAGCGATTTTTAAATTCGGTGATTATTGGATTTGGTTCAACTTTTTTCGCCATCGTTCTTGGGACGGCTGCGGCCTACGCCTTCTCGCGCTTCCGCGTTCCGTTGAAGGATGATCTATTGTTTTTTATTTTATCGACCAGAATGATGCCGCCCATTGCGGTCGCGATACCGATTTTCCTGATGTTCAGGCAATTGGGCCTGAGTGATACGCATGCTGGCATGATTCTATTATATACGGGGGTGAACCTTTCTCTGGCTGTGTGGTTGATTAATGGGTTTATCGACGAAATTCCGATTGAGTATGAAGAGGCAGCACTGATTGATGGCTACACGCGCTTTCAGGCTTTTTACAAGGTGGTATTGCCACAAGCTGCTACCGGCATAGCCTCGACGGCAATCTTCTGCCTGATATTTGCCTGGAATGAATATGCTTTCGCTGTATTGCTAACCTCTGGCAACGCGCAAACTGCGCCGCCATTTATCCCAACCATTATTGGCGTAGGGGGCTTTGATTGGCCAGCTATGGCAGCTGGCGCAACCATCTTCTTACTGCCAGTAATGGTGTTCACCATTTTATTGCGTAAGCATTTGCTACGCGGCATCACCTTCGGAGCAGTTCGAAAATGAATAATTTCTTGAATGGATTGATGGGATTTCGGCGCGGCGCATGGGAAATGTTGGCCTCTATATTGATAGTTATCGGTGTGTTTATGCTTATGCAGCCATTTGCGCTTTGGATGTTTACCTATTCCTTTATTGTAACCCTTGTTGGCACGGTGATGTTTATCGTGGTCAGTCACTTTCCGGAGTAATCCATGGCACAAATACGAGTTGAAAATGTGCGTAAGGAGTTTGGTGATTTTACTGCGGTACAGTCGTCTTCGTTCACCGTTGAAGACGGTGAATTCTTTATGTTGTTGGGGCCATCGGGTTGTGGTAAAACGACAACTTTGCGCATGATGGCAGGCTTGGAGTTGCCAACTAGTGGTCAAATTTACATCGGTGGTGAGGAGGTGGGTATGAAGCCCGCCTCGCAACGAGACATTGCGTTTGTGTTCCAGATGTTTGCGCTTTACCCGCATATGAATGTTGGAAAAAACATGTCGTATCCATTACTGAGTCAAGGCATGTCTAAGTCGGATGCGCAAAAACGGGTGCGCGAAGTTGCCAGAATTTTGGGCATCGAGGATATACTCAATAAATCAGTTAGCGGTCTATCAGGTGGCGACCGTCAGCGCGTGGCACTTGGACGAGCGATTGTTAGAGAACCTAAAGCTTTCTTGATGGATGAACCTTTGGGTGCGCTTGATGCTGAGTTTCGTGAACACATGTCTGAAGAACTCCGAGCCTTGCACGACCGAATGGGCGCAACTACGGTTTATGTGACTCACGATCAGTTGGAAGCGATGCAAATGGGCGACAAAATTGTGGTGATGAACCATGGCGTGGTCGAGCAGTTTGGAACGCCGCAAGACATTTATGACAAACCCGCCACTATGTTCGTTGCCGGTTTTATCGGTTCACCGCCGATGAATTTTCTTCATTTTGAAGGTGAGGTATTAGAAAATTCGACCACAGTTGAATTGTCTGGACAGACAATTGCAATTCCACCGCAACGAGAATCAGCTCAAGGTAAACTAGCTTTTGGGGTACGACCAGAACATGTCAAGTTATCTGATGAATCCGAATTTAGAGGCAAAATTTTGTCAACTGAATATTTAGGAACTAGTCAAATTCTCACCATCCAAACGCAAAGTGGAGACTTAAAAGTAAGAATAAGTTCGGCGCAACTGGTTAATGTTGGTGAAAATGTTGGCTTAACCTTCAACGAAAAAACCATTACCTTATTTGACGAATCATCAGGCATAGCCATTCGCTCTGACCTCAATATAGGGAGTATTTGAAATGGCCGACGTTGAACTCAGAAATGTCACTAAGTCTTTCGATAAAGATATTGGTCTTGAAAAGGTTTCTCTCAAAATTAATGATGGCGAGTTTGTTGTTTTACTGGGACCAACCGGTGCTGGTAAGACCACAACCCTGCGCCTTATAGCCGGTCTCGAGAAACCTGATAACGGTGAAATCTGGATCGACGGACGCAATGTCGTCAATGACTCTCCCGCACAACGTGATGTTGCCATGGTTTTTCAGCAATATTCACTCTATCCACATTTAACCGTGCGGGAAAATCTTGAATTCCCACTCAAATCACCAATACTCAAGACACCTGTCGATGTAATGAAACGAAAAGTGAACGATGTTGCTGAAGTTTTGCGTATTTCACATAAGCTCGACAATAAGGCCACTGAGTTATCCGGCGGTGAGATGCAACGGGTTTCTATGGGGCGGGCGCTAGTCAGAAATCCACGAATCTATCTGATGGATGAACCTTTAAGTTCTCTCGATGCAAAACTACGAAGTGAACTGCGTATTGAACTAAAGCGTATCCAGGCAGAGCTCGGTGCGACGATTCTATACGTTACTCACGATCAGATAGAAGCGATGACTATGGCGACACAAATTGGCGTATTAAATAACGGTCGATTAGAACAGTTCGGCACCCCTCGTGAAATCTACGAAAATCCATCCAGTCAGTATGTCGCAACCCGGCTTGGCTCACCGCGTATTAATACTCTACCGGTTTCGATATTTGGCGGTGCCCCCGCTGGGTCAGCCTTAATCGGTTTACGTCCGGAGCACATCCATATTGGCTCTGGTCAAGACTGCCAGGTCACACGTATCGAACATCTGGGAGATCAAATCCGATTACATTTACGCTTGGCTGGTCACAACATTATTACCTTAACCGATACCCATACATCGATAAAGGTAGGTGATGTCATCGCCATTCAGCCAAATAATCCAATTTTTTTCGATGCCAATGGGTCTCGAGTAGTCTAGGAAAATATAATGAAACAATTTATCAATGAGAAGGAAACCATAATAACCGACGCCATTGACGGTATTATCGGCAGTTCAGGTGGGTTATTAACGAAACTGGATGGATTCCCCCATATTAAAGTTGTTGTACGCACAGATTGGGACAAGTCAAAAGTGGCCCTAGTTTCTGGTGGTGGATCTGGGCACGAGCCAGCGCACGCAGGGTTTGTTGGTCAAGGTATGTTAACCGCCGCAGTTTGTGGCGATGTATTTGCATCGCCTTCACTGGATGCCGTGCTTGCCGGCATTCTTGCCGTTACCGGCAAAGCAGGTTGTCTATTAATTGTTAAAAACTATACAGGTGATCGGTTAAATTTTGGACTCGCGGCCGAGCGGGCTCGAGCCTTTGGTTTAAAAGTTAACATGGTTATTGTAGACGATGATGCCGCATTGCCACATTTGTTCCAGCAGCGCGGTCTGGCTGGCGCGTTATTTGTGCATAAAATTGCTGGCGCTTTGGTAGAAGCCGGTGAGAACTTAGAATCGGTAACTGCTGCAGCACAACGAGTTATTGATAGTGCGGCAACCATCGGAATGTCGCTTGATACCTGCACTATACCGGGTTCGCCAAAAGATGATCGTATCGCACTAGGAAAAGCCGAATTGGGACTAGGTATCCATGGTGAATCGGGTGTCGAACAGGTTATCTATACCAATGCTCGAGATGCCATGGCAATGGTTGTAGACAAACTCGCAGCAATCATCACCGATGGCCCTAATGTGGTATTACTGAACAATCTGGGTGGCACAACCGATTTGGAGATGGCGGTATTGGCGAACGAATTGCTCAGTTCCAAAATTTCGAAGCAATTCCAGTACATTATTGGACCTGCCAGATTAATGACATCCTTGGACATGCGGGGGTTTTCGGTTTCACTGCTGCCGGTTAAAAATTCAGATATTTTAGCGCTCAATACCAGTTGTGCACCGAGCGCCTGGCCTGGCCTTAGGGCAATTCAAAGCACTGAACTTATTCCACTGCCAGATGGGTTGAAGCCTGTATTGCCACTGGCCACTGGACACCCATCACGCCGTGAGCTTATTGAAAGATGCTGCAACATATTTATAGCCAGCACAGCTGACCTTAATGCGCTCGACGCAAAGTCAGGTGATGGTGATACCGGATCGACATTAGCTACAGCCTCCCGAGCTTTAATCGGCTCACTCGACAGATTGCCACTCGCTGATATGACTCAACTCTATCGTGCGATCGGACTTGAACTAAGTCAAACCATGGGTGGTTCCTCTGGAATTTTATTGGCTATTTTCTTTGCAGCTGCTGGTGATGCTTCTTCATCCGGGAGGGGCATTATCGGGGCGCTAAATGCAGGCTTGGAGCGGGTGCAAGAAATCGGTGGAGCTCAAGTCGGAGATAGAACCTTAATTGATGCATTACGACCAGCACTAGATGCCTTGCCAGAAGGAATGGCGGCGGCGGCTAGCGCTGCTCGTCTAGGGGCAAATTTCACGGCTACCATAGTGCAGGCCAAAGCAGGTAGGGCTACCTATATTTCTCCAGATCAGCTCCGAGGACATAATGATCCGGGCGCCGAAGCAGTTGCACGCTTATTTGAACAATTGGTATAAAAATTTGTTAACGGCTTCGTCAATCGCAACATGGTCCAATAGACCACTCCAAGTGGTTACAATGTAGCGCAATAGGAAGCAAGCAATGTTTGTAGAACAATACACACAAGGGTCCAAGGTTGCTGGGGTTAATGAAATCACTCAAGAGGGCATCAATCCGCTCAGCTACCCACTTAGATAATTTGAAAACTGAAGTGGGCAGCACCTCAGCCCATTGACCACTGAGTTTTGTCCCCACAAGCGGGTAAGAAGACTTTCAAGGTGGTTGACGTCAGGATCAAAACTATTTCACACTACTTTAGTTCCTACTTTAGTTCCTACTTTTCCCTACTGTAGGCATCTATTCACGTCTACTTTAAATGGCAAACACGGCACCGTAGGCTTATCTACTTGTTATCTACTTTAGATATAACCCAACCTGACCACTCCCCACTTAGCCCCCCGCTTTAGACGCTCCCCACTTTAGCTTTTTTAAACACGAAGTGGGTAGTGCTATAGATCAATGGTTACGGGGGTTTGAGGCCTAAAACACCCCTTACTCCCCACATTATCTATATATACACGGGAAGTGGGGGATGGAGGGGCTACTCCCTGCTTTAGAGGTTGCTCCCCACTTATTCCCCATTTTGCTCCCTACTTTATTTATTCATCACTATCATGCCACTTTCTTCGCGAAGCTGGCCGCCATCCACTAACTTAGCAAGCCAAAGGCTAAAGTGCTTCACAACCAATCCTTGCGCTTTTAAGTCGTCAATTATGATGGCTCTTGTCGTAGGGTCTCCAGCTTGTGTACGACTTCGCACAGCCTGCCAAAGCGCTTCATGGTTGCCGCTCATGCGACTGGCCTTGGGTAGTGCTTCTTCGTTATCTTTGGGCTGCCTTCCTACGGAGGTTAAGCATAAGGAATTAATATCGTCACCATCGGAATCTGCGCGAATGTGGACGCTGATTAAGTCATAGGCCTTAGTGTCTGGCTGCTCAGCATCTTTCATCTTGGAACATGTCAGCACTAGCGCTTGTTCGCCCTCACCATCACGGCTTACTCGATACTCAACATCGAGGGCTGCAGGTAGTGAGCTTGACCCACGCCCTCCGCTATCAACGTTTTTGCCTGAGTGGTGCACAACCAATACAGTGGCCCCAGTAAGCTGCTTAATGGTGTCGCAGCCCTGAATGAATGCGCCCATATCTCTTGATGAGTTTTCATCATTTCCCCCATAACATCGAGCAAGCGTATCAAGAATGACTAACTTAACTGCATGGCCTGTATTGGCTTTGATCTCTTGGCAATACTCAAGAACTGTCTTTATTTGGTCACTGTCGGCAGGAAATATGGGCACAGGTAAACGAGCTAAATTATCAAGATTGGCAACCTGATGATGCAGCTCCCAAGCCCTAATGCGCTGTGTTACACCAAAGCCACCCTCACCAGCAACATAAAGCACAGCCCCTTGCTTGACCTTATGCCCATCCCAATCTTTGCCAGTAGCAATATGGCAGGCCCAATCTAGTGCTAGAAAGCTCTTAAAGCTCCCGCTTGGCCCATAAATACTGGCAAATGAACACTCAGGTATAAGCCCCTTGATTACAAAAGACTGTTCTTTGTCATAACCGGTTGAGCCATATTGAAGTTGTACCT
>Ga0307488_10005151_pt1 | contig 10825 bp, 12 predicted proteins | sample SB02metaG_FD_202248 | JGI IMG/M metagenome (GOLD analysis project Ga0307488, IMG submission 202248) | Sea-ice brine microbial communities from Beaufort Sea near Barrow, Alaska, United States - SB 0.2 | ecosystem: Environmental > Aquatic > Marine > Coastal | place: USA: Alaska | collected...
GCCTTCTGGCGAGCGCCTACAGTAGTCATTTCGGCAGTATTTGCCGCTAGAAAAAATTTGGAAGTCGGCAGCATCTTAGCTTGCAGGTTCAGCATGTCCTGCGTCTCCTTCAAAAGTACTCGCTCGGCTCCGGTAAGGGCTGCCTTGCTTCCGCCTGTCGCCCCTCGATAGGCTAGACCGATGGGGAAATAGTTAAGAGGGTCTACAATCATCGCCCCGCCCATAGCGGCCTCAACGTCGGGCTTTACAATCCCTTCCCGAATTAATTTCTTTTCTTCGTCCGACATTCCGGCTGTCCATGCGTCCCCGGAAATGCCAAAGATTCCATTCGCCAAGACTTCGGCGGCCAATCCCTGCCGCTGACTTTCGAGGTCGGCGGTCTTTTGCCAATATTTCCATGCGGAATGCAGATCGAGGTCCGAACCTTCGTCCTCGGTCATCTTATACACGCCTCGCTTTACTCCTGCCCCCAGAGCTTCGTAGTTTTCGCCGAGGCTCCCCAAAACTTGCAGGGTCGTAGCCTTGGCTTTTGCTCTTACTTTCGGGTCGTCGCTAAAATTGGCCGCGACTCTTTGGGGCAAACTACCGAGCCATGAGCCGACGTCGGACAATATTGCCCCCCCGGCTTCCAATGCAATGTCCGTGACGTCTCCGACTCCCTCGATATCCGAGTCGAACGCCCCGGCTTGGTAGTAGGACTTAAACTCGTTGAAGTCCCGAGTCATTTCAAACATCGACGGCTCGCGGACCTCCGGCATGACGAACTGCATGTTTTCTTGCAAAACAGGGGCCACAAGAGGCGGCTCCCCGACACTATCGACAGGAATTACGAACTGCAAGTTTTCCGACGAAACAGGAGCTACGCCCGGCAACGGTTTAGTCGCCATTTAATTGCCTCCGCTGAGTGTTACTTGGACAACTTTTCCATCTGGGCGTCGATAAATGCGGAATCCTGACGCTCGAATTTCAGCCTCCGACCTGCTATCTGCGGGCGTGGCAGATACAGAACCGCCGGCCCCGTCTGGTATTTGTATTTGCCCGGCATTGGCCGACCCGCCCCGTCCGCTGGGAATCGGCGCAATCATTTCCGACAAATCGTTGTCCAGCATCCAATTCTCCACTAAATCTTGCCGATCCCTCATAGGGACGCCTCTTTTGCGAAGTCCCTGCATAAACGTTATTTTTTCCTTCTCCCGTTCGGCCCGAGCGATGATATATTTCAGTAAGGATTTATTCGCCGCGACACTCATGTCGAGGTTCGGGGAAATCTTCTTGAAGATGTCCATTTCCTTTTCCGAAATAGACCCTTTCGTCTGTTGGATATTTAGGAAAAGAAACTTCCCGACTTGCGCTCGAAATTCCTCGGCGTCCGCCGCTTCCTCTACCATGTCGTTAGGGAGCGGTATGCCCAAGCTGTTCATTACCACAACCATATCCGTTTTAAACTCCGCTAAACCCCCGGATTTTATCCCGCCCTTTTCTAAAAGACGCAAGGAGCGGGACGCCGGTATAATGACTTTTGCATTGGCGATGGCGTCACTGCGTTCCTGTTTCAGGAAATCCCCCGCCTGTCCAAGTTCAATTCTTTCCTCCTCAACTTTAGCTTCTTCTTCCGGCGTGAGTACCCGAGCCTGTTGGCCCGAAACGTCCCCTACGATTTTAACGGGATTGCCGGCTCCATCAATTAATACGGCCTTTTCCTTTCCATCGATCATTAAATTCCTAATAGTGCCTCCGGACTTCGGCGTATCCCGGCGAACGAACTCCCCAAGGGCGAGCCTTGCTACGGCTGGGTCAGACCCTTTAAAACTTTTTAAGAATTGATCCTTGTTAGCGCCCGATAGAGGAGCCGCGAGCTTTGCCTGTTCAGCTAATGCGGCTTGATACTCCGCTTGCTGAGTTGGGTCAAATCTCGCGGGAATCCCGCTTTCCCCGTATTTAGGGGATTTGGCTGCAATATTCGCGTCAGATGCGGCTATTTGTTCGGGAGTGCCTATCGGCCCAGTATATCGATCAATAAAATTTGCCGGGGCTTCCCTTTCTTGCTGCGCCGCTTGTGCCGTCTGGGCGAATTTCATGACGTTCAACGTCTCTGGATGCTTCCCGATGCTATCTGATATGACGCGAAGCTCGTCCTCGTTGTCCGCGCCAACGGATTCAGGGTTGTCTTTAAACTGGTTGAAAACCATGTCCCCGATGGCTTTCTCCTTCTTTTTCTTTTCCTTGTTCGCTCGAAACTTTTCCAGCGTATCGCCCACCGTCTGGCCAATCGACTCGAACGCCGCGCCCCAGTGTTTGCCCGGCGCCGTGGCGGCATGCATGTCCATGCGGGCAATCTGCGGCGCAGGCCCTCTTCCAAAAAATGGTGGTCTTGCCATAGTTTTATGTTCCTTATTTACTTAGCCAGCCGCCAAACGCCGTGCCGGCCCCGCCGAGCAAAGCGCCGGTCATTGCCGACTTATTAGATGCCGTGGCCGTCCTAGCGTCCATGTCGCCCTGCCAGTTTTGCGTGGCCAGTGCGCCGGCGTAGGCCGACTCCGGATTGAAAATTGCGGGCGAGGAATCTAGTCCGAATCCCGCCGTGCCGAATTGGTTGGCGACGTTTGCCCCGGTGTTCATCCGGCGGCCAGTCAGAGCGAGCAGTGGGTCGGAGGCTCCCATGCCGAAGGCTGCGGACGCATTTTGCATTCGCTGGGCCTTTGCCCCTCTATCGCCTACGAGCTTGGCTCGCATTCTGTCGTAGTCGGAAACGTTCTGACCGACTAGACCTCGCTGGGATGCCATCGCGAGGGCCTGCTGGTCCGTATCGCGAGTTTCTTGGGCGGTCATGCCGCCGCCTGCCTGCATGTCTTCGAGAGCGGTGGTCATCACGCTCTGGCGGAGAGATTCGGCCAATGGGTCGGCGGCTCGTTGGGCCTGAACCAGTTGCGGGCCAAGCTCGCGAAGCATGTCAATGTCGCCCTGAACGCCTGCTCGCTCTTGGCGAACTAGGCTTGGGGCGATGTAGTCCTCGAATGCCTCCAGCAGTCCCATCTCCGGGTCTATGCCGAGTTGTTCTAGCTGGATGCGCCTTTCCAAGTTGGCGTATTGTGGCCGGTACTTTTCTTCCGATGCGTACAGGTCGGGAGCTAAACTTATCTGAGACTCTAAAGTGTCGGACATTTCCTTGCCGTAGTCGCGAGCGGGCGGGGCTTCCACGTCGCCTTTCTTGTAGCTGGGGATGCCCCCGGCGGCGGGCTTGCCCTGCCCCCCGGCGGCCCGTAAGCCAGCCTCTTCCTGTGGGTTGACGTAGGCTAGTCGTTCGCCCGGAGGCGCTGCCCTGTTTAAAGTGTTTGCGGCGCTTCTAAATGGATCGTTCATGCTGCTAATTTTTTATACATATTTTCCCACTTGTAAGTTCGTAGTTTAGTCTCGCCCCTCGCCGTGACTCGCCGGAACATGACGAATGGAAGCGGTTCGACGGCATCCATCATGGCCTTGAGTCCGCCTGCTCCCGCCGCCCAGCGGACGTACCAGCAGTCAGGCTTTTCTGCGAACCATTGGCCGCTCGGATCGACCGTCTTGTCGATAGGCTTCAGCATCATAAAAAGCTTGGGCGAGGACACTACCAGCCCGCCGACCAGATAGTTGTTCAGCTCGGCAAAGAATTTCTTTTTGTCCTCGTAGAGCAAAGCAATCTGCTCGAAGGGCGCGTAGCCTTTCAGCTTGGTCAGCAGGTCTGTCTTTATGTGGCCCATTTATACACTCGTTTCGTACTGGATCGCGCCGTGCAGAATAAGATCGCCGCCAGAGGGGCAGTCACTGGTCGAAATTAGTGCATTCGTTGCGGGCGTTTTCATGAAATTGATGACTGTGGATGATTCGTTTCCTACACAGTTTAAGTCCGTGAATCCTGTGATATTCGCCACGCTAGTAGTCCCGACCGGCCTGTAAACTTGGCCATCCATAGCCCGAGGGATGTACGGAAGGTTGTTTATGCGTAACGCGCCGGAGGCAGTGCTATGGGTAAACGTCGACGTTTCAAGGTCGAACTGCAACGTCACTAGCCTGCCGATTTTCGTATAAGTCCCGTAGGTATGAGTGTATGCTATGCTCTGATCTCCGGCCACCGCGAACGCCACAACCGGCGTCCAGTCGCCTGTCACGTATGGCTCGCATTCCCTCCAGTAAGCGACAGTAGAATCCAGAGGCGTAGTCGTACTGCTCCCTATCGATACTGCGGCTTGATATGTTCTACCCTTATATGAAACAAAATCTAGTGCGGAATAGGATGTACCGGATACCCACACGGGGCCTGTTGCAGTGGCCGGAGTCAAAACAGGTGATTCTCTGACCGAATTATTCCAGAACCGCTTTTTGAAGTCGGATACAGTGCCGAGTGCCTCGTCGCCAGTCGCTAGAAATTCCCCCATCGACGGCTCGTTTACCCATGCCAGCGGGTCGTCGATATCGACGGAGGCGTGTCCGAAGAATCCGAAGCAGTTGGGATTCGGAGTAGTGAAGACGAAAGTCCCGGTGTTGGCGTCTGCCGGCGTACCCGGAAAATCGCCTCCTTCGATCTCAACGTCCAGAACCGAGCCGGCCCGATCCGCACCACGAGTTTCCGGAGTGCCGAAAGTCCATTCGCGGCCAAAGCGAAAGGCATCGTATTCCATAGTCTTGTGAAATCCATTGGCGAATCGGAGCGAACGAATTGACCGAGCGGAATTACTGCCCGGATCAACTACGACTCCGACCTTTGATCCTTCCGTCCATAGTCCCTCGAAATTTACCCCTGCGATTTTGGCCGTGGAATAATTATCCGACTTTATTATGATAACAGAATACCAGCACTGCTTTGCGGATAGTTGATTCCACTTATGTAGGTTGGAACTGTCATCCAAATGTAGGCCGATGTAATTGTTTTCGACGTTGCAGTTCGTAGCCGTCAACGGAAAGACCCACGCCGTTTTTATACCGGTGTAACATCGTGTACACTCAACGTTGGTAAGATTGACTCGTATAGCGTAATAAATAAAAAGACCGACCATCGTCGTCGTCGCACTGCTCGCGTTGACCGGCACCGCCGCTTCCGGTCCGAGAATACGCAGTCCGCTTATGGCGTAATAGCCTTTTTCGTTGAGGTTGGCCTGCGCCGAACCGCCAATCGTCAGCCCGACCTGCGAGCCGGTAAAAGACGAGCAGTCGAGCGTTGCCCCGTTGCCTCGAATTTCCCAGCGAAGCTCCTTGTCGGTCGAATTTAATACTGCGGTCAGCGGGGCGGTAATGGTGTAGCTCTTCGCCTTCGTAAATTCGAGAACTCCGCCATTAGCGACAATGTAACTCAGGCCGGCTTGCACATCGATGAAGTCATCAACCTGCATCACGTCCGCCGCCCTAGTGGCCAGCGTTCTAGCGACAGTCGAGTCGGTAGAAATTATGGACGGGTTGACCGTGTTTAGTTTCGTCGCGGTAACTAGCTCGCCCGATGTAAAAGTAGTGTTTGACATGGCTATTCGTATTTTGTTGTTAGATTATTAGAATCGTCGGTCAGCTCGGCCCGCATCCCTCGGAGTTTCATCATGCCCGATCCGGTGAATTTGTACTGGAGGGACTGCCCTCTTTTCCGAAGGCTAAAACGAGTTAGAAAGTTTTCGTTGGCAGTCGATGGAATGCTCGGCGTAAAAGATGAAGTCGAGTCGGGATCTCGGGCGTAAAGCGAAACGGTCAGGCCAACGCTCGACTCCAACGTTTCGCCGGCAAATCCGCCTCGCCGGAAGCTTTCGACATTCAGATTGTCTCCGCCGTAGTGGCGAGTGTTGACCGTCCATGCAATTTTTGCTGGGGCAAGATAGAAAGACAAAGAAACTGGAAGAATTTCCCCAAGGTCTTCAAGTAAGCCCTCTTCAAGCAGGATCAGCTTGCCGTCATTCGTTGCGGCGTATAGCCGCTCCTTTGTTTCGTTTATTGGCGTGGCCCGAACAAAGTCCTTGATTAGAAAAGGATATTCGTCGCGGGATTCCCATGCCTGTAGCTCGGAATTGAAGATGTAAACCTTTGTGCCAGTGCCGTTTTTGAATGCCAAATAATAGCGATTGTTGAAATAGACGCTCTTGGCGGAGGTTCGGGCTTCCACCATGTCCTCGGCTAGGATTTGATTGTTGATTGGCTTCGATAGAGGCTCGGACCGCAGGTCGAACTGGGTAAGTACGCCTCGCGTGTTGCTGGCGTCAACTCCGACGTCGAAGGCGTACACGCCTTTGTCCGAGAGAAAGAATATGGCCGAGCCTATGTTCTGAATAGTGTGCCGCGAGACGCAGCCGATATTGCCACTTACCTGAGTCATGGCCGCATTCGGTAAAAGCTCCAAATCCGAGATTGCCCAAGTGGATCGCTTCTTGAAAACGATGGCGGCGTTTTCCGGGACGGGAGCCATTCCTACGACGTCGTCGCCATCCCCCTTGCCAAAAGTAAATTTGTTTAGGACGTCGAAGTTCGACGGGTTGGCGAGGTCGGAAAAAGAAATTTCATCTTTGTTGCTTTGGATGGCCAGCCTGTCGCCTACGACGATGCCGTAATCCGTTTCGGGGATTCCGTTATCTACAATGAAGTCGTCCGCCGTATCGCCGGCCCAAGTTTGGGCAGGGCCGCCCAAGTGGAAAGTAAGCGAGACGGGAAGGATTTCCCCGAGTCCTTTGAACAAGATTTCTTTGTTCACGAACTGAAGGCCCTCGTCGCTGGATGGAAAAGAACCGAGCGATACGAAGACGCTCGCCTCCTGAACCAGCGAGTTTCCCGCTTCCGTTAAAAGGCCATTCCGATTTTCGGCGAGCAGAAGGTTTTGGTCGTAGCGGATGGAGGTAGGGGTAGCGCCATCCCAGAGAGTCATGGCCCTCGTCTCGAAAAGGGCGGCGTTATTATCCAAGCCCGATCCCATGCCCCCGAAATAGTGAGACGAGAATACCGAAACGCCGAGGGACACTTTCTGGACGTATCCGTTGCGGGTCGTCGCCGTGCCGTCATCCATTCGGACGTTCTTGGCGTCCGCTACGAAGCCGGTGGGAAGAAGGGCAGAGTCCTCGCGGGAAATGATTCCGCGAACAAGGGCGTCTCCCACCTCCCGCATGGGAGAATCCAGCCTTCCATATGATCGGTAACGAGTCATTTTACCATGTTGCGATTGCAACGCGCTTCCAAGTATCCGTTGCCGTGCAGACGTAAATGTAGCTCGTATTCCATGCGATAGTGCCGGTTGTCCCAGTGGCCGAGGCCAAGGCCGGAGTGCTTGTCGCCACTTTTAAGGAAGTAAGAGTCCCCACCGAAGTGATTGCGGGCTGGGCGGCGGTAGTTACTGTGGCGGCGGTCGTTGCAGTAGTGGCGTTCCCCGTCACGTCCGATTCCATCAAGCGGGCCACGGTGATCTTTTTCGTCTCCGTCCCCGAAGTATCAACGATGGCGAGGATGTCGTCAGTCGCTGGTTTTAAGTCCAAGGCGGTAAGTCCCGTTATTTTGGTATTAGCCATTTTTCTAAGTAGTTATCGTGCCGCCGAGGGCCACTATTTTAAAGTTCGAGCCGTCCGAAACTGCTGCCGTTGCCGCCCCGGAATTTCCATTGCTCACGAAAATGATTTGTCCGGCAGGCGATGCCGCCGGGGCCGTTGCCACGGTGTAGGTTCGCAGGGTTATAGTAGTCCCGCTGACCGCCCCGCCGGTAATGGCTACGCCGCTCGCCGCCTGAGTGGCGATTGTTCCGAGGCCGAGATAAGTTCTGGCAGTTGCTGCTGCCGCTAGGTCCGAAAGATTGTTGGCGGCTTGCAGGGCCGTGTCGGCCTTTACGCCTTGGGCCGCAGTGGCGAAGTCGGTAGTCGCGGCCTGCGCCGCCGATCCTAGCACAAGGTTCGTCCGGGCGGTCGATGCCGATGAGAGGTCGGAAAGATTGCTGGCCTTCTGGAGCGAGTCGTCGGCCTTTGTTCCTTGGGCCGCAGTCGCGAAGTCGCCGACTGCCGACTTCGAGGCAGTCCCTAATCCGAGGGCGGTAATTTCGGCGTCCGTTATGTCCGTTGCCTGTGCATCGACTTCCGTCTGATTGTAAAGGTCGGGGAGTCGGGACGCTTTGACGCTTCCAGTTCCGGCGGCATCCTGACCGATGGCCACGGGTTGGCCGCCGTCCGTTTTTACGAACACTCGGCCCTTCCGGATCAATGTGGTTGAAATGCTCACTTTTTAAGCACTTGGTAAATTCGGATACACATGAAAACTATTGTGCAACAAGCGGCCAGCAGGCTCGCCATGTGACTCCATTGGGCGAGGCCAGTGGCCGTGAGAAGCCCGCCCATGCCCGCCCAAATACTGCGGTCGGCTAAAAGCTCCACGTTTTGACTGCCTCGATGTTCGAGCATCCGGAAAAGAGTTCAATGACGGCTATCGCTACTATGGCTAGAGCGAAGCCCGTTAGAATTTTGCCTCGCTTGGAAAGGCCATTAAAGATTTCAATTAATTTCGGCATTCGTCTTCTCGCATATTTTGTTGATTTTTTTCGTGTTCGACCGAGTAATAAACAGCGGGATCGACAACACGCCGAGGCCGCACAGGGCGGCCACTTTTAGGGCAGTCCAGATTGTGTCCGTAGCTTTTTCGATGGTACTTTGCTGGCCCTTCATTTGGGCGGCTACTATGCCTTGAACGTCACCGGTTGTTATGGCTTTGACGAGCTGCTTGTTCTTGTCGTCCAAAGTCCAAATTTCTCCAGCCGCATAGCCTACTCCGCTGCCCAATCCAGCCCCAAGCGGCCCGCCTGCAACTGCCCCCAGAGTCGCCCCGCCCACCGTTGCCGCTGGCGTTATTAAAGATTTCATTGAGCAGCCGGTGAGTGTGGTGATAGTCATTATGGCGAGAAGCCTCATTCGGGGGGAGGTGCTGGCAAGTGCCAATCCGGGTCGTAGTCCACCAAGTCCGAGGCGTTAAATTGGTCATCGCATTTCCAAGTGCCATCGGTGCAGACAGGCATAATGTATTTCTCGTAATCTGAGTTATCCGGATTAGCTACTTGTGATATTTCGGCATACCTTAGTGTCCAAGGCGGGATCGGGATGCCCAGATGAGTTTCCAGGGAGGCTTCGCGAGCTTCCCATCCTAGGCGAGTAGAATACAGTCGGTACTTCATCATGACGGCAAAACGTTACTGAAAGCGGGTTGTCCGGAGCCGGTAGTATTTGAGGCATTCTTGCCGCCACTCCCTTGGTCTACGAGTGTGCCTATAGCCCCCCCATTAGCAGGTGTTCCGCCAGCCGCATTAACGTCGCCGGGCCCGTTTCCAAATTGCCACCAATGGAGGGGAGCAAACGAACATAGATCGCCGGGCGTCCGAGGCGTTCCTCCTGAGCCGCCGTCTTCTTCGCCCTTAAAAATATTTGTTACTTGGTCGGCTGTTAATTCGGAGTCCCAAAGCGCGATTTCATCTAAAAGATTGTTATGCGGGTAGGAAGTCGCGCCAGCGCCAATATTAGCTGTTGCGACAAATTCCTTGTTGGCCGTTGTGGCTTTTTCTACGCCATCCAAATAGTACGTAGAAGTCGTCCCGTCTGAAGAAATGCATATGTGGGCCCATGTATTAAGTGTAAACGCACCCGCACCGAAGTCTATCTGTGGCCCATAGCCGCCAAGATCTCTTGAGTACATGTACCTACCACTGAAGATATACATTATGTATTTACTGCTGTTGCTATTACCGATTAGGGTAGCTCCGCCGGCCATCATCTGAGTGGAAGCTCTTACCCACAAACTACAAGCTTTTGCCCCAGTTATGTCTATCGGTGACATGGTTAAAAAATCAGCACTAAACGAGCCAGATAGAGTATTTGAATACGGCGGGCAGCCACCACCACCCGGCGCGCCGCTGCTAGTCGCGGAAGTGCCGCCGCCTAGGCCCGTGCCTAAAGCTATGCCTCCTATTGGCATTAGGCGTTGTAGAGAACGGCCTTTGCAGCGCCGTCGAACGTAATCGAACTCCATCGCCCATAAAGAACGTCGCCTTTTGCGAATGTTTCTGCGGTCGGAGTGCCGGTAATGTTCCCGGTCCATGCCACTATCTGGCTGTCCGCAGTAAATTGGATGGCGTAGTAGTCGCCCGTGTGGGGGCCAGCCCCGTTCACGTAGTCGCCTCCCGGCGCTCCGCTCAAGTTGTATACGTTTACTTGTCCCATATTATACCGTGGTTTGAGTGATTAAAAGGTTGGGCCATCCGGCCGGGTATGAATTCATAACGATTCCATTTTGTGATTGGAGCCGCTCGACTCGGTCGATTTCGTGAAATAAATATTCCTCGGCCCGAGCTTCTTCTTGGGCCGCCTTGTCATTTTGTCCGTCGGACACGTAGTAGCTCGCGATGCATCCGGCGAGTAAATGCCTTTCGAGAAATTGCGGGAGAGTGGTCGTCCCATCCCCGTAGTCGTTTGCCGGCACTTGTGATCCGACTACGTAAACAGTCGTTTCCGAAGTGTCTGCTGGCAGGACCAAATATCCCCCCAACAAGCTATAACTTATTTGCCTCGCGGTCCTGTCTTCCCAAGGGACTTTGTCCCAGACGGCGTATACGTCGAAGAGGTTTGCGGCGTTGTCGATCTGGACTGCCCTGTCCGCCTGCATCGTACCTGTCGAAACGGCGGCGACGGTCTTCGTGACAACGTTTAGAAGCTCCGGCCATTTGCTCCGAGTCCATGCCCCGCGAACTCTGTCGTTCAGGCTTCGCTTGAGTGCCGTTTCCTCGGCAGTCAGGAGCGTGTCAACGCCTATGGCCGACGTGAACCGGTTCTTGAAATCTGCGTAGCTGACGGTCCGCATTTAATCG
>Ga0307488_10005155_pt1 | contig 10823 bp, 23 predicted proteins | sample SB02metaG_FD_202248 | JGI IMG/M metagenome (GOLD analysis project Ga0307488, IMG submission 202248) | Sea-ice brine microbial communities from Beaufort Sea near Barrow, Alaska, United States - SB 0.2 | ecosystem: Environmental > Aquatic > Marine > Coastal | place: USA: Alaska | collected...
TGGGTCATGAGGGCATCACAAGAAGGTCATGTGGAGGTCATGAGAGGTTCATAAGGAGGTCATAAGGGGGTCATATTGAGGTCATGAAGGGGTATGAATGGGGTCATAATGGGGTCATAAGGAGGTCATAACGGGCCATACCAGGTGGTGCACGCCGAGCATGATCTTGCGCTGGTTCGCGCTGTTGGCCTCGGTCATGGACACGTCGATGCCATCCACCACTGCCTGGGTGTACGGCCGAAGGTTCAAATTGAAAGCAAAGTTTGATTGCGGTGTATGGCTATATCAGAATTTAGCCTCAAGCGCGGATATCAAGCGCTGTCAAACCTGGGATCAACCTACAACGCCCTGGAACATGCACTCGAACCGAGATCGGAGTATGATTCACCCTCAGGGTACATGCAGCTTCAGGGAAATGCTCATACAGGCGTGCCGTGCGGACTCGGTTCGTCAATTAAACTCTGGCTTGTGAGTTTCGATACTACTTAGGATTTGATCGTTCGACTTGCAACATAAGACATGGTATAACATCAGCCGGGTGCAGGTACTCAGTAACCGCCCTGCCTGTGTGGTGTTGAGCAGCCAGGCGGGGAACGGGTGCGGCTCCCACTCCTTCTTCAGGTACTTTTTGCGATAGATGATCTTGTGCTGCCACCGCTTCACCGCACGGCGGATCCTGAGGCCTGCCAGCACCTTGCGGGAGGGTCATTGAGAACGAGCACTCGAGCTGAGATCGCAGCATACCTTACCTACAGGTTCAATGCACATACTGACGGGCGGACTCGGCTCATCGATTCAACGTCGGTCGAGTGCTTGTTCTCAATACCTAGAGGGTCATTGAGAACAAGCACTCTGTTCGGAGCACTGCTTACCATGAGTGTGAATGCTCATACAAACGAGGACTCGACCGTCAATTCAACGTCGGTGGAGTGCTGCTTGTTCTCAACACCCCCCCTGCCTGGTCCTCCGACTGGATCAGTTTCGCCACAAACCAAACGTCCCGCACGCCCACCACCTGGTTGCTGAACTTCCTCGGGAGCAAAGCATGCATTTTGTCCAGCAGCTCGTCGCGATGCCGCGAGTTCGTCATCACGTTGGTAAACCCCTCTTGCCAATCGGTAGCAGCGCAAGTTGAAGTTAAAAGCACAATTTAGTTAAACGCGCTTCATCATTTGTAAGGTTCAAGCGCTTAAACCAGGCGCGGTCAAGCCATGATCCACCCGGGGTCAACCGGCGGTCATCCATTGGTCAACCATGGGTCAACCAGGGGTCAACCTGCAAAGCCCTACCTATCCAGAAGCAGCGACTTGACGTTCTTGCCGTCGCTCAAGACAAACATCTGCTCGATCGAACTCTCCGCCTTCGCCACCTTAACTATCTCTACCGCGTGGGCGTACGCCACGATCTCAACCTTGATGTAGCGGCGCAAGTTGACATTGAAAGCAAACCTTGAAAGCAGTTCATCACAACACAGGTTCAAGCGCTGGGGTCAAGCTGGGGTCAAGCTGGGGTCAAGCTTGGGTCAAGCTGGGGTCAAGCTGGAGTCAAGCCGGGGTCAAGCTGGGGTCAAGCCGGGGTCAAGCTGGGGTCAATCTGTGGGCAACCTGGAGTCAAGCTGGGGTCAAGCTGGGGTCAACCTGGGGTCATCCTGGGGTCAACCTGCAGTCAACCTGCGGTCAATCTGCGGTCAACCTGCGGTCAACCTGGGTTCAGCTTAGGGTCAACCCGGGTCAACCTGCACCGCCCCACCTTGAACGCCGAGCGCACCGCTCTTCGCTTAATGATGGCCTTATCCGCCGGGAAGTTTTCCAACACTGTCGCCAGCGCCTGCCTCGAGGGCCTGGTAGATACTGCTCGCCACGTCATGGGATGCCATTTGACTCGACAAACGAGGGCTCAAAACGCGTGCGGATGACGTGGCGGGCATCTTCGGCCTAGCAAACAGTGCTCGCCACGTATCGGATGCCGCTGCCGTTCAAGTCGGCAAATGAGGGCTCAAAATGCGTGTCGATGCTGATGACGGGCGGGAAATATGAGGCAGGCCCTGCCACGCGCGTGAGCTCGAACAAGCTCACGAACGTGATGGACCGCGCGTTGAAGGTACGCCGAGTCCTGGAGTACAACATGTCCTCGCCGATGATGCTCCCCGCCAAGTGGACGCGCCCGTTGTGTAGCGGCGCAAGTTGAAAATGTAACCAATGTTTCAAAGCGCTTCATCATATTTCAGCTGACATCTATCCAGTGTTCGTTAAGCTTGATACAGTTTTCGACTGGATAGATATCTTGATAGACAAACTCGAACCAGCGCTGAAACCAAGCGTGTTCAACCCGGGGGCAACTTAGGGTCAGCCTGCACCGCCCTACCGTTGCTGACCACCACACCCTTGTTGATGAAGATGAGGTGGTTGGGCAGGTCCCCCTCCTTCATCACCAGCTCATTCGCCGGGTACGTCGAGTGGTTCAACTCCATCGCTTAGGGACACATTAGAGTGCACAGGGCGCACTTAGGGGGCATCGAGATTGTACTTAGGGGACATTTATGAGGCTGTGGAGTATTTAGGGGTGTTCAAGGGGTACTTTGGATGTATCTATGGAGCGTTCAGGAGGGATATAGAAGGTATGTACGGGGTATGTACGGGGTATTTACGGGGTATTTAGGGGGTTTTCAGGATGTATTATCAGGGAGTTTATGGGGTCATAAATATATGCTACCGGCGTCAAAGAATGACATTCAACTCGGTAAACGAGGGATTCAAGTGTGGTGGATGATGTGGCAAGCACCGGCACACTGCAAGGTGCAGGACGTCCCTAGCGCCCTACCATCACCATCTCCGCCAGGAATTGTTCACTCGTCCCGTGCAGGAACTTGAGCTTGCTGACCCACTCCGTCTGCGTCTTCATCGCCACCTCCTTGCTGTAGCGGCGCAAGTTGAGATTGAATGCAAAGTTTGAAAGCGGCCTATCGAATTTCAATTCCAAGCGCTCAAGTCAGGCGCTGTCAATAGAGTAGCACGTGGTTAGATCACAGAGCATCACATGTGGACAAAAGTCAGGATGCCAACGACGTTTTATTCCGTGCTTATAAACACGGGTTTCATCCTGCACCGCCCTACCTTGCGCAGCTCCGGGCTCATATCGTGCAGCAGCGAGTGGTAATCGTACACACTCCCCTTCTGGTAAGGTCACGTATCATCTGATTTGACTCCGCTTGACTCCGCTTGACTCAGGAAGAGGACGATCATGTGTACTGGTGCACTCTGTGAATACAGACAGGTGATACTGGGTCTCGATGACCGGGCCTTGGATGGAGGACGTTGAGGAGGTAAAGGAGGAGGAGGAAGAGGAGAAGGAGGAGGAGGAGGAGGATCAGGAGGAGGAGGAAGAGGAGGAGGAGGAGGAGGAGGAGGCAAGGAATGTGCACGATAACACATTAAGCAATCAGGCGTGGATCATATGACCGGGCCTCGCCTGCTGGTTCTTATACCTAAAGTACTCCCGGATCTTTACGCGCAACACCCTATCCACGTTGTAATCCGACACAAAGTTGTTGACCATGTCCATCCGGTTGTAAAACTCCTGCTGCGCCGCGTTGACTTGCTCCATAATTTAGGGTCTGATAGATAGTGCTCGCCAGGTTATCAACCGCTTTTTGCACCCTCGTTGCTTGAATTGAATGGCATCCTATGATGTGCCGAGCATTATCTACGCGAGCATTATCTACGCATTTTGAACCCTCCTTTCTTGAGTTAAACGGTATCCTATGACGTGGCGAGCACTATCCATCAGTCCCTGCCATGATTCCCGTCACGGCGCCGATGAGGTACGTGAATACGCACGTGCCCACGATCATACCCACGGTGACGAAGAGACGCTCCACGGTGCTGACAATCGGAACGTCGCCATAACCTAGGGACTGAAAGATGATGCTCGCCACGTCATGTGAATCCATTTCACGCAAGAAACGAGGGTCAAGAATGTGGAGCATGACGTAGCTGGCATTGTCTGTCAGACCCTACCGTAACCGATCGTGGTCATGGTCATGATGGCCCAGTAAAACGCCACCACGTACTGCTCCGACGGGCTGCTGCCATCAATCCTATCATCGGCGTCCATCGCGCCGATCCAATTATCCGTCGTCATCTCCGGATCGCAGGGACTGATGGGTAATGCTCGCCACGTCATCAAAAGCATAAAAAACCTTATTCTTTCTCGAGTTACATTGCATCCTATGACATGGCGAGCACTATCCACCAGTCTCTACCGGATCGTCCACTGTCAAAGCCGGCGCAAGGCGCAGCAGACACGCCAGCCAGTGCGCCATCACCATCACCATGTTGTAGTGGCCCAAGTTGAGTTTGAAAGCAAAACTTGAAAGCGGTTCATCATATTGTAGCTTCAAGCGCTTAAATCAAGCGCGGTCAACCCGGGGTCTACCTGGGGTCAACCCGTGGTCAGCCTGGGGTCAAACTGGGGTCAACTTGGGGTCGACCTGGGGTCACTCTGGGTTCACACCTGCTGTCAACCCGGGGTCAACCTGGGGTCAACCCGGGGTCAACCTGGGGTCAACCTGGGGTCAACCTGCACCACCCTACCGTGGCCCCGAACCCATACAGCTGCATGGCGCTATAATTGATACTGAACGATGTCTCTAACCGGCGAACCAGGCGCCCCGCGCGGAGGATGCGCAGCAGCTTGGTCAACTTCAGAAGCCGGAGGATGCGCAGCACCTTCATGTAGCGGCGCAAGTTGACAGGAAGCAACGTTTTAAAGCGGTTCGTCATGTCGTCGCTTCAGGAGGAGGAGGAGGAGGAGGAGGAGAGTGAGGAGAAGGAGGGGGGGGATCAAGGCTGCAACCATAGGCGCTTACAACACGGGTTTCGATACTGTCCACGTGCACCTTCTCACCTTGAGCTGTGACACCGCTGGTGAGTTGATAACGATGCCGACGATGTCAAAAGGCAGGATGGATACGATGTCGATGGTAAACGACCCTTTGAGGTAATTCTTCTGGATCTGCCTCAGCTGCGACACCCACTTGCCCGTCACGCCGTCGACGTACATCAGAAAGAAATTTAGGCCAATGTCCGTCAGAAACACCGAGTTGTAGCGGCGTAAGTAAAACTTGAAAGCAAAGTTTGAAGGCGGATCATCATATTTTAGCTTCAAACGCGGAGATCAAGCGCGGTCAATCTGGGGTCAACCTGGGGTCGACCTGCAACGCCTTACCGTGTCCACCATGCGATTTATGAAGAACAGGCCGTTGATCACTGGCTGCAAGAACGCCACCTCAAGCCAGGGCCCAGCAGAAACTGGGTTCAGGGTTTAGGGTTTATTAGGGTTTAGAGGGTAGGGTTTAGGGCTGAGGGTTCAGAGGTTTACATAGGACCCGGCGGATACTGAGTTCAATGGGTTCAAGACATTAGACGGGCGGCATGTAACCCAAGAAACGAGTGTTGGCAAATGTGTTGAAGGACGTTTTGGAGAGAGGAGAAAAGGAGAGGAGATGAGAGAGGAGAGAGCAGAGAGGAGGGAGGAGAGAGGAAGAGAGGAGAGAGGAGAGACGAGAGAGGAGAGGAAATAGGTGGCCAGCCATAAATGGCAGGCCCTGCCTCGAAGGGCGTGACGGACATGGTGAACAGGAGGCACATGGAGGTGATGCCGTCCCACCACCGTGTAGCACCGCTAGCTCAAATTGAAAGCACAACTTGAAAGCACAACTGCATGTTTTAGTTTCAAGTGCTCGGTTATGGTGCCTAGTCTGTAGGCAAAACAACTTGTAGTAAGCTGGAGTTTGGTGCACATACCAAACGCCTACGTACTACAGATAGTACGAGATACTACAGGTAGTACGCTTTGCAGACTAGGCACTAGGCGCTTTTCAGACGGGTTTCATCAGGTTAACTTGCACCGCCTTACCACCGCATCATGTCGTGGTTGGGATCGATGACCCAGCTATAGCTCGCGTCCACTTTCATCGGAATCGGCTTGGGTGTGTCGCCGCCATAGTGCAGGGCCTCAACACCAGTCATCACAGTGGCTTGACTGCCAGCCGTAACTGCCCGCCGTTTTATCGCGTCAGGTTGAGCAGTGAGGTCGACCTGAGAGGATTCGAGTGGTTAGGCCAGGGAGGAGGAGGCGGCGAGTGTGTACTAGTACACTGGTATAGTATGAGCGAATAGCCGGGTAGAATACTCGACAGTGAACACGCAAAACTTTGAAATCCCCGGTCAAGAGTTGAGGTGAGCGGTGGCCCCGCCAGCATATCGTTTCTCGGCGGTTGACTTGAGGCGTTTGAACACATCCTCGTCCGACTCACTGGCCTCGTGGTGGAGGGCTGGCTGGGGATCCGCACCTTCCGCTGCGCCCTCCTCCTTGGCCACCCCGTCCCCGTTGCCCTCGCCCTTGATACAGCGGCAACAGTTGATTTTGAAAGCAAATTTGAAAGCGGTTTATCATATTTCAGCTGCAATCACTGTAAACCTACGCGATCAACCCAGGGTCAACCCAGGTGCAACCCAGGGACGACCTGGGGTCAACCTGGGGTCAACCTGGGGTCAATATGATGGGGTAAACCTGGGGTCAAGCTGCACCGCCCGACCTTGGCCGGCGCAGCCTTGGTGGAGGAGAGGGCGGAGCGGAGCGGAGCGGTGGGCGGGTGCTCCCCCGGGGCTGGTGGCGCCTCCACTCTCTGCTGGCGCCTCCACTCTCGGGTGCTCGACCGCGGATGAGATGGACTCTGAGCTGACGCCTCAACTCTCATGTGAGCGGAGTCCATCGACTGCTGATGAGATGGACTCTGGGGTGGACTCGGAGCTGAAGTTCGCTCATCCCATGAGTAGAGCCTGACAGATGACGCTCGTCACGTCATCGACACGCGCTTCGAATATGTATACCCTCGCTTCTTGACTCAAACGGAATCCTATGACGTGGGACGAGCAAATGTTGCTGGGCGAGTTGTCGGCGTGCATTTTGAGCCCTCGTTTCAGGCGTCAAACGGCATCCTATGACGTGGCAGGTGATATCTACCAGGCCCATTGCCCGCCACCTCACCGACCCCCGACACGCGTTTGAACCTTTGTTTCTTGAGTTGAACGGCGTCCTATGACGTGGTGGGCAGTATCTGCCAGGCCTTAGGGGGCGAGTGGCGGGGGATGGGAGGGCCAGGCAGGTATTATCCGCCACGTTATCCAACGCATTTGAATCTTTGTAGTTCGAGTTAACGGCATCCTATGACGTGGCGGGCAATTTTTTGCAGGCCCTAGTGGAGCGCCACGTCATTACGCACTTGTGACCCGCGTTTCCTGAGTTGAATCGCATCCTATTACGTGGCGTGCATTGTCTGCTAGGCCCTACCCCCGAGGGCCACAACACGCCCGACCCCGCCGCCCCCGACGCCCGACCCGGCAGCGGCAAACGGCTGGCCGTCAGCCCGGAGAGGAATCCGCTCCCGCGAACTTCGCTGTCCCCCTCGGGGTGCACCTTCGTCTAGGGCCTGGCAGGTACCGCTCGCCTCCTCATAGGATGCCATTCCCCTGACAGACTGAAGACACATCCAAGGGTTCGAAAGATTTGTCAAAGATGTAGCAGGCAATAGGCGTGGCAGATATCGCCAGTCGTAGTCACGTCATAGGATGCCATGTAATGTAACACAATACACGAGGGTTGCGATGCACATCGATGACGTGGCGGGCAACATCTGCCAGGGCCTACCTTCACTGGGCCGAGTCGAGGCGCCACCATGGAGGTTGCGAATGGCCTGCTTGAGATAACACCTCTTTCTCGTTCCTAGCACAGTTGCCACGCCACTCAGGGCCTTCCACTCGTTCCCGAGACAGCTTAACGTCCGAAACTTCAAGCCGCCACACGATGGCTTATGGAAGGGTGCACCACGTCGTTCAGGGACGAAAGCGCTCAAGGTAAGCCACCACAGCTGGCGTGTGTCACAAGGCCCTGCCGCGGCCGCCGCGGCTCAAGTCAAGCCGACTTTCCTCCTCCCAAATTGGAAATCCTGGCAGGCGCCGGTGCCAACGTGTACCGGTAACCAGCAGCTGACGCTGGCCGCGACGCCGACGGGCCACGCAGTGCCGGCGGAACCACGGTCGACACAGGGCGGCTCTCTTCCAGCGTGCGTAATCTGAGAGAAAGGCAACCTGACGGAAACGACCGCCGACTGCAGGTGTCTGTTGCAAATGTCCAACGAGTGAACGAGAAACAATGTTCGGCCGCTGCCTATAACAGGCGCAGCTACGTCGAGCCCCGAGGGCGGGCGAGCTGTAGCACGATGGCGGTGCCTGCGGTGCGGTCTCGCGACAGCAGTGCCGTCTCCCTACGCGCGCGCGGTGCCTGTGGCTGTGGCCTCCTCACATGGTCCACATTCAGACGAGTGCGAGCTGTAGCCGTAGATACTGTCCGAATCCGTGTTCCGATGTTCCGAATCCGTGGTTGGTCCGAATCCGTGGTCCGGTTCCGAGTGTCCAAGCTGAACGACTTCAAGTTCAAATCCGTGGGCCGCGTAGCGTCGGGTCCACATGGCAACGCCGTACCGCCTGCAGTTGTGGTGTTGCATAGTCTAACCCGTACAGCGAAAGATAAGTAGAGTTTAGATACACGCCGACTTCCTTTGACACTGCCAAAGCTCGGGCTGTCGGAGCAAAGCCTGTGCAAGAAAGCCGAAGTACATCTCTCATCCTCTCTTTCAAACGGGTGCCGTTAAAATGCCCGTCAAGGTTTATCGCAATCACGAGGCAACCGGTGAGCTCGGCATCGTCGAGCTGCAGGGGAAGGTACACTTTGATCAGGTGCCCGGTGAAAAGAGGGCTCGAGTGGGCACGTTTTCTCGGGTCGACGAAGTGCAGGGTAAAACCACAATTCAAACTGGTCGACAGGAGATACATGGCGGGGGCTTACACTCGTCCACTTCTCAGCTCAACTTGAGCCGTGTCTGACACAAGAAATCACCCTACACACCCTACACACCCCCTAACACCCCCTTTACCCGGGCTACACAACCCCTACGCGCACCCCTATCCCATACAAAGCGCTCAAGTTGAGCTGAAAAATGGACGAGTGTAAGCCCCTGATATATGGGAACCACAAGAAATTGACAAGGCCTTTAGCCATCCTTCAGAAGAGGCCACACGGCAAACGACAGGTGTATTGTCTGGTTGGCGTGGTCCGTCAGAAGGTTGCTTACGACTCACGACCGTGCCCCCTTGTCGGGAGCTAAGAAAATGCTTCATGACGACCATGTTTCTCCTCGTGGAAGATTCACATTGTCATGTATTTGTACCATCATAACAAGGACTTAGACGTTTGCCAGCAGTGCAACACCGCCCAGTACTGGGGCGATGCCTGCCATAAATAGGACTGTACCACGGGTGGTCAGGGGTGCACAAGGCGACATGTGGCACATTCGCATGTCAAGTATTTTGAAGTCTCCGCTCTGGCTCAATACGGTGTAGGACGTGTCACAATGCTAGTACGAGGACGAAGGTGGCAACCCTAACCCCGGGCCTAGGGTTGGCTGGCAACGCACGTATACATGAAAATGCCGCCTTGACCATGACCAGCGGAGTGCTGACAGACATCTGGATAATCGATCAATTGCTGTTCCACCGATACGCATTGTAGGCTGCAGCAAGCATGGTAGCGCTCAGCGAAAAAGAGTGAGGTTGGAACATAGGATGTGAGCACGGAAGATTATTTATATCACAACTAACGAAGCACCGGGCTCGAGTGCGGAGCAGAGCGCAGTTCCGCTGGACTTCCTTTATAATCGCCCTCCTAATTGACTAATATATTTGACATAGGTAGACTAATTGACTACTCGTGTTTGTATGTACTGACGCCAATATCTCGAGCAGCTCCGCTGATGTTCCCCGCTATGTGCAAACAATCAGAACGCTTTCACCGCCATGAGCAAACAGATACAGCGCGTTCACTTGTTCACTTGAGCGTCAGCTCGTGCAACATCACCCCGATGCGCCCACCCAGCCGCTCTATGAGCAAACAGTCAGAACGCATTCATTTGAGCGTCAGCTCGTGCAGCATGACCCCGATGCGCCCACTCAGCAGCTCGAACATCTCCCCTGTCGCCTCCATCACCTCCGCCAACCACTAGGGCCTCCCCTGAATGATTTCTCCAGCTGACGATGCAAGCCGCTTGTCCCTGAAACCACTAGAGATGTCCCATTGTCCCACAGGCATACCTCAATGTTACTCAAGTGCCAGCTTGGAAACATACTTAGGGAGTGATGAAATATGGCCCTGCCACCCACGGGCCGTCTGCCGCCGCGGCCCGCGCCGTTTCGTACATGTAGCTGGTGCCCTCGTCGCCGCCCGGGCAGAACTGCGTGTCCTGCCCCACGTTGTACACCCGGAACGTGCCCGTGCAGCAGGGTCGTTGACAACATGCACTCGAACCGACATCAGAGCATGACTTACCTGCAGGGTTGATGAGGGTCATTGAGAACGAGCACGCGAACCGAGATCTGACGCGCCCGCATGACTTACCTTCAGAGTGAATGAGGGTCACTGAGAACAAGCACTCGAACCGATATCGGACGTGGACGCATGGCTTACCTTATGGATGAATGAGGGTCATTGAGAAGAAACAATCGAATCGAGATCGGATCATGACATACATTCAGGGTGAATGCTCTTACAGACGCGCAGTCGATTCAACGTTAGTCGAGTAGTTGTTCCCAAATACCCCCCCGCCTTGAGCGAGTTACCCGATGCCTTGTGCTTGGCCTCCCATTCGCACGTCACATCCAGCTCGTAAAACAGCGCGCGCCGGCCAGCCTTGGTGTAGCGCCGCAAGT
>Ga0307488_10005156_pt1 | contig 10822 bp, 10 predicted proteins | sample SB02metaG_FD_202248 | JGI IMG/M metagenome (GOLD analysis project Ga0307488, IMG submission 202248) | Sea-ice brine microbial communities from Beaufort Sea near Barrow, Alaska, United States - SB 0.2 | ecosystem: Environmental > Aquatic > Marine > Coastal | place: USA: Alaska | collected...
CGTTGATCAGCTTTTCTTTTTCCTGCTGGGCCTGGTTGACCTCGTTAAAGGACTCCTGCACCGGGCGCGGCGGATTGATATTCTTCAATTGCACCTGATCGATGCTGATGCCCATGACATATTTGACTGCCAGAGCCTGCATCTTAACCAACGCTTCGGATTCGATTTCCTGGCGACCAATGGTGATCACCTCATCGACGGTACGGTCGCCGACCACTTCACGCATGACCGATTCGGACACATAACGCAGGGTCTCGCTCGGTTCCCGAACTTCGAACAGGAATTTAACTGGATCGGCGATGCGATACTGCACCACCCATTCAACTAAAGCGGCATTCAAATCGCCGGTAACCATCTGAGTTTCCAGTTGGTTATTGGTACCGCCGCCACTTTGAAATGGGTCAGTCGAGCCTGGTGTAGCGAAGCCAAATTCCTGTTTCAACTGGCGTTTGACCGGCACAATGGTGGCTTTATCGATGCCCAATGGGAATTTGAAATGCAAACCCGGTGGTATTTCCTTGACGTACTTACCAAAACGTTGCACTACGGCAACCGAATCGCTGGGCACGGTAAAGAGCGAGGTCCATATGCCCACGCCAAGTAGAAAAACCAGCAATATGACGAGAATGTTGCCGGCGCTTCCGCCGCCTCCGCCGGGTAATGATTTCTTCACCCGGTTGATTCCGTCGCTGATCAGTTTATCGAGATCTGGTGGGGGTTGGTTGCCGTTTGACCACGGGTCGCTGCGGTAACCACTATCCTGTTGAGATGGCATATATATGTCCCTCCATCGATGGCAAAATTAATTTTTCGCACAACATTCGATGTGGGGCTGCAATAGCTAAACACAAGGGCCAAACACAAGAGCCGGGCTTAACTTGGCGGGTCGACCCGTTCCGGGTGTGAGCTGTTGAGTCGGTACCAGCCGGCAATGGAAAAACGATCGCGCCGAGCCGGCAGGACCTCGTGCGGGAAATCCTCGCTGAGAAAGGCCACTACCGTGCCGAAGGTTGGCGTGACGCGGATGGGGTCTTGATCTGCATCGGGCTGGTAGAGCACCAATTCGCCCCCATCGGCGGGATTCCAGTCTCGATTCAAATAGACAATCAGGGAAATAACCCGGTTGGCCTGGCCTTTAAAAGCGTCGACATGACGTTTATAAAAATCGCCGCTGGCGTAATGGGCAAAGTGGCTTTCGAACGAGAATAGGCCCAAGAACAGACGGCGATTGAGATAGGTCTGCAATGCGTGGCTCCATTCCAGCCAGGCCTGACCGGCCGGCGAGTTACCCTGAATCCAGGCGATTTGGTTACTGCGCACAAAGCCGTTCAAATTATAGTCCTGTTGGCGGCCAATGCCGGCAGCGGAAAAGGCCGCTTCGGGCATCTGTTGCAGGTGTTGCCAGAGGTCTTCCGCTAGACCCAAGGGCAGGGCATAGGGGTTAATGCTGTAGCCCTTGAGCAACAGGTCGCGACTGATGTTTTCGAACAGGACCGGATGGTCGCCATCGTCAAAACGACCATCGGTTAACGTCAGTGCAGGCAAGGGTTGTCCTTTTCAGGCCCGGTTTGGGCCAGTGTTTGTCCGGCAGTAGCACCGGTCTGGGGTTGGGCGTTTTGTAACCATATCGGTTGCTAACGGGCGGTCACAGCTGCGGCCGGTAAGTCAGCCAAATAAGCCATCAACTTGAGAAACCCAGCCACCGCTTCAAGCGGTGCGGTTTCCGACAGGGTATGGTAGCCCGATGTCGGGATCTGGACGGTTGTGCCCACCACTAGGCCCTTCGATGCAGCAATGATACGCCCCATTTCGGTGGAACCCAAGGAGCCCGGTTCCAAACCTTGAGCAAGCAGCTTGTTATTTTGTGCCTCGACAAAGCTGTCCTTGTATTGGAATGGAATGTCCAGTGCGACACAGGCTGTTGCCAGTTGTTGGGTCAATTCCGGGTTGAACGGGGCGTTCGCGTCCTTGTTACGCAACACCAACTGCTGTTGTTGCGCGGTTGCGAAATCAGGGAACGGGCTGGTATCGACAACAATTAATTGGTTAGTTGAACCACCGAAGCGCCGGAACCATTCGAGCAGATAGCGCCAACTCTTACCCGCTTCCTCTTGGGCGGTAAAAAAAGCCGTGCCTTGAAAGCCACATTCAAATTGATACACCAGAGCGGCAACGGTGAGCACATTATCGAGCTGTCCGATCAAGGCTTCATCGGTGACCCGTAACTTGTCCAGAAACGCCACCGGAGTGCCGGCGATCAGGTGCTCAAGACCGGCAACCGAAAAAATCAGGTTATTACGGAATTCACAGATATGAGCCTCCTGGATGGTGCCCTTGCCTCGATAGGCACCCGACCAAGGCTCGTAGGCATAGACCTGTTCGCCGTCAAAGCGGTCAACCACCTTGCGCATCAGCTGTTCACCGACCGAATTGCCAAGTAAGTCCGAGCGCGCGCCGGCGACAAAGGCGGCAAATTGAAACTCGTTGGGTCCGGTGCACATCAGGCCGTGGCGATCCATATGGGCGGCCAGGTAGAGCGAATCCGGTTGTTTGCCCTGGGCGACCAGCAGGCCTTCATACCAGGTTACCGTCGCACCCCGTTCTTCCAGCTCGCGCTGCAGGACCCGGCAAAAGGAATGTTCGGCGCCCACCACCGAGGGGCTGCGCATCAGCAGGGCGAGCAGGTTGATAAAGGCTACTGGCAAGGCTTCTAGGCTGGGGCCATGTGATCGTTCGGTGGTGTTTTGCTGGGTCGACATCGGCTCGGCTCTGTAGTTGGCGATAAAGTTATAGTTGGAGATAAAGTTATAGTTGGCGATAAAATTATAGTTGGCGATAAAATTATAGTTGGCAATAAACGTAAATTTGCCAATGGACTCGTCGGCAGCAAACCTAGGGCCACTGCACGATAGGGAGGATATTAGACGATTAGCGTGAGTTAATATAACGACTTATTGGCCTTTGTGCGCACCTGTTAGTATTCTTCATGCTAGTCATTTTAAACCGTTACCGCAGTCTGTCCGTATAACCCTTGTTATCAAGGAGGCTGGGCGCTCCATCAGACTCAGTCGTCAGCGCATAGGCGTGGTGTATGTTGACCGGTTAATAGCTTTAGGACAGTCGGCACGTTGTCGATTTCAGATATAAACAGATCAAATCAATAGGGTAATGAAATGATCACAGAACTAAAGAAACGCTTGATGGGCCTACTGCTCTGCGCGATCGGTCTGGTGCAGGCCGCCGCGGAGCCTTTTACTAGCCTGCATATCGTTGATCTGGATGGCCAGGCGTTGGCCAATGCGGTGGTGATTCTCGATGCGACAGGCTTGGGCGCCCCCGCCGAACCGGTTTCCGGTCAAATTATCGATCAGAAAGATTTTCGCTTTGTGCCGCAGGTGCTCGCCGTTGCCAAAGGCTCGGCCGTGCGCTTTCCCAATAGCGACAAGTCACGCCATCAAGTCTATTCCTTTTCGCCGGCCAAAACCTTTGACCTGGCACTGTATGGCGGCAACCAGGTCCCCAAGGTTCGTTTTGATAGGACCGGCCTGGTGGTGCTGGGCTGCAATATTCACGATTCGATGATGGGTTTTGTCTATGTGGTCGACTCTGGCCTGTTCGCTGTGTCCGATACTCAAGGCTATGCGGCTTTGCCTGCCTATGATGCGGCCCAGGCCAGCCAACTGACGGTTTGGCACGCGCAATTGGAGCAGGACATTCAGCTGTCGCTAGCCGAGCTCAATGCCTTGCTCGCCTCCGATGCGGACCTGGTGCTGCCCATCCACCTGCACCTGGAAGCGCCCATGGCGCCAGCCTCCGATTTGCGCAGCCGTTTGCAAGGTTACGCCAGTTATGACTATTAGTCTTAGGAGTCAGTTGCTGCTGGTTTTTCTCTCGTTGCTGGGCCTCATCCTGATTGCCGATCTTTGGGCGGTGTCGCTGACTGCCGACCGGGCGGCACGGGCCAATGCGACGAGCCAGTTGGCAAGCGCAGAACAGGTATTTAACTCACTGCTAGCTGAATCGCAGCAGCAGAAGACCTATCGCACTGAGCTCTTGGTCGCGGACTTTGGCTTTCGCCAAGCCATCGCCACCCAACAGTGGGATACCCTAGGCAGCGTTTTGAGTAACCATGGCGACCGCCTGGGTGCCGACCTAATTGTTTTACTGGCAGCCGATGGCGACGTGATAGTCAGTACCCATAACCTGGATACGACCCTCCCCCTACTGCGCTCGCACAGCCAGAGCTCGACTGATCCCTTCAAAGGATTGGTGATTGCCGAGCAACAGCCATTTCAGTTGGTGATGGTCCCGGTGAGGGCGCCCAATTTAATCGCCTGGGTCGGTATGGGTTTTGTTATGGACAAAGCCCTGGTAAATCGTTTCCGTGACATTAGCAATGCAGATATTAGCCTGCTCTTTCGGGGCGATCAGGCGACGATGACTGGCGGCATCAGTACCACTGAAACGGCTGCGTGGAGTGACTTCAGCAACGTCAATTTTGAGCAATCGGTGGCTGAGTTTGACAGCCAACTCCGTGACCGCGGCAATCTGAGTCGGCAGCACCTGCTCTTAGATAGCAACCGGCAGAAACTGACGCTGGTGCTGTCGGTTTCCCTGACCGAAGCCAAACTGGTCTTTCATGCTATGGAAAGCCGCATGGTGGCTATTTCGGGAGTAGGGCTAGTGTTGGCGGCGATCGCGACCATTTTGGTCGCGGGCCATCTGACCGCACCGATCAATCGACTGGTGCGAGCGGCCGAACGGATCGGGCGGGGCGACTATGAGCCGCTGACTGTAACCCAAGGTAGTAGTGAACTTCATGTTCTCAGCGACACCTTGAACAGAATGCAGCGAGCCGTTGCGGAACGCGAACAGTATATTCGCTATCAAACCCTGCACCATTTGTTCACCGGTTTGCCCAATCGCAAGTATATGCATGAATTGTTCGATCAGCGTCGACTCGATCAGCCGAACGCTCAATTTGCGGCGGCCTTGATCAAGATCAGCAACTTCGACACGCTGTCCGATGTCTATGGTATGGCCATTGTCGACCAGATGTTACAGCAAGTGGCCCAACGTTTCGCCATCAGCCCGACCCCGATAATGACGCTCGGACTGATTGTCACCGATGAACTCTTACTCTTTTCTGAGCCGTTTAGCAGCTCCGCAGAGGATTCGACTCAGGGCTTTATCGATGCCGTGACACTTGCTTTTGAACGACCCTTTTTGTGCTCTAACCTTGAATTGCAATGTGAAGTTCGACTCGCCATCCTGCTCTGCCCGGCCCACGTAGACGAGTTTGAGGATACCGTTCGGCGTGCCCGTATCACCTTGGCGGAAGCGCGCCGTACCGACCAGCGCAGCCTGGTATACGATGCGATTCAGGAAGTTCGGCACCTGCGTAAGATCAAGGTGACGCGACGCCTGCAGCAGGCACTGGTCAACGATGGCTTTAGTCTGCTGTTCCAGCCCCAATACGACCTAAAAACCAAGCGTGTCTATTCGGCCGAGGCGCTGATTCGCTGGCACGACGAGGAATTGGGTCTGATGTACCCAAAGGAATTTATTCCCTTGGCGGAGGAGTCTGGGGTAATTTGCCAGATTACCGAGTGGGTCTTTACCGAGGCACTAAAGCAGATGCTGAGCTGGCAGGCAGCCGGCTACCGAATAGGGGTCAGCATCAATCTATCGGCTAAGGATCTGTTAAAAGATGAGTTAATCGATTCGGTGATTCGCCAGCTGGACGCGCACGATGGTGAGCGCTCCAACCTGATGTTGGAAATTACCGAGAGTGCTTTAGTTATCGATGCCGAGCATGCACTACGTAACCTTCAGCGCCTCTATGATGCCGGGGTGCATCTGGCCATGGATGATTTCGGTACCGGCTATTCCTCCTTGGTGCAATTGAAGAGCATGCCGGTACACGAATTGAAAATTGATAAGTCGTTTGTGACGAACCTGTGCAACGATAAGGCCGATCAACAGATCGTCCGCTCAACCATCGACATGGCCCATCAATTGGGGCTCACTGTAATTGCCGAGGGGGTCGAAAGTATGGCTGCCTGGACCCTATTGGGCGAGATGAACTGCGATTCCATTCAGGGCTACCAATTGAGCCAGCCGATTCCGGCGCCGGATCTGTTGGCGTGGGTGGATCAGTTCGAACAGCAGCAATTGACCTTGCCTTATAGTCGCGCGCAAGGCTAGCAGGCGGGCACCGCAGCCCCTGGCCAGTGGACTCTATTGGGCTGAGAGCGCCTCGTAGATATCTTCATCAAAGGCATCGGCGCTGAGCACCAGGGCTTCTTCCTGCAGATTCGGGAAGGCCGCCAAACTGATGCCGTCGGCTAGCAGACCCTCGGTCCAGCGGGCCTGCCAGTCGGTCACGCTGATGGCGGTCACCGTGCAGTCGGCCCATTCGTCCTTGACCCAGGCGCTGGCGCTACTCTGGTGTGGCCAGATCGGCACACAGTCGTCGCCATCGCTGTTCAATAATACGCTGCCCCCGTTACCGACCAAAATCCAGATTTGCTGCGTAGCGATAAGTTGCTGCAACAGATAATCGTAGCGCTTATCGGAGGCCTGGGTTTCCAGCTGGGCTAACAGGGTGTGATCGATCGGTGTGGCCATGGTGTAGTACTCTTAAGTCAATTAACGGCTAATTATGCCGTGGTGAATCGGTTAGGTCGAGTATTGTTGCGCTGGAGATCTAGGTTTACCATTAGGTTTTTTTTGCGCTCGGCCGAGCGCTCCGACGGGATCTTCGCCATGCCGATACAAGCCATCTACGCCGCCGCCTGGCCTGCCATTATGCGCATTCAGACAGAAGTCTACCGGCAGAGTGTGCAGGAGCCGTTGGCCGTGCTGACCAGTAAATGGCAAGCTGGACCTTCGACCTGTGCCGTCTTTAGCCACTCGGATGCCCTCGATGAGCCGGTAGCCTATTTACTGGCCCACCCCTGGTCGAGCGGCACACCGCCCCATCTGGACCAGGTATTGGTGCCCGATGAACAGGCGCGGGATCTGTATCTGCACGATTTGGCCTTATCGAGTCGGGCCCAGGGGCAGGGTATTGCCACCCTCTTGGTCGAGGATTTTCTGAGTAAGGCGCAGGCTTTGAATGTCGGTTGTATTCGCCTGGTGGCGATCCAGGGTTCACAGGGTTTTTGGGCGCGTTTTGGCTTTGTGCCCGAATCGGACGCCGCGGTCGATGCCAGTTATGGCACCGATGCGGCTCTGATGTGGAAAAAACTAACCTAGGGGCCTAGCCACCTCGATCGGAGCACCGAGTCTGGCTAGATTTCCTAAGTCCGGTTCCGGTTTAGACACTCACACCACGGTTCAGGTGGTCGATAAAGGTAGACACCTCCTCTGCGCTGGTGCGGAACGAGGTCACCAGCCGGACCACCTCGTCATCACTGCTGAGGTTGAAGTGACTGGGCACAAAATGCCGGGGCCACTCGTAAAAGACTGCCCCCACCGCGCGCAGCTGCGCAATGAGCGGGCGCGGCAAGATCGCAAAGACCTCATTCGCGGCGACCGGCCAAATCACTCGACTGGCCGGACAGGCCAGCAAACCCTGTTCCAGTTGCGTCGCCATCCGGTTGGCATGGCCAGCCAGGTCGAGCCAATGACCATTACTGAGCCAGGCGCTGAATTGGGCGCCCAGCCAACGACCCTTAGACACCAGATGACCGGAACGCTTACGCAGCGGTACCAGGTTAGCGGCCAGTGAACGATTGAAAAAGACGATCGCCTCGGCCCCGAGCGCGCCATTCTTGGTGGCGCCCAAACTGAGCACATCGATCCCCGCTTGCCAGCTCATTGCCGCTGGATGACAGCCCTGGCTGGCGACCGCATTGGCGAAGCGGGCACCGTCCATATGAACCGTTAGGCCGTGTTGATGGGCGACCGCACAGAGCGCGGTGAGCTCTTCAATGCTGTAAACCTGGCCCGATTCGGTGACCTGGGTCAGACTCAGAACCGCCGGTTCGGCATTGTGCGGAGGGTGTGCCGAACCCCGACTGAGGTACTCGGTCAGGGTGGCCAGACTGAGTTTCTCCCGTCCGCCATCGAGTCCAATCAAACGCGCACCACCACTGAAAAATTCCGGTGCGGTCAGTTCATCATTAATGATGTGTGCCTGAGCGTGACACAGGATGATCTGCCAGGGTGAACTCATACAAGCTAGGGCCAGAGCATTCGCGGCGGTGCCGGTACTAACAAAGAACACCTCGGCCGGGCAGTCAAAGGTAGTCTGGATTTGCGCCACCGCTTGTTGGGTCCAGTCATCGTCGCCGTAGGCGGCTGAGACGCCCGCGTTGGCTTGCGCCAGTGCAGCAAACACCTGTTCGGAGGCGCCGCTTTGATTATCACTGCCAAAATACATAGTAAGTTCCTTCTCTTCGGTCGGTCCGTAGGCTGGCGCAATCGGACCCGTTTTAGGTTATGGCTAATTCAGCCAGCTCGCCGTCTTCTGTTTCACTCAGACCACTAATGCCAATGGCCCCAATCACCCTGCCGGCGGCCAGAATGGGCAGACCACCTTGAATGCCGGTGAACTTTGGATCGGACCAATAACCCATGTCTTTGCCGGTCGCCTTAGCCCAGGCGCCCAAACTGGCGGTGCTCTGCCGGTCGCGCGCGGCGGTATAGGCCTTATTCTGTGCCAAAAGGCCGGCATGAAAGGGACAATCGTCCATCCGGGCATAGGTTACCAGCTCGCCATGATCATCGACCAGTGCGACGGCGATTTTTTTTCCGCGTGCGGCGGCCAGTGTAAGGGCTTGATTGAGATAGGCTTGCGCGAGCTGCAAATTCATTGTCATTACCGGCTAATTGGAATTAGGATTAGAGCCTATGCCGGCATTCGATTCAATGCGCTTTCGGACTGAAGTTCGAACTGTTGCTCGGCGGCCTTGACTCAGCCCTGACCTGCTCAAAGAGGAGCCAACGTGACCATTAGTGAATTTGAACTCAAGCGCTGGACCCGGGCCCTTGACCAATTTCTGTTGGCCAAGCGTCCGGCCGCGCACCTGCGCCATCAGCTTGACATCGGCTACCGGATTAGCGGTCAGAGTGTTGAACTGTTCGAAATCCGTGCCCACCCCAGGGACCCGACGCAGCGCCTGGAAAGTGGTTTGGCCAAAGCCGTATTCGTCAAAAAAGATCAGCTCTGGAAAGTCTATTGGCCACGCGCCGATATGAAATGGGCGAGTTACGATCCCCATCCGAAGGTCAGGCAATTAAGCGACTTTATTGATCTGGTCGTTGAAGATGTGCACGGTTGCTTTTTCGGTTAGCTGAACCCGACTGCGGACGTTATTGTTGTTGTTGTTGTTGTTGTTGCTGCTGCTGCAAGATCTTGCTGTCTTGCGCTGGGCGGGCTTCGATCGTCAAACTGCATTGGCCTAAACCTTGATAGTGCAGTTGCACAGGGCGCGCCAGCGGCACTTCAATCAGTCCAGCATAGGTGCCGGTGATAATGACCTGTCCGGCGCGCAAGCCGACACCGTTCTGGCTGAGATAATTGACCAACCAGTAGAGCGGCAGTTGCGGAAATTGATTCGGATGTACCCCGGCGAGCGATTGGGTCTGACCCGACTGAAGAAAATGGATCGCCATTGCCGTGCACTGAAATGCCGCGACGCGATCAATTTCCGGCCCCAAAAACAAGCCCTGATTGAGCAGGCCATCGGCCAACTGATCGAGAAAGCCGACCTCGGCATCGGCGGCGTAACGATGTTGCACCAGTTCCAGTGCCATATGGCAGCTGCCCAGTGCGGCATCGACTTCGGCCGGCGTGTAAGCGGCGGCCCGGGCGGCTAAATCAGCAGCCAACACAAAAGCAATTTCCGGTTCAACCCAGGCCCGCCCCTGTTCCGGTACCACGGCGCAGGCCGAGCCTCGGTAGAGAGTGCCGGAAAAGATCGGCGCCAAGACCACTTTGTCGACACTGGGCAGGGCGCATTTCCAGCCGACCACCGGCTCTGGATGCTGGCGGATCAGCTCGCGTTGGATGGCCAGGGCCTGGTCCAGGGTGCACGGTCGAATGGCATCGGGTAAGGGGCCCATTGTTTGATGGCCGGCTCGGCTGCGCAGTAACTCGGCCGCTGCCAGGCGGGACTTGTCTGCCTCGGTGCCCTTGGGCCCTAGGCTACTCGTGTTGGTCATAGCATCTCTCCAGTGCGGGTCATAGGATCAGTGACCCCAAGCCTAAGAAGACTACAAAGCCGACTATATCCGTGACCGTGGTCAGCACGACCGAACCCGACAGGGCCGGGTCCAGCTTGAGTTTAGTGAGCACGATGGGGATCACCACGCCGGACAAAGCCCCAGCACAGATGTTCACCAGGATGGCCAGGGCAATAACAACCCCAATCATCGGATTGGTAAACCAGAACGAGACGATGATGCCCACCGTGATGGCCCAGATAATGCCATTTAAGCCACCGACGCTGAGTTCTTTTTTGAGCAGGTCGCGCCGGTTGGCCTTGGTCACCTGACCCAGTGCCAAACCGCGGATAATCAGGGTCAGGGTCTGGCTGCCGGCTATGCCACCCATGCTGGCGACGATCGGCATAAGTACGGCCAGGGCGACAATTTCCTGCAGCGTGATGGTAAAGAGGCCAATAAACCAGGACGCGGCAAAGGCGGTTAAGAGGTTAATCCCGAGCCAAAAAGCGCGGTTTTTAGCACTGGTGACCACCGGTGAAAAGAGATCCTCGTCTTCATCCATACCGGCGCCGGCCATGATCTGGCCTTCGTAATACTCGTTGACGATCTCACTCGCGGTGCGGATGTCCATGCGGCCTAACAGCAG
>Ga0307488_10005157_pt1 | contig 10818 bp, 12 predicted proteins | sample SB02metaG_FD_202248 | JGI IMG/M metagenome (GOLD analysis project Ga0307488, IMG submission 202248) | Sea-ice brine microbial communities from Beaufort Sea near Barrow, Alaska, United States - SB 0.2 | ecosystem: Environmental > Aquatic > Marine > Coastal | place: USA: Alaska | collected...
GATTAGGGTTGATAAAAGGTTTAGGCGTGGCACGCATGAGCGATTTGTTAGGTCGATTTACCCGTTCAGTTGACTCCTTAGAGCTCACATTAGTTTCTCAGGATGAACCATGCCAAGCACGGATCATTAGCCGTGACTTACAGTTAAACAATGAACAGTTTGTGCCTATGTGGCAGGAGCAATATCAATTGGCTATTCCACTGGACCATAGGTTAAGTGTCATCGACAGCATTAATATTATGGATTTGCAGGATGTGGCTTTTGTACAACGCAGTCCTTGTGAAGGCTGGACTTATTTAAAAAAAGCACTGAATAATGCGAATATAAGAGTCGATACTAGAGCAAAAATACAAACCATCGAATACGCTTTAGGTTTAGTAAAAGCGGGATTAGGCTGTGCCTTTATTCCGGTATCCGAGGTGATCGTTAAAGACAAATACATCCACTTTACATCCATAAAAGACTTGTCGATTTCAAGAGAAATTGGCCTAGGTTATACCCATGTGTCAGACACGGTTAAAGTGTTGCAAGCGCTAGCAACTCATCATCGAGATGAGGAAAAATAACGGGCTTGCACTGTTCGATGCACTTTGGTTCTTGTGGATATTGATTTCGAACGCGTTCCAACAAATAGTAAGGCCGTTCAGAACATTTAAAATACTGAGGTACTGAGTGTCTAATTCTATGGTGCCATTTCCCCTGAACCTTTGAATAAGGCAGTAATACCAATCCCCGTAGATAATTGACCACTCAGCCAGATACTCTATGGCGATGAAGGCGTTGAGTGTGTATTAAAATTGGTTGTCTACAAGGTGCTGCAAAATTAAAGTCGGTATTTTTATTATTGTGTTAATGACAAAAATCAAACAGTAGTTAACTATCCAAAGTTAACTCACCCTAGATAATCCACCCAAAATCATTCCATTTTTTTGATCTGCGTCATTGGATTTTTTACGAATTTGGGTATAATTCTTCAGTTAATTGTACTTACTAACTGTTTTTATTTGTAGCAAATACCTAGTTAAATAACGGATTAAAGCGGGTGATTTATGGACAGAAACTCAAAACTTGGTGTACCAGAAAAAGCCATACAAACTGTTTGTGTTGGCGGTGTATATGTCGTAGATAAACGAGTGGGTTATGATAGAAGACATAAAATACATAAAATACATAAAAGCCAAAAAGAATATGAGCGCAGACTCTGCAACTGGGCCAAAAATTTTAAACGTCGCCGTCAGTCCATTGATATTGTTATTTAAAATCTAGTCATGGGATATTGACTTTCTTCTCCCCATCCTAGGGAAAGCATAAAATACCCATCAATATTTTTCATTTTGAGGGGACAATCTCAACGAAAAAACTATGGGTACACGTCAGTAATGGTAACAACCTTCCTCTATGGCATGGGTTCAATTTCGCCTTCCGGAATGGCAGCATCTAACAAATTCACATGCCAGCGTGCACAGATCGTAAGATAGTTTAGATAATGGAAATGACTGACAAGATGGGCTAATTAGGTTTTATTAACCCATCTTATCAGGTGTCTAATTCTTCGATGCTACTTCATCTGAGCCTGTTGAATATGGCGGTAATGCAAACCGCAAAAGTAGTATTCGACAGAGGCTCTGAGTGCTAGTTAATCACTTTGAACGGGTTCATCCCAAGAAAGATGATGCTCAGCCAACACCACCAAATTTTCACTATTAATTAAGCGATCTGACGCTGCATATCCCAGTATGTTTTTAACCTCTTCATCTGGGCGACTTGAAATAATGGCGGTTTCATCTGATGAAAAATTACACAAACCACGTGCTATTTCCTCACCTTTTTCATCATAGACGTGAAGCACATCTGCGCGCTCAAAATCTCCGTGTATTGAAACCACATCATGGCATGAGAAACCATCATCACCCCCAAATAATGAGTCAGCGACATCTTGTTTTATCACTAAGCTACCTGCCATTTGCAAGCGGTCAGTCAGCCAGACATTCCATGCCGATGAAGGCGAGGAGTGTGCGATACATTTGGTATGCCTACGTTCGCCGCGAAGTATTGCAGTCACGGGTGCTTCCATCGTTCCTCTGGCAATAATGGTAGTACAACCCGCATTCTGTGCCATATTTGCTGCTTGCAATTTAGTGAACATTCCACCAGTACCCAAAGAGCTGGTTCCGCTGGCAGCTTCCATGTAACTGCTTACATCTTCGATAGATTCTATGAACACAGCGCCTTCTTCTGAAGGATCTCGGTCATAAACGCCATCGATACAGGTTAATATAAACAGATACTCTGCCCCAATCATCTGAGCCACTTTGGCTGCAAGTCGATCATTGTCGCCAACGCGAATTTCTTCAGTAGTCACGGTATCATTTTCGTTTACGATAGGCATGACGCCTTGTTTTATCAAACGATGAACCGTATTTTTAACATTGAGAAATCGACGTCTATTTTCGAGATCATCTAAGGTGACTAATACCTGCGCAATATCAAAACCATACTCAAGGGCAATTTGTTTGTAAGCGTGCATTAATATCGGTTGTCCACAAGCCGCTGCCGCTTGTTTATCTTGAACACTGGCGTTTTCAATGTTGCAGCCAACAGTATTAAGACCTAATGCGACAGATCCCGAGGATGTGAGTACCACTTCGTAACCTTGGTCGCGCAGCGTAGCTATATCATTAAGTAAGCCATGCATAAATGCAAAACTAGGGGTTAAATTTTTAACGTTTGCTAATAAGCTTGAGCCGACTTTTATAACTATACGTGGGGTTTTTCGAGGAAAGGTTTCGTTTTTTTGTAGGTCAGATGTGGGCAAAATTACTCCGTACTTTGATTAATTAAATAAAATAATTGAGTTGAACCGATAACAGAATCGGTTCATGAAATATTCAAATATCTTCATACTGTTCTCTCATTGTATAACGATAATCATGAATACTGAAGTGGCATAGCTAATTTGGCGTCTTATTGGCGTATTAATAAGAGCTGAGAGATCTTGTCACAGGTTTTAATTTGCTGGATCGCCAGTATGTTTTTTGAGTTCAATCGTACTTTTGCCCAGGGTGTTTTATGCATTGAACCACTTCAATTCTTTCAGTGTTGTAGTGACGCATACTGCTTAAAAACGCTCAAAAGTGCTTAAACTTGTCTTTGGGGGGTTGACCCAGAGTGATAATTTGGTAACAAAAATGAGCTTAGATAAAGTAAACCCTGATCTTGAAAATGCCATGCTCAGTTTCACACGTATATTCGAACCCACACTTTGAATACTTTTAAACACGTTAAAATAGTGAACTTGGGGATAAACCCTCAAGGGGATGAAAGCGAGAAAATTATTTTAGCCCTGAGTTTGGTAAAATTTTCTAGCCGTATCAATCTGTTCGCATAAGATAACCACTTCATCCAACATACGCGTGGTCATACGATGTGCTTTGTCGGCGTTGGGATGAAATATAAAATTATTTTTTACCGCTGGAATATGTTGCCATTGCGGCCAATTGAGCCCATCTGGGCTGTCTGCGCTATGTTCACCTGGTTGAATAACAACTTGGGGTAAAGTGACTAATACTTGTTCGAGTCCAATAGAGGGATAATCGTCTTGAGCATCAGCAAATGGGTTGCTGGCTCCGCACAGTTCGATTTGTTGTTGTGGCCATGCTTTGTTTGCCACAGTGCGCAGGGGCCGTGACCATAACTCATAAAACACACTGACTTGGCTTTTGTTACTGTAGGTGCTTTTTATTGTTTGAAGTTTTTTCAGATATTCAGCGGCTATAGTATTGGCTGCAGTTTCTCGGCCTGTTATTTTGCCTAACATGATTAATTCGTTCGCCACATCTTCTAAGGTTTGTGGGTGGGAGTAAATCACCTTGAGTTGATATTTTTCGAGTCGCGCTAAATCATCCGCTGGGTTACCCGTTTTCCAAGCAATAATCACGTCAGGTTCAAGTTGAATGATTTTTTCAATTTGTAAACGTGCGTAATTACCGACTCGTAAAATATCTTCAGCGGCTTTTGGGTAGTCGGCATGGGCGGTGGTGCCGATGATTTGGGAGCCAGCACCAATCGCGTATAACGACTCAACTATATGCGGAGCAAGAGCAATAATGCGTTTCTTTTGAAGTAAGTCATCACTTGCGTTATTAGCTTTGGAATAATTGGCATGAGAACCCACCAAAACCAATAACAACATACTTAAAAAACGGCTTATTATCAGGCTCACCAATCAATGCCTTGTTGTGCCTTGATACCATTGTCGAAAGCATGTTTGACGGGTCTTACTTCGCTGACTGTATCAGCCATTTCGATAATTGAGCGATGACAAGCGCGGCCAGTGATAACCACGTGCTGATCTTTTGGTCTGGCGGTTAACGCAGCCAGTACTTCATCCACATCGATATATTTGTAAGTGATCATGTAGGTGATTTCATCTAACAGCACGACATCAATAGCCGGGTCTTGCAGACATTTTTTACTGTGTGCCCAAGCCGCTTGTGCCGCTAGTTTATCGGTGTCTTTGTCTTGGGTTTCCCAAGTGAAACCTGTACCCATTACATGAAATTCGACGTCGTGTTTTTCCAATAAATTACGTTCGCCACACTCCCAGCCACCTTTAACGTATTGCACTACTGAGGCTTTTAAACCGTGTCCAACCGCTCGGGCAATGGTGCCAAAACCTGAGGTGGATTTACCTTTGCCGTTACCGGTTAACACCAGCAGTAATCCTTTATCTTCTTGAGCCGCAGCGATACGTTCATCTACCTTGGCTTTTTGTTCTTGCATACGCGCTTTATGGCGGTCGTTATCTTTTTCATCAGTCATGATGTTTACTCTTAGTTTGTTTGTTTGTTTATTTGTTCAGTTATAAATGTGTGTGTTTTCTGTCAGTCTAGATGTGCCATACAGGCATCGGCTAAATGGTCTAATTCATATTCTTGTTGGCTAACATAAGTGTTGGCTTCATCAGTATCTGCAACGGCCTAAGCGATAATTTACTGCAACGCTTGTGGTGAGTCGAACATTCCGTGTAAATAACTGTCTGGCACTTGGTTCTCTGCTCTGACATGCTCACTGCTAAGTAAAATAATAAAATTAGCTATGGATATTTTTTGATCTTGGCGCACAAAGTTCAGTTCAATTTGAGGGTGAGCCCGCAGCATATCAAAGTCGGTATGGTTACTGATGCGCGAAAAAATGGGTACCACAATAAGCAAACGTATATCGTGTTGGCCAATCGTTTGGTTGGCTTGCATGGTGTCTTCTTTGGCGAGTTGTAAGTCCATTAAAGAGGGGGATGCCCCTAAAACCAGTTTATGGGTGCGTTGTTCTAACCAGTCTACACCACTTTGTAATAACGCAATATCACCACGAAATTTATTGTTCACAGAACCAACTACTTTTTTTGTTCACGGGCCAAAAGTAGTTTAGCGTGGTAACTAAATGGGCAAACACACTACCTTTGTCAATATCGGCCAGAATGCTCAATGGATAATCCACTGCTTGGGCAAAAACCATGTTAGCAATGTCGCTCTCGCATAAGTTGGTCTCCACCGAGCTAGCCCCCATCAACCATAATCACTTGATACTGTTTAGATAAACGCCGGTGGGAGTCTAGCACCGCTGGCATCGCCACTTATTGGTATGCATGATAAACCTGAGCTTGTATGTTCTTGATAGCTTTACCATGAATAATCACCTCGGCACCGCGATCGTTGATTGGCTTCAGTAAGACTGGGTTCATGTCTACATGAGGCGCTACACCTGCAACTTGTGCTTGAAACGCTTGGGCACCCTCTATCTCACTCCCGTTAGCAGTCGCCACATTATTTAATGCCATGTTTTGTGGTTTAAATGGCGCGACCTGATACCCCAAATGTTTTAAACAACGGCAAAATCCAGCCACCACCACACTTTTACCTGCATCGGATGTTGTGCCTTGGATCATCTAGGTAACGGCTTATGTGTTTGTCATTTTTTATTCAAAATCTGCTTGCCCAAAATCTGCGGGTAGGCCCATAAAAGCTACACTCGGTTTGGCTTCTGGATAGGCAGGAATAACAATACGGGTCAAACTGGCATGGCCTATTTGTAATTGGCTGTACCATTCCCCTGAGCGCCAGTCTGTGGGCAGAATGTGCGCCAATATTTGCCTGATAACACCACCGTGGCATACCACTAAGTTGTTTTGTCCATGGTGTTGTTTGCACAGTGACTGCCAACTTGCTATGACCCTATTATGAAAGGTTTCTAGCGACTCACCCTGAGGCGGCGTAATGTGGTCGGGATCCTGCCAGAACGATGTCATTAAAGGCCATTGCTGGGAATGATCGTCAAATTCAATTCCATCCCACTCGCCAAAATCACATTCTTGTATACCTGATTCAATCTGTAATGTTAGTTGATGGTCAGAGGCGAGTTCTTTGGCAAAATCACGGCATCGTCTTAGAGGTGAGCTAATGATATTATCTAGATTTTGAAGGCGACTCGTTTGCTGAAACATCTGTTCCCATCCATCACGACTTAAAGCCACATTAGTTCGACCATATAAAGCTGACGGGCCATCAATCTGACCATGACGCACTAGGTCGAATCGGGTGACATTTGACACGATATCATCGTCTGTCATTTTGATGAGTCTTGTAATGTCATAGGTAGACCTGTTGTTTCGCGGAGCTGCATCACTTGCTCCAAAGCAAAACGTGATTTGCCTGAGTGAATTACGCATAGTTGCCAATGTATCATATGTTAACTCCATGTTTTATATTATTATTTTATGTTAAAAAAATAATTAAGTAAATCAATAACACTTGTAATTATTGTATTGTGCCCAAGCAATCTCCGGTATAACCCATGATATGTTTGGTCATCGAAAAACACAGCCAATACCTTAATATTAAGCAGCCTACGAGCAAATAAATAGCTGTTTAAAAGGGTAACAAAATGCAAGCTGCCACTTCTGTTAGTTCAACCAAACGCAATACTTTGGGGCTAAAAGGTTTGGCAAGAGTGTCGCGCTTACTGTTACAACCGGGAACATGATTTGGTATGTAGGACATGTCCTGCACTAAGCTGATTGCCATTGCCCGAAACAACGGTAAGCGATGAACAACCTAACCATAAAGGAACCTTGTTCGGCAAGGGCGCTCAGTAAAATAAACTTGCTGAGTAGAGCCAAAACTAAGGCACCTGTCATAAGTAGGCTGAGTATGATCAATAAACAAGAGGCTGGTGAGTTGCCGACAAATGGCTGAGTAACGCTATACACTGCCGCTAGGATTGTCGCCAGAAGCCAACCGACTAACGGAAAGTAGCGATTGGACCTGCGCATTTTCCTTGGACTCGCTGTTGAGTAAGATAAATAAGGTAGATCTTTTTATCTAATTGTTATGATGTAATGCCTGTTTGTCGTTGTTGTTCAGCGGCTTTTTGACCCATTAATAGACTTCGTTCAGCTTGAGCATGTGCCATGGCAGGCTGGATAGAAAAGTCAGCTATGCCAGAGGCTATAGGCTGATAGATCAAAATAGGATGAGAGGTTTATACTGGGTGTAACATACCCGTATCAATCACGTTTAGGCGTATATTTAAGCTGTGTCAAAAACAATTAATGGCCGCGCCGCCCACTAAAACGTTTGCCACCATGTGCCATGTCACTTCTCTGGGCGCAATACTCACAGGGTTTTGAGCAATACCGTAGTCGGCTGCAAAAATCATAATGGTGAGGTGGTTTATTTCAATATGCTGGTCATTTCCTGAATGATACCCTTATTTCAAGCTGACCTAAGGTGCCAATGGGTTTGGTTTTCGTTTTCTAGCTATGGGCTCTTGAATGACAGGAAGATTAGACTGATCCAGTTGTGGGATATTCCAATATTCAGATATAAAAATTGGATGTTAAAGACTGTTGATACTATTTGGGATACCTGTTTTTAACTGCGCCTTTGGCTCATCACGATCAGAAAAAACACACTGCCAATAGCAGAAGTGATAATGCCTATGGGAATTTCTTGATTGGGCAGTGCCACTCGCGCCAACACATCGACCCACACCATAAAACATCCTCCGAGTAACACGCAGCCGATGGTGACAATGCGGCTGGTGACGCCCAACCATGTTCTAATGATGTGGGGGATCATCAAACCAACAAAACCAATACCCCCACAATAAGACACAATGCAGGCGGTGAGTGCGGCGCAAATTGCCAGGGATAAAATCCGCAAACGGGTGACCTGTACACCTAGCGTTTTAGCGTTCTCATCGCCAAGTAGGAGTGCGTCCATATGCCTGCCGTAAAGTAACAATATTGCCACGCTCACCACCACTACTGGCAGCATTACCCAGGCATACCAGGTCTCTACTCGGGCTAGGCTACCCATTAGCCAAAATATCACTTTGTTGGCGGCAAAAGGTTCACCCAAAAATAATAAAAAATGGCTCAGTGCGCTGAGCATAAAAGACACGGCTATGCCTGCCAGCAACATGTGTTCGGTTTTGCTGCCAAAGGTTTTCGACGCCAAAAGCTGCACCAAAAATACCGAGAACAACGCGCCTAAAAAAGCCGCAAAAGGTAAGGCTAATGAAAATGATAAATCAGGCAACATTTGCATCAGCCCAATTTGCTCAGCTAACTTGCTGTCAAATAACAAAGTGGCAATGCTAGCACCTAATCCGGCACCTGATACCACACCAAATAAATAAGGGTCGGCTAAACCATTACGGGTAATATTTTGCAACGTGGCCCCTGCTACCGCTAAGCCCGCGCCCACTAAAAACCCCACAAACACTCTGGGTGCACGAATTTCCCAAAAAATCATGTTGTTCACGGGATCTTCGCATCCCTGGGTGATACATTGAATCAATTGTGTACTGGATAAATCTGCGGCGCCAAAAAACAGCGCGCCAATGGGTGAAGCGATAACCAGTAAACATAAAAACATCCACTTTTTGTTCACGTGTTTATGTCCTCAGCAGACGTTATATTTGTTTCAACTTCATCAGGTGGGTAGAAGTCCACCCGAAATGCTGCATTGTTATCGTCATGTCTTATGTGACAGGGGATCTTAAATACTTGTTGCAAGCGTTGTGAGGTAAGCACGTGTTCAGGTGGACCTTGGGCGACCATTTTTCCGGCGTCCAATAAGCACAGATGGTCACAATAATTAGCCGCTAAATTTAAGTCATGTAGGCTCATGACCACGGTGATATTGAGTTTGTGAGCCAGGGAGCGCAGCAACTTAAGCACTTGATGTTGATAATATATATCGAGATGATTAACCGGTTCGTCTAAGACGATCAGTGCCGCTTTTTGCACTAAGGCACGGGCAATCAAACCTCGCTGTTGTTCACCGCCAGATAAGGAATGAAAGCTTTGCTGAACTTTGTTTTCGAGTCCTACCCGGGATATGGCGTCGCTGATGCTTTTGTCGTCGTCGGGGGTTTGCCTACTGAGCAATGACTTGTGGGGTAACAGGCCCATACGCACTATTTGATATAGGTCTAAAGCAAAGACACTTTCGTTAAGCTGATTCACTACTGCGATTTGTTTTGCCAAAGACATAGGATCGTAATCTGTCAGGGTTTTATTATTCCAACTGACACTATGATGACTCGCTAGTTGCCCAGATAACATTTTTAGCAGGCTGGTTTTGCCCGCACCATTGGGACCCAGCACACCCATCACTTTGCCTGCGCCAACATTGAGGCATACATCAGACAAAATATGTTGATGGCCTATTTTTAGGTTCACATTGGTGGCAATAAGGGAGCAGGGGCTAGACATGCACGGACTCCCACTTACGCTTTCGCTTGTACTCAATAGCCAGAATAACATTCACAATCAAAATGTTGACTCAAATAGCGAGAGCAGGGAAACACATCAAAAAACAGCATGAAAACTGTCAAGATATAATGTTATCCGTGTGTTCCCGCACGAAAATTTAAAGAGTATCTTGAATTAGGTTACCTACTTCAAGATGGTATAAGGCTGGTATCTGACTGACGTTTGATATAAACGTTTACAGTTGCGGGTACAGTTCTGGAGTTTCACCAAATTCCCAATTATTTTGGGTGTTTATTGCGAGCAATATCCATCCAAAACCTTATTTACAGGCGAAGAATATAACAATTAAGATGATGATATTCGAGGCTTAATTAATCTCATGTAATTTAAAAGGGTAGGCTTAAGAGTATTTTGACTTAGCATGGGTATAATGCCAAACAGTGCTTGTTGCACCGAAACAAACTGTTTTTTTGATGTCTGGGAAGGATCACAATGAAGATACTGCACACCTCTGATTGGCATCTTGGCCAAAGTTTCTTCACTAAAAGTCGTAAAGAAGAACATCAAGGGTTCATTGACTGGCTTTTACAGCAGGTCGCTACAGAACAAATTGACGCGTTGATTATCGCCGGAGATATTTTTGATACCGGAACCCCGCCCAGTTACGCCCGAGAAATGTACAACCAGTTTGTGGTGGATATGCAACAGCTCAACTGTGTGTTGGTGGTGCTTGGCGGTAATCACGACTCGGTGTCTACGTTAAATGAATCCAAACAAATCCTCGCCTGCCTAAATACTTTTGTGGTGGCCAGTACCGGCATCGCTATTGACGAACAAGTCTTTACCATCCCCGATAAGTTGGGCCAGCCTGCCGCAATTTTATGTGCCGTGCCTTTTATCCGGGCCAGAGATGTGTTGCAAAGCTCGGCAGGTGAAACCGGATTACAAAAACGCCAAGCCCTCGGCGATGCGATTAAGCAGCATTACCAAACACTTTATCAAATAGCCTTACTTAAACAAAAAGAACAAAAAACAAACGG
>Ga0307488_10005160_pt1 | contig 10810 bp, 8 predicted proteins | sample SB02metaG_FD_202248 | JGI IMG/M metagenome (GOLD analysis project Ga0307488, IMG submission 202248) | Sea-ice brine microbial communities from Beaufort Sea near Barrow, Alaska, United States - SB 0.2 | ecosystem: Environmental > Aquatic > Marine > Coastal | place: USA: Alaska | collected 2017-05-06
CTGCCAGCTTCGCAGAAGTGAACCTTATGATAGGACTGGAAATCGCTAATGGTGATAATCGTCCTAGCTGGAACAAGGATGACTTTTTCGGCAAAACATTCGCCCAATAATTCATCACCTAGTATCAAAGAGGATAAGCAAGTTAACTTGCTTATCCTTTTTTTAGTTCAGAAAAAAATATACTTAAACGAGCATAGCTAAAATAGAACATCATTTTCTCATAAAATGAAAATACGTTTTGATATAATTCAAATAAAGTGACTCGTATCACTCTGTAAGCCATTGTTTAATAATGATTTTATTTACTCATTAGCCATGTTAAGTTCAATAACCCTTTATTAAAGTAACAATCGCAACGCTACCAATAATTTAGGCGAAAGTTTTACGTAAACTAAGTGGACCTTTTCGTTTTGAGCAACTTCAGAGGTTCTTAGACGGGAATAAAAGACGCCAATCCGAAGACTTAATAAATAAACCCAAACTAACTCGATGTAAGTTGTAAGGTTGAATTAATTGAGTTTAACAACCCTCTTCTCTGTGGTTCAACTATTTTTAATACCCATGATGCAATGATACTCGCTATAAAAGTGAGTTAACCATAAGATTAAGCATCACATTTTAGTGATAACTAAATATAAAAATAAATATTTGATTAAGAATCAATCAAACAGGTAATAAAGTTTAAATAATTAATTTCAACGGGTGACAATAAAATAAAAAATGCTTATACTGCACCCGCTTTGTAAAGCTATCATATCTGAATGGCTTTCATTAAGTAATGGAAATGGCCCCTTAGCTCAGTTGGTTAGAGCGTCCGACTCATAATCGGCAGGTCCCCTGTTCAAGTCAGGGAGGGGCCACCATTTTTACCTGCTTCCCTAGCAAGTATATACCCACTCAAAATTAACACCCCATTTTAGGCAAGTTAAGCCGATGTAACCAAGCTTTAACTATCAGAATAAAACCTAAAAATCACTGCACTTAAAGTATTTACACGTTTTACATTCTTCAATGTCATGCTTTTAGCGGCCCTCAGACGCTCTTCGGTGAACTATTTTTCTAACCTTTATAGTTTACCTATCTTTATCGCATTTACCGCGTAATTCAGGCGTATCAATACCATTTATACGTATAGACATATAATCATCAATGGCTAATGAAGAGCCCTCAACATTAGTTCAAAAAGTATCACCATCATAGAGACTAGTTACCTTACAAACAGGGGTATCACCTTGGTTATTATCTTTTAATAATTACTTTAAATATTAGGCACAAAAAAATGATAGCCACTATAAATTTTTATTAATAGTATTAACTTATCATCTTTTTCTTTTAGTTCTGCTATAACAATATAGGGCATTTACACATTATTTTTTCAAAGGCAACCTGAATGGTTTATCGTTACACAATTTATTTACTCATAATATCTTGCTGCTTTTCATCATATGCTGAGGAAAAAATCTGGAGGTGGGCGGAAATTGACTTAAGAACCTCAACTCTGACCTCTTATGGCAATGCAATAAACAATAATCTAAATGCCTCCAGGAATTTTGAATTATATGTAAGCGAATCTGAAAGAGCCTATCTTTTATTATGCGATTTCTCTACTAGTTACCCTAGCTGTATGGATCAAAATGAAACGAGGTATGAAAGTTTTTTTCATGTCTCAAAAGGTGAGAATTCAAAGATTGATTTAAGCACTGGAGATATTTTGGGTTCTGTTCAAACTTATGTTTTATTTCAAGGCACACAGATGATTACTATTTCTTTAAATTATTCTACTCAATAAAAATTATATTTATTGAGTAGGTTAGAATCTTTAGCTCATAGCGTAATTAGCATACTAATATTCAAAGGTTTCATAAATTACTATAAGGATTTTTTCAAGAAAGTCATAGGCCTTCTTGGGCTTAAGTATTAGTGATGCTACCCATAATGTCATTATCATTTAATAATAGGTATATATCTATAACTTGGTCTTATCTATTGGTAAGTCGACATGCAAGTTTTATTGCCATTGCTTAACTAGTTCTGTCGCTTTTGCCTGTATCTTCTAATTGATCAATTTACACCTCAGAATATTGAATTTATTTAATAAAACAACATTCTCTTTACCACCAGAATATCCTTCTATTCATCTTTTTATCTAAGAATAAAAAATACCCCATAGCATCGGTAATGGTTAAGCCAGAGAGTGTGGCTAATTTTACTTAATCACTTAATTTGTCATTTATAATGCATTAACTTCTAATCTTCAATTTTTAAACTACTATTTTTATTGATTATGTAAATTGTTCCCTCAAGAAAAAAACTAAGTAATTCGATTTCTTTTCGACTTTTTTTAGTGGATTGTAATCGACCCGTAAATTCTTTCAATATTTCGTACTCCAAGTCTGCGTTTATTCTAGCCAAGGTATAACTCCTTAATATGTTAAATTCCACCATTACCCATAGTCATCCTACAAATCATAGATAGTCTTAATTTGTAAATTAACGAAAGTGGGTAAAATTAATTCGGCTTTACTGTCCATAGTTGTGCTCAAACAATTGATGGGTCAACTTCAAACAATAGTCTAGCTTTGTATATTAGGCACTGAGATAAATCAGGCACCACATGATTTAGTAAAAGTGAAGCAAGAGACTCAATCAACTATAGTATAAAACTGTCGCTAGCATCTATCCTAGGCTCCTCACGGGAGGCAAAAGTAAAACATCTGCTTTGCTAGTTAGGTACTAAAACCTGTCCCGTAGTATTTTAATTCCATTTAAATCAAAATGTTAAATATTTAATAACAGAACACACACTCAATTTCCAGTAACCTAGCTTTTTATCAAAATAAACTTAAAACTTAAGATCAAACAGCAATAGTCATGGATATTGATACTATAAAACATCGCAACTTAATGTCTAAAAATGCACAAGGCATTGTTACAGATATATAGTTTCGCTCACCTACCTCTATTAAAAAATTAATAACGATCACCTAATTACCACTTAGTTACGGCCCCTCCATGTATCTTACTCTTTCTATCTAAGCTAGGTATCGGACAATGGTTTAATAAAATAAAGGCATTAAAAGTAAGAAGTATAATTGTACTAGTCGTGATGTTGTCTACACTTATTGAACACAAGTTTAATTACACCAAATAGCACACTGACTTTATGATCTAATACTGCAAACCATACGTAAATAAAGGAATAAATTAAGGTTGTACTCAATTAAATATTAGTGCTTTAAATGATTTAATAAACTAAAGGATACCCAATAATGAAGAAATTATCTAAACGTAATAAACATGTCTGGTATTGCATGATCAAACCTAAAACTGAGCCTAAAACTGAGCCTAAACAAGGAGATACGGCGTAAATCAAATAACTTACTAGGTAGATTGATAGGATACTGATTTAATTGTTACCTAGTCAGATTATACTGTTGGGAATAGTTTATTCGCTACAAGAGTCTACCTTCTATTTCACCACTTTTCAAAGCGCTAATATTATTGAAGTAAGTCAGCCAGACTAATAGTAAAAAAACGCAAAGGGAGCTTTTGCGTTTTAATTATTGAAATTACTAAAGACATTATTCGTATAGAAGATTATCAATTAAAATAGCCGCTGCAACATTTCCACCGTCTGCATCAACAGGGTTCCAAAAGGCAAATGGCACAGTTAACTGAGTAAAATCAACCTCGGTAAAATCGCTTAATGGAATAGTGTATTTCACAAAGCCATCGGTCAATATTGCGGGTGTGTAATCAGCAAGCCGAAGGCTGGTACTATCTGGCACACTCTCTACTTTAATTTCAATGTCAGCCAATTCGTCTGGGCGTTCTATCGAAAAGACTAAATTCGTATAGCTGGACATATCTAATGGCCCATCTAAGACTAAGTAGCCACCACCCCAGCTGTTGCCAGGAAAGTCCCATAATAAACTTTTTTCACCATCGATAGCTTTATCAGCGTTGGTAATTTCAGGTGACGCTGGGCCATAGGTTATTAATTCTGATTGGTTAAATAAAGTAAAATCACTATTAAAAAGGTTTGCTAGCGTGTAATAAATTGGCCCGCCCAGTGTCTCTGAACCTTCTTCTACTGCTGGTGCTGGGGAAAATACCACGTCAGAATGTTGATAAACACGTACGTAGTCAACATACATATTTTGAGGGAAAACTGTTGTATCATCAGGTTGACCTGGAAGATTACCTCCAACAGCTAAATTTAATATCAAATTAAAGCTGCGTTGATATTCCTTCATGTCGTCTGAAAAAGACTGATAAAAATACTCTACGCCATCTAAACTATAAGCTAATGAAGTTTCATCCCAGTCCAATGTGAATTCATGATAGGCATCACTAAAGTCTTCCCCCGTTAAAGAAACACCACTTTGATGTTCTAATTGGTAGCTAAAGTCACTGTTAACGTAGTGCAATGTACTGAACATGGTTTCAGGGACACTACCTATAACTTCTACCATGTCAATTTCACCACAACCTGGCCACTTTATTTCAGGACGGTTGTCACCCAATAACCAAATGGCCGGTAAAAAGCCCTTGCCTTTGGGCATTTTTGCCCGCACGACAATTTTACCATAACGCATACTTTTTAATGTTTCAGTTGTCAGTCTTGCCGAGGTATAAGTATTGTCTGTAGCGGTTGTTTCCTTTAAAGCGGTAATAACCAATGACGAAGTCCCATCATCTTCAACAGTAATAGAAGCGTTTTCAGGGTAGTTAGTGTAATTTTGTAGTTCATTATTACCCCAACCTTTGCCAGGAGCTTCTCCTGTACCATCACCAAGGTTATATCCCCATATAGAGGGGTCAATCTCCGAACCATTAAACTCATCGCTCCACAGCAATGTATAACCCTCGTAAGTTGTTATGATGGTTTCTGTTTCTGTTTCAGTTTCAGTTTCAGTTAATATTTCTGTTTCTTTTAACTCATCTTTATCGTCACCACAAGCGACTAAACCTAAAGACATAATTAATAATAAAGTCGTATTTTTCATTCTATTAATCCTTAATTTTTATTAAAGAAAAGATATAATAAAAATGAACATGAATCATTTACAAACAGACTAAACGAACTAAAAACAAGGTGAGATGGACTAAAGTATGAGTATAACGTTAATAAAGCCAAAATTTTAGGTGGGTATAAGATATTATGGCTCCTTATATAAAATTAATGTTTAACTAAGCTTAACGTAATTAAACAAGCAATTATGTGCTTTAGCGTTTAAATTTATTGAGGGCTAACGTCTCGGAAATTAACTCCTTGGCTTGTCATCATCTGGGATAAATATAAAAGCAAATATGGGGGGATTTGAAAGCTGCTTTGTTAATATTGGCGGTGAAATTAATCCTGACTAGAGCTTCACTCAATGAATTAGTTAATAAGATACTCTCGAATGACATCACCGTAACTTCGACTAACTTTTAGCTGTTCATCACAACTAAGATAAACAAAAAACTCGCCTTTGGTATGTGTTGTAGCGCGCTCTATCTTTGTCATATTAATAATAGTCGAGCGATGTATACGTTTAAAAAAGTGGGGGTCAAGTTGGCCGAGTAAATCTTTCATAGTACTACGCATAACATGGGTAACACCATCACTATGAACACACATATAATCACCTGCAGCATCAATCCAATCGATATCCATCATGCTAACTAAGGTTACAGTGCTACCATCTTTTATAAAAAGTTTTTCGTGATACTGGTTATTATCAGCCATTACTGTATTAATAGGATCATTAACTAATAGTTGGGGTAAGGAACTATCAATTTGTCCTAATGCATCTAATAAGTGCTGCTTGACATCATTAAGTGCATTTTTTGAAGAATATGCTAGCACCGCCCTTTGCACAGCCCTTTCCACTTGCTTCTCATCTAAAGGTTTTAATAAATAATCGACTGCATTAAGGTCAAACGCTGATACCGCATATTGGTCATAGGCGGTGGTAAAAATTATCATCGGCATAACGTCCGAAGCCAAAGCTTTAACTACTTCGATACCGTTCATACCAGGCATTTGAATGTCTAAGAAAATCAAATCCGGCTTATAAACTGAAACTGTCTCTATCACTTGACGTCCATTTTCACATTCGGCTACTAATTCTATTTCTACGATGTCACGTAAATTAGCCTTGAGCAAACGTCGTGCTAAAGACTCATCATCTACAATCACTGTTTTTAACTTAATCATACTTTTCACTGTCTTTTCTGATAGGGTAAACTCATTGTAATTCGTAGACCATGAGGCACTAAATTTTTCAAAGAAAATGTATACTGCTGGTCAAATAGGGTTTCAAGGCGCCGTTGGGTGTTGCATAATCCTATACCACTCGGGCTAGGTAATTTACCCTTAATTAACTCTGCACCGGGACCATCATCACTAACAGTAAGTATCAGCTGGCCTTTCCTAACTATTGCAGTAATCATAATAGTACCACCGTTTTCTTGTTCCGCTATCGCGTACTTAATCGCATTTTCAACCAGAGGCTGTAACATTAAACTGGGCACTAAACACAAGCTAGCTGAAGGTTCAATATCTGTTCTAACAATCAAACGCTCACCAAAGCGCACTTTTTCAATATCTAAGTACAAAGAAAGTGCATCTAGCTCCTGAGATAAACTCACCAATTGATCGTGGTCACCATTGAGTGAATACCGCAAAAATTTTGCAAGTTTAGACACCATCTTTTTACCTTGGTCTTGGTCGCCCAATTTAATTAAAGCGTAGATTGCATTGAGAGTATTAAACATAAAATGGGGGTTTAATTGATAACGTAACATTCGCAACTCCGCATCCTTAGCTGCTTCTGACGATTGTAGACTCAGTAACTTTGATTGCTGTGCCTCACCAGTTGCTTCATCTCGTTCAAACTGAAAAAGCATCGCGTATTTAATACCATGATAGGAGGTTGCCCAACATAAGAATATTAATAAGGAGGTAAAATACCATCCTCCAAACTCTCTCCAAAGCCCATGATAATTTCCGTCTATATTGTTCGACGCAGCAATATTAAAATCAAACACTAAACGTTCCCATTCATTAACCTTTGTTGTTTCTGTATCAGTCTCAGCACTATGATTACTGTCATTATGATCTTCAAGCTTTAGACGAACTGGAATTCCAGCATCTGGTGAATACACCCAGACGCTTAAGGTACTATTGGAAATATTAATAGGAATTTCATTGGCGAAACCTTTGTCGGTACTAATGGTGGTTCCTGCCCATGTTTCTGCATATGCCAGCTTAGTGGTAATGGCTACGTTACCTCTCCTTCCGCTAGGGTCAGGTCCAATAGTTGTATATGTACCACCAAAGTCTATGAGTTTATAGTTAACATTTTTCTGATCAAAATTAACTGGTAAATCAATTTGTTCTACTATGTTGGCCACCGAAGAATGTGAAATTGAGTGATTAAAGCGTGAGCTTGATTCTCCAAAACTTATATCATCCCAATAATATTTTTTTTGGCCACTGCTAGCACCATCTTTACCAAAATTGAAAAATATAGAGGCTTTGTCAAATACCCAACCTGGGTTCTTAAGGTTCTCTGGCGAACTCGAGGCCAGTACTATTGCCAAAAACAACTGAATTCTTATTACTGTCCACACTAAGGCGATAAATATAATAGATAAAACACCAATAATTGTTCTACCAATATATGGTTTATCCCATTGGTATAAAAAAACTTGCCTAAGGATTAAACTAAACAATATACCAAGAGCTGACTGCAGCAATCCGTGAATATTATTTGGCCAAAAATCAGTGGTGGTATACCACAGGGTGAGTGCCAAGTAGGTAATTATCGATAGTGTTAACCAGCCAAAAATTTGCAAACCCCAAAAAAGCTTGCCTTTAGAAGACTTAGTATTATTAAAAAAAGATGACCAAAACATCACTATTAACTCCTATTTCCCTTTGCTATTTTTTATTGTTTTTTTACTCGAAGGGTAGCAACAACCTTATCTATTTTTCTACCTATTACAGTATTATAAACACAATTAATCTACCGATTGAAAATTACAGTTAATTGAACCAATAGCAACAGTTAGTAAAGGGTATATTAATCACCCGTTGTAGAGCGCAAAATAAAAAATGTAATTAATAACTATATTTAAATTAGAATACTATAATAAAACGATGCAGAAGTATAATAATGATGATTCTCTAACCTACTCAATAAACTTGTGTTTATTGGCAATGATATCAAATCCAGATCATAAAGTTATAGGGTATGACTGATCTAAACAAAAGGGTGTTTATGAAAGGTATTATTTTTGCTGAGTTTCTAGAGCTTGTAGAGAAGACTTTCGGTTTAGAGGTATGCCAAGATATATTAGATGCAAATAATGACAAGGGTATATATACATCCGCAGGAACTTATGATCATCTACATTTGGTTAAACTAATTATTACGTTGAGTAAGTTAACAAATATTAGCACTGAATCCTTACAAAAGGTCTATGGTAAATCGACGTTTATTAACTTATTAAATAGTATGCCAAGTCTTAAATTAGAGTCAAAATCTACGTTTGAATTTATAACTCAAGTCGAAGAATACATCCATGTTGAGGTCAAAAAGTTGTATCCAGAAGCTAAACCGCCTAAGTTTGATATTATCTCTAACAGTGAGTACGAAATGACTTTAGATTACATTTCTGCTCGTTGTCTTTCAAATGTCTGTTTTGGTCTTATTGAAGGGTGTGCTGAGTACTTTAATGAAAAAATCAATATTCAAATGTGCTCTATCCAAGCAGATGGTGCTCAAGTTCGATTTATATTGAAAAAACTTTAGGTATGAGTAATGGACAGCAAAAGATTAATTGAGTTACTTCACAAAAAGATTCTGCGCGAAACCAATATTCGAAAAGCAGCTGAAAGACTATTAGAACAAAAAAGTACAGAGCTGTATTACGCTAACTTACAGGTTAAAGACTCTTTGTTAGTCGTAAAAAAACAGGCACAACAGGAAGAAAAACTACGGATTTTCACAAAAAAATTAGAAACACTTTTATTATTTTATAACTCGCAATTATTACAAGCTCCACCCTCATCTATAATTATTCAAAAATTGCTTGACGATTTAGCCAATATTGAAAATATTCAAGCTGTTCGATTCTCTACCACTTTAAACTTAATTAAAAATAAAAATTTACAGTCTGGTGATGAATGTTGTTTTTATGATTTTCCATTCACGAAGAATAAGACTCAATGGCATCAGGATTATTCTCAATTTTGTTCGTATTTACATTTTGGCTCTGACCGAATTGGTACCTTACATTTTATTTTTAACTCACCGCCCAAAGTCACATGGCATAACACTATTGAAAAACAATATTGTCTGATTACTGATATGATGTGTGCTTCATTGCAACGTCAATTGTTACTTAATAATACGATTAAAGAGAAAATAAGAGCGGAGAAATCAGAGAAAGCCACCCGTGATTTCGTGGCAATGATTAATCACGAATTAAGGACGCCCCTAAATGGTCTACTTGGAGCCGCTGAGCTCATATCGGCGACATCAATAACACCCTATCAAAAAAAATTACTTAACACTGTAGACCAAGCTGGCGAAATGCTCCGAGTTATCATTAATGACTTATTAGATATTAGCAAAATTAATGCAGGTATGCTGGACTTAAAGTTAGTTAGGTTTTGCCCCAGAACCTTAATTAAAACCGTAAAACAGATATTTCAATCAAAAATGAAAGAAAAAGGTCTGGTCTTTAATTGTGAAGTCGATAAATTAATCCCTCAAAACCTGCTTGGCGATCCTGATAGAGTTAAACAGATTCTAATAAACATAATTGGTAATTCTGTCAAATTCACCAATAAAGGCAAAATATCCTTAGTAGCTTCATGGAAAGATAATTCACTCTCATTTATTATTTCTGATACTGGGTGCGGTATTCCAAAAGATAAACAATCCAGGTTATTTGATCCTTTTGTACAAGTTGATAATTCTACCCAAAGAAAATATGAAGGAACAGGTTTAGGTCTGTCAATATGTAAATATTTAGTTGAGTTAATGGAAGGTAACGTCACCTTTACCAGTGAACTAAACGAGGGCACAAAATTTAGCGTTTATATACCTCTTAAACCCATAGCAGAAAAAATTAAAAGTGCGGTTGAAGTAAAGAAATTTATTCGTCCCATAGATAAATTAAAAATTCTAGCGGTTGAAGATATTAAAATGAATCAAGCTATCCTTGGAATGATGTTGGATGAGTTTAATATTGACCATCAGTTCTCAGAGAATGGTCTGCTTGCACTTGATGTTTTAAAGGTAAAAAAATTTGATATCATTCTGATGGATTGTCGTATGCCAATTTTAGATGGCTTTCAAACAACACAAACTTTACGTGAACTCGGTTATAACCGACCAATAATTGCTATTACGGCCGGAACTACATCATTGGAGACCAAAGAGTGTATGGCTTCAGGGATGGACGACATTTTACACAAACCGTATAAACTAGAAGAATTACATGAAATCTTAAAAAAATGGGCCTAAGATCTAGCAATCGATAATACGGCTCATTAAAAGATTTCCTCTCCCAAGGCAACCAAAATTTAGCCAGATACTGCAACCTTTCCATAAAATTAGGTTTCAGAGAGCAGTTGTTAAGCTTTCTATCAATTGAGATTACATTTTAATAATTTCTTTCAGACAGCAAAAAGCCCGACACAGCGTGTCGGGCTTTTCTAAATGAGAAGTCTAGCAATGTCCTACTCTCACATGGGAACTCCCACACTACCATCGGCGCTAACACATTTCACTACTGAGTTCGGAAT
>Ga0307488_10005162_pt1 | contig 10807 bp, 9 predicted proteins | sample SB02metaG_FD_202248 | JGI IMG/M metagenome (GOLD analysis project Ga0307488, IMG submission 202248) | Sea-ice brine microbial communities from Beaufort Sea near Barrow, Alaska, United States - SB 0.2 | ecosystem: Environmental > Aquatic > Marine > Coastal | place: USA: Alaska | collected 2017-05-06
CAAGAAGGGCGTTGCCGCTACGCTGGTGGGTTCCAGTGGCGTTGGAAAATCTAGCCTGGTCAATCAGCTGCTCGGCGGCGAAGAATGGCAGATCACCGCAGAGGTGAATGAAGTTTCAGGAAAAGGCCGCCACACAACGACCGCTCGCGAGGTCATGGTATTGCGAGAAGGCGGTATTCTCATCGATAATCCCGGCATCCGCGAAGTCCAGATGTGGACCGATGAACGAACCCTCCGAGACCAATTTATCGACATCAGCAATCTGGCGATGCAATGCCAGTTTCACGACTGCAAACACGGCACCGACAAAGGCTGTGCCATTCGAGCCGCAGTTGAGAGCAAGAAGCTGGACGCCGGACGATACGAAGGATTTTTGCGCCTCGATGAAGAGATCGAAAAACTCAAGGATCGTCGCAAACGTCACCAAAAGACGATCGAGCGTCGCGCGAAACGAGATCATCGTGTCAAAGCGAGGAATCTCGAAGATCGGAAAGAACTGAATCGCGAGCTTCGGCCGAATCAGTAAAGAACCGCAGCCCCTGAATTCGCGTTCATTCCAGGAAATTTTTTAAAATTCCCGTTAAAATAAATTGGGGAACGGGATGCAAGTCAACCAACTTTTATTCATAAAAATATCACTCCGAACCTTTACCCTTAGCGACATACGGGGGCCGATCTCTTTTCATCCGAACGCCCTGCTTCACCAAAATCTCGACGTAAATCGCCTGCCATTCCTTTTCGGGCGCGGAACTGATCGCTTCTGAGATTTTCGAAACGTGAACCACTTCAGCAGTCTCGATACTTCCACCAACGCGGCAATCGAAATCCCAGAAATCAACCCCTTCGGGCAATTCCTTGCGACGTTCGCGCTTCAAGTATTTTTTAACATCACGGTGAATCATTTCGATCACTCGCGCGGGCTTGTGGCCTTCAACTTCCAGGGGAAAGGTTTTCTTCATTTCTTTTCCTGTCGGCGATTGAGAGCAGTTTGTCTACTTAACAGGTGCCGGAGCCGTCGCCTTGTATTCCTTCATCAGCGCCGCCTGCTTTTCGATAATCGCCTTGAACTCCTCACTTTTCCGATCCAAATCCTTTTTCTTCGCCACGAGCGCTTTGATCTCCACAGCCAACGCACGACGCTCTGAAGCCGCCTTAACGGCAGTTTGATCGATTTTTACGATCACATCATCCCAATCGTCGGTGCGGAAGACGGACGCTGGTAACCCTTCGCTGTTTACCAAATTCGCATCGCTTGGGTTCGCCGCCCATGCATAGCGAACTGCCGCTGGGGCCTCCACTTTTCCACTGCTGACGATGACAGTGTCTTTGCCGACGACCGTTGCATCGGCCCAGTGCCAAACCTTGTCTTTGCCGGCGATCTCGAATCGCTTCAGAGCATCGCCGCCTTCACGAGTTTTCAATCCGCTTCCCGCTTGGTCAAAGGTCACGTGAATCGCGCCGTCTTTGACCGCGTGCGATTTGAAAAGCGGCCCGGAGTAAGTAATGTCCTTGTCATAATCTTTCGCCAAGGCCCACCGCGCCAGGCGCTCACCGACATCGTGTTTGTTTTTCGGGTGAATGTCTTTCGCTGCGCCGACGTCGTTGATGATCGCCATACCTGTCTTCGGCGTGGTATCGAGCACGAGACGCATCCGATCCTGCAGCAGCGGCCATGGATCATTGTCGCCCGGCTCGGTGCTGGGGGCACGAAAGTTGGCCAACTGAACGTAGTAGAACGAAAAGTCATCCGCCCAACGCTTGCGCCAATCGTTGATCATCAGCGGCAACGTTTGATCATATGGAACCGCTCCGGTTTTGGCATTCCCCTCACCCTGATACCAGATTACCCCACGCATCGTGTAGCCGACAAACGGATTAATCATCGAATCAAACAACACTCCCGGCTTGCCTTCGGTGTTGAGAGGCCGTTTCGGAACGGATGGTTTTCGGGACAGCTTTTTGCGTTTTTCCTTCGGTAATTTCTTCGCCTCTGCAGCGGCAGCCTCCCACTGATCCAATCGCGTTTCGTAAAGTGCCTTTGCTTTTGCAGTATCAAATTTTGCATCCGCCGCCACCACTGCATCGACCAGTATTTTCGTTCCCGGCAACGTGCTGAGCGCTTCACGGCTGGTAAACGTCTCTACCGGCTTTCCGCCCCAGGCAGACTTGATGATCCCCACCGGAATTCCCAACTCTTCATTCAGCTTGCGGGCAAAAAAGAACGCCACCGCAGAGTATCCGGGAACGGTTTGCGGAGCCGCAGCCGTCCATTCGCCTTCGATATTGTCCTGCGGCTCAATCGCCGTCACCATCGGCGCATTGAACGTCCGAATCAGCGGGTGATCCGACGTCTTAAGGAGTTCCGCATAGGCAGGCACACGATTCATCGAGAAAACCATGTTCGATTGACCCGAGGCGAGCCAGACTTCGCCAACAAGAACATCAGTGATCGTGACTGTCGCGTCGCCGGATGTGATTTTCAATTCAGCACCCGTCGCATCAGCTGCTCCGGTCGGGATTTCAACACGCCATTTCCCGTCTGCATCTGCCGTTGCTTTCGCAGTCTCTTTTTTGAAAGCTACAGATACCTCAGAATTGGGATTCGCCTTTCCCCAGACCGCAGCAGAGCGATCACGCTGCAGAACCATGTGGTCGCTGAAAAAATGAGGCACCGAAAGTTCGGCAAAAAGGCTGCTGGAAGCAACCAGGATAAAAAGAAGAGCAGAGAACACAGATTTCATAAGGCGGCTTTTATTTTGCACGAATGCCGCTCAATACGCTCGCCCAAATCCACCACGAACAAGCGATATCCGAGGCGACCAATAGCACGACATTGTAGAGAGCAGACGCTAGTCCGGTGGGCTGAGGGCCCTATCGCAAAAAGCTTTGCCGTTCAGTAGTTTTCGGAAAATTCACCGAAAGTCGTCGCAGAGCGACCGGTCATCCTGTTGGGCATTGGTGTCGCCTCAGATTGAACAGTCGCTACGCGACGTCGCAGGTAGAGGCATTGCCCCGTGGGTTGAAACCCACGACTAACATGAGCGGTCGCTCTGCGACACCTTCTCCAAAGTTTAGCGCCAAATTTGATTTTTCAGACAGCCTTTCCCGCCTCCTCACCTTTCATCCTCACCTCCCAACCAAACACAATAATGGGACTGGCATTTCATTCCGATTCCGCCACCATCAACACCTCGATTCCTTTTGAATCCCTTTTTTGAAAATGAAAAAACTACCCCTTTTCCTTTCTCTCGCGGCCTTGCTCTTCGGAGCCGTCGCAGGCCATTCTGCGGACAAGAAGCCAAATATCCTTTTCATCATTGTCGATGACCAGTCGCCGTTTGATCTGAAAGTGTATGATCCGAAATCGATCTGCGATACGCCAACGATCCAGAAGCTCGCAGCCGAAGGCATGGTTCTCGACGGCGCGTATCAGATGGGCTCCTTCAGCGGCGCGGTGTGCACCCCGTCGCGCCACATGGTCATGACCGGTCGGACCGTCTGGCATTTGCCCAACTGGCAGGGCGGAAAAAACTGCCCCGACGACATCACCGACAACGTGATGGCTTCCGTCTTCAATCGGGCGGGCTACGACACCATGCGGACCTGCAAAAAGGGAAACAGCTACGCGGGAGCGAATCAGAAATTCACCGTCGTTCACGACGCCACCAAGCGCGGCGGAACCGCTAAGACCGGCAGCGAATGGCACGGCGATCAAGTGATCGACTACCTTACAACCCGCGAATCATCCAAGGACGAAGACCCGTTCATGATTTACTTCGGATTTTCCCACCCGCACGACACCCGCGACGGCACGTCCGAGTTGTTGGCGAAATACGGCGCGGTGAATCACAAAGACAAAAACTCACTGCCACCCGCGAACGATAAGCAGCCGCCCCTTCCCGTGAACTGGATGGAAGCCCACCCGTTTCATCATGGCCACCCCGGTCTCCGCGACGAAGTCTCTGTTTCCGGTGTCTGGGAAAAGCGCGATGAGCGGACTATTCGCAACGAGCTGGGCCGTGAGTTTGCCTGCAATGAGAACATCGACATTCAGATCAATCGCGTTTTGAAAAAGCTCGAAGCCATGGGCGAACTCGCCAACACCTACATCGTTTACACCTCCGATCACGGCATGGCGATTGGCCGTCACGGCTTGCAGGGAAAGCAGAATTTATATCAGCACACCTGGCGCGTCCCCTTCATCGTCAAAGGCCCTGGCATCAAGCCTGGCCGCGCCGATGGCAACGGATACCTGCTCGATTCACTCCCCACCATTTGCGATCTCGCCGGTGTTGAAATCCCCGATTCCGTCGAAGGCACCAGCCTGAAACCCGTCATCATGGGCGAAAAAGAAACCGTCCGCGACACCTTGTTCGGCACCTACTCCGGCGGCACCAAGCCCGGGATGCGCGCCGTGAAACACGGTGATTGGAAGCTCATCAAATACGACGTGATGGACGGCGAAGTCCGCGAAACTCAATTGTTCAACCTCGCCGAAAACCCCAACGAGTTTTTAAAAGATGATCTCGCAGAAACTCCCGCGCTCGCCGAAAAGCTCGCCGAAATGGAAGCCCTCCTTCTCTCCGAAATGCGACGTTTGGATGATCCGTATCGTTTGTGGAATCAGCCCGATGATGGTTTGGAGCCTGTGAAACAAGCTCCGAAAAAGCCTCGCAAGCCAAAGGCGAAGAAGGGTGCGAAGAAGTAAGTATTGGGGAGATACTCAAGCGTTATTCCGCAAAGGAAAGTAAACGTGCCATCCAGCGCTGCCGCATCTGCTCGAACCGTTCTAACACTGCCTCGACGACGGAGTCCTTTTCTTCGGCTGGAGGGATATCACAGGCGACAACGAAACTGCCATCTGTATCGGTCGCTGTGAATATCCCCTCCTTGGAAGCCCACGATTCCAAGGCCGCTTGCATTGCATCAGCCTGTCCAAAATTCGATGGATTAAAAACGGCCCATAATGGAGTCACGCCATGCTTTTTCCAAAGCCGAAAGTGAAGACCAAACCAAGCACCAGCTTGATCATCTTCGCCGGTGCCCGCGGCAAAATAAGTATAACGTCCAATTCGCTCTGAGGACGCCTGTGGCCGAGTGCCGGCATGATCGAAAGCCCCTCTGGCAACGCCCAATGCGGACACTTCCTCCCAAATTGAGTTTAATTCAAGAACTAGGGACGGCGTCCGCTGATCAGTGAGTTCTTCTCGCGATAGCGGGGAAAAGGCATCAATGTCCGCAGCCTCACAGAGCGCGCGTATCTGCACCAGGTCTCCTCGGGCTTCTGGATCATTAATGGTCTCATGCTCCAAGACCGAAAGGATGCTGTCCCAAGACGTGACGGCGAGAATCGGGCCAATGTTCGTCGAGGCAGCGCAATGAATGCCAGCTGCGTTCTGAGAGCAATCGAGTGAGAATCCAGCTTCAATTACGCGCCGCTGAAGCTCGCTCCATAGAGTATGGAGCCGAGGTATAGGTGCAACAACGAGTAGGATTGAAGGCTTCGAGTAAGTCGCCAGCTGCTTTAGGTAATTGACGGGTTGATTGTCTGTCAAACCTGCCCAAAACTTGTTCTCGATGAACGCCCGTGGTTCGGTTCCTTCGTATCCCCACATAACTGGCCGTATCACACCTTCTGTTTCCTGCGTCCTAAACTTCAGTGCGGCGAGGTCAGGAATTAGACCAGAGAGAAGCTTTCTCATGCCATTGCTGGCTGCTGGCTGCTGGCTGCTGGCTGCTGGCTGCTGGCTGCTGGGCTTGACTCCAGAACGTAAGCGAGGGCATCGGTTGCGACATCCTCGTTTACCTGTGAAAACCGTTTCTGAACAATATGGCTGAGGACTCTTGACATAGTGATTTGGTGGAGGATTTCCGACGGGGGGGTTCTGAGCCGAACAGTATTAACAAAAAAATTCGATATCAACAATTGAACCAATCAAAACATTAAAATCGAAGGCTAGGTTATCGCTGCACCCTAAGTTCTGTCAAGATGACCATTGGCCTTGGGCAACGCCAAAGGAACTGCGGAATTCGAAATACTCAGCGTTGAAGGCCCGATTCAAATCGCGGCCCTTCAATCTTCATCTCCCGAACCTGCAAGAGGTCGGTTCTCCTGAATTAACCAAGAGATAAATAGTCCGTTGAATACAGCGAACAGAACCAACCCAAATCGATTCAAAAATAGAGTGAGAAACAATGCCTCTTCAGACACCACTCCTGAAATGCTGGTTTTTGCATTTAGCAGATTTAAAATCGTCCATTTCATCGCGCCGGAAGCATCCCCAACAGATGATACCCCTCCTTTTTCGAATTCCAATATTGCGATTGATCCATACAGAAAAACCAGCAAAGCGGCAAAAAGGGCAAACATAATTACTCCTTCGCTTTTTCGCTTTCTAAATACAGTTAGCAAAACCTTGATCGATTTTACTCCTCTCAAAAATCGAAGAATGCGGACCAATCTTGCAAGTCTTCCCCATCGCAAGAGATCGAGGCTGGGTATTGAAGAAATAAGGTCAATCCATCCCCACTTTAAATACGCAAGCTTGTTTTCTGATTTCAAAAGACGGATGCCAAAATCAAGCAGGAAAAATATACAGATCCAAAAATCGACCGTTCGAAGTATTTCCCGCACATCATCATTCGGTTGCGCGATGGCCTCATAAGCCAATGCCCCAAGGACATAGATACTCAAGAGCACCATTAGAATGTCATAAAAAATACGGCGCTTCATCTTTTTCGATCACGCCATTATAGCTAAGCGTTAGAAGGAGCGGGCGTTTGATAAAAGATTCCAAGCAGGTCTCTGTTCGGGCCCTAGAAACCGTTGCGCCTCACGCAACGGGCTTGTTGCTTTGTGGGTTGCACGAATTTGAAAGCAATTTTCCGAATGGACACAAATTGCCTTCGCGACAAATTGGCGGCGCTCTCTATTGCCACGATCCATCGGCCTAACAATCACGCCACTTGCCTTGATCATCGCGAAACGCCATTCTCGGCGCATGCATTTTTCCAAAATCATCGCTGCGTTGTTGACTCTCTTTCTGGCGGCGGACTTGGTTGCTGACGAGGACAAGCCGCTCATGGCTTATGTCGGCACTTACACGTCGCCACTGAAAAATATGCGAAAGACGCAGGTGGATCTGCCGCCGGGAAATGGTCGGGGAATTCACCTTTTCACCGTCAATCGGGAGACGGGAGCAATGACGCCGGCTGGCCTGGTCGAGATGGGAACGAGCCCGAGTGCCCTCGCCTTCAACGAATCGCAGACTCGCTTGTATTCGGCGAACGAAACGGAGCGGATTGGCGAATACGAAGCGGGATCGGTCAGTTCTTTTAAAATCAATCCGGACAACGGACAACTCGAATTGCTCAGTACCGTCAGCTCCGGCGGAAAAGGTCCGGCCCACCTCAGTGTTCATCCGTCGGGGAAATTCGTGTTGGCGGCGAATTACTTCGGGGGCTCCGTCGCGGTTCTGCCGATCAACAAGGACGGCAGTCTCGCTGAAGCGAGCGATTTCAAACAGGACAAAGGCACCGTCGGGCCAACGGTGGCAACGAACGCGCCTCCCGGAAGCTTTGCTTTCAGCGGTCACGATCAAGTCCACGCTCACATGATCGAATCCGATCCCTCGGGCCGTTTTGTGCTTCATGTTGATCTCGGGCTGGACAAAATCTTCGTGTGGAAATTCGATTCCGAAAACGGAAAGCTGACGCCCAACACGCCCCATTCCGTTTCCCTTCCGCCGGGAGATGGCCCCCGTCACTTCACGTTTCATCCCGATGGAAAATGGCTCTATTCACTGCAGGAAGAAGGCTCAACCGTGGTGCTTTTCGATTACGATTCCGAAAAGGGGCATCTCAAAGAACGGCAGACCCTATCCAGCCTTCCTCCAGGGTATGCTGGCAGCAATTTTTGTTCAGGCATCATGCTTTCCGACGACGGAAAATTCGTCTACACTGGCAACCGCCTTCACGACAGCATCGGCATCTTTTCGGTCGGCGAAACGGGCAAGCTCACCTTCGTCGGCGACGAATGGACCCGCGGGAATTACCCCCGCAGCTTCGAATTCGATCCAACCGGCCGGTTTTTCTACACCTGCAATCAACGCGCTGACCACATCGCGATCTTCGCGGTCGACAAAAAGTCTGGCAAACTCACCTTCACCAATCAATACACTCCCATCGGAAATCCATCGATCATCGTGTTTAATGATCTGGCGGCAGAGTAGCCGCTTTCGGGGCTCAAGTCATCAGGTGGCAAACATGAGCGCGACCACGCCATAGGAGAGCAAGACAACTACGGCAACAGCAATGCCCCACATCAGCCAGGTTAACTTGGGTGACTGCGTTTCGACTGCGGGAACCAATTTTCGCACCGCCAGCTCAAGGAAAACCAGAACGAGAATCACAGGTCCAACGTAGAAACTCATCACTGTTTCGGACACCGCAGCCAGGCCGGTTGTCGAAACGGAATCTGGTCCCAGACCATCACGGAGAATCCATGCGAACGGAAGAACGCAAACCACGGCAAATCCAATCAGGACATCCAGGAAAATTAACAGGCCCGTTCGGAGGGTGGGGTTCATGCAACTTCGTTAACTTTCTGCTTCAGGCACCTTTCACCCGGAAGGTGTGCTCCGATTCGTCGAATCGCATCCGAATTATCTTTCCACTATTGACGCAAAGCGCGGGAGAAATGTCGTCCCGCAAGTTTTTGTCAGGTGTCGACAGGCGGCCTCATACCGCATCGCTGATCATGGCGATCATTTTATCTTCGCCCCCTTTTGCGATGCTCTCCAAATTAGCTGAATCCGAAAGTGCGCCCAGAAGCTGAGTGGGACGCGCCATCGCGATCTTCGTCTTGCCGTCTTCCGTATACACCGAGACTCGGCATGGAAGTGCAATGTTCATACCCATGTCCTCGTTCAGAACATTTAAGGCCTGTTGCGGATTACAGATCTCCAGAATATGACAGGCGTTCGGGAGGTCAAAACCTTTTGAATTAAGGGTCTGCTTGAGATCGTATGTGTGGAGAACTCAAAATTCATGTTTCTGCACGGCTTCGGTGAGATCAGTGAGAGCCTGTTCCGGCGTTTTTTCTGTTTCGACAACGTATCGCATCATGTTCATTTTTTGATTTTTTCCGTTTAACAATATAAATATTGCAATTTGAAATCAGCTGCGTAGCCAATTCAAATAAAGTTCAGAGACTACTTATCGCGGCGAACCTAGCGCCGTCAAGACATCGCTGATTACCAAAAGGCAGTCATTGAAACCGGCGATTTTTCGGAGGCAGAGACCGATGGCATGACGATCTTAAAAATGACCTTGAAGCCTGATGAAGTTGGCTAATGGTTCTGCAAACGCGGCCCAATCGAATAGCCCCATGCGAAAACTGCTCCCCCTTTTCATTGCTCTCATTCCGGTTTTTACCACGGCTCAAGAAGTCCCGCAAACCTTTGCGGAAGCCTGGGCGGACTACGATCCACGCGCTGAGCCGTTGGAAGTCGAGGTTATTCGTGAAGTCGTCGAAGACGGCATTGTCATCCGAACAATCCGTTACGTAGTCGGTACCTTCGATGGGCGAAAAACCAAAGTTGCCGCGTTTTATGCGTTTCCTAAAGGCGCGGAAAAACTACCAGGAATTGTTCAGGTTCATGGTGGTGGGCAATTTGCGAGAAAAGGAACGGCAGCCTATTGGGCGTCGCGAGGCTATGCTGTCGTGACCGTGAACTGGGGCGAAAAAGTGATGGATCAACCGGATGATCCAAATGCAGATTGGGCGGGAATTCCATCGGGGTTTATGGATCCAAAACATCACAACGCCGTCGATCCGGGTGAAGGAACGATTCATGACGTCCCTCACCCATGGAACAGTTCGTGGCTGTTGTATTCGGCGGCAGCTCGACGGGCGATTACGCTTTTAGAGGAACAACCCGAAGCTGACGGAGAACGCGTCGGCCTGATGGGCCACAGCATGGGAGGACGGATCACCATGCTGACAGCGAACGATCCCCGGCTGAAAGCGATTTCGCCATCGGTTGGCGGCAGCGGCTTTCTCTACACGGACATCGTCGGCATTCCCAACTCCGCGCGTCGTATGGTGGAAAACCGAAAGCTCTATTCGGATACGATTGATTGCGCTCACGCGTGGCCGTTGGCGAGCTGTCCGGTCATGTTTCTCGGGGCGACAAATGACTTCAATTCGCCAATGGAGTTTGTGGTTCGCGGCTTCAAATCGCTTCCGAAAAAAGACAGCGTCATGTCCTTCACACCGCACATGAATCATCGGTTCACCGCCGATAACTACATGACGCGGATTCGTTGGTTTGATGCCCATTTGAAGGGCGACTTCACCTTCCCCAAAATACCCCACGGAGAATTGAAACTTAAAACCGACAGCGGCATTCCGGAATTCACAGTGAAGCCGGATCTCTCAACGCCTCACAAAATCGAGAAGGTAGTCGTCTTTTACGGATACGATCGCGACCCCCGAGCGCGCTTCTGGCGGGCGGCTCAAGTGACCCTCAATGACGACCTATTCACGGCTCAATGCCCCGTGATGAACCTAGGAGAGCCCCTGTTTGCCTTCGCAAACGTCACTTACGACACCGGCGAAAAAATCAATATGCCGCCGGGATTTAACGACAATTCGCTTCTCACCGTGACGAGCGACTGTCGCATTGTTTATCCTGAACACCTCGCCGCCGCGGGCGTGAAGCAAACCAGTGAACGAGTTCGGCTCATCGAAGACTTTGCAAACGGCTGGCAGGATTGGTCACTGGTTGGCGTCAACCACAGAGCG